>Ga0302307_10001920_pt1 | contig 12849 bp, 19 predicted proteins | sample III_Palsa_E3_2_FD_200530 | JGI IMG/M metagenome (GOLD analysis project Ga0302307, IMG submission 200530) | Peat permafrost microbial communities from Stordalen Mire near Abisko, Sweden - III_Palsa_E3_2 | ecosystem: Environmental > Terrestrial > Soil > Palsa > Peat permafrost | place: Sweden... | reverse complement strand
GGCGGACAGCATGGCATTACGATACGAAAAGCTATGGTGTGCCATAACAGCTTCGATGGTAGTGCCAACGACCGTTGCTCCGCCCGCATGAGACAGCTAAGGCGTAGACAGCACCAGCAGTCGGGCACCTCACCTGCGCCTGGATCCTAGGAGGAAGGCATGATGCGCGTAGGAATTGCGGCGGACCATGGAGCGCCAATGCACCGCGTCCAAGAGCGAGGCGCTCAGTGCCGCTTGAACCAAGGAGGAATAATGAGGGCAGCAAACCGGTCGCGCCCATCCTTGATCGCCGCGAAATGCGACACCGGGCTTGAGGCTACTTGCTGCCCTGATCAAAAGAGAACAGACGACCACTCAGTAAGAGGTGAAACTGCAGAAAGAGCGAACTGGTCGCTTACGCCGTTTTAATGACTCGGCGGTCGCCTACCAAAATGATCTCACTTGAAGCGTCGGATAACGAAGAGAGCTTTTCGGATGACTGAATTAGAAAACACGATCTTCGACGCCGCCGCCTTCCTCGCGAAGGCAGGTCTCGGACGACGGATTGTGAAACTGAAGCCAAAGGAGGCGTTTTTTTCGCAAGGTAATCCAGCTGACTCCGTTTTTTATCTGCAAAAAGGCCGCGCAAGAATCACCGTGATTTCTGACAGAGGTAAAGAGGCTACGATTACGCTTCTGTCGGCGGGTGAATTCATCGGCGAGGAGTCGATTGCCGGATCGGCTGGGTTTCGCCTGGCGACGGCCACCGCAATTACAGCCTGTACAGCACTCCAGATAGAGAGGGCAGAGATGATCCGCGTGATGCATGAGGAACATGCGTTCTCCGACGTGTTCGTGAAGTTCTTGCTCGCCCGTAGTATGCGGACCCAGGCTGATCTGGTTGATCAGCTTTTTAATTCCAGCGAAAAGCGTTTAGCGCGGATTCTCCTGTTGATGGCGGAGTTTGGGAAGCCCGGTGAACCAGAAACACTGATCCCGTCGATCACACAGGAAACTCTGGCGGATATGATAGGGACTACGCGGTCCCGAGTAAGCTTCTTCATGAATCGGTTCCGCAAACTTGGCTTTATTGCCTACAACGGCCGGATCCGGGTACACAAATCGCTGCTCAATGTGATTCTGCATGATAAATTGCCCGAGCAGAACGCCGAAAAGCCACCGATTATGGAAGCACCACAAGGGCGATCACGGACCGCGTAACGCTCCTATCGCTCCTATCGAACTACTGTACTGACGGCGCGGGAGAGGTTTGGACTCGTTGGTCTCGCCCGGCATCCGCCGTAGAATTCTGTGGCCACCTTGATGTCCCATGCAAGACCTAACATCCGTAGGCAGAGATTCCGTACCAGTTAGGATCGAACTCAAACCACGCCAAACCATGACTAGACGATTGGGGATGGGCGTGATGGTTGTTGTGCCAGCCCTCACCTTCCAGAGAGAAGGCGCCAGGCCCGCCGCAGCCACTGGATCAACAGGCCGCTACAGGTTTCCGGCCAACAGAGGACTGTAGAACAGCGAGCTCAGTACGAAGGCTGCAAACGCGGCCGCGGCAAGGGCTACAAGGCTATTTCTGCGTCTTCCGGCAGTGGACTCCAAAACGACCCTCCAAGGACGCTCGTCAATCATGAAGAATAACCTGCAAAAGAGACTTATTGACTCGAATCCGGTCGTCGTACTCGATGAAGCCAAGCTTCCGAAATCTGTTCAGAAAGAAGTTCACACGTGATCGGGTGCACCCGATCATCGCGGCGAGAGTTTCCTGGCTGATCCGCGGAACAAGCGTCTCGGTGACGCCTTCCTTGCCAAAGTTCGCCAGCAAAAGCAGCATCCGCGCCAAACGCTTCTCGCTCGAATTAAACAGTTGATCGACTAGATCTGATTGAATGCGGTTCGTTCTCGCGAGCAGGAAGGCAATAAACAGCGTTGACATCGCGGGTTGCTCACGAATCACCCGGGACATCTCCGCTTTTGTGACACGTAGCAACAGACAATCAGAGAGTGCCGTGGCGCTGGCCGACCGAAAAGGTTGCACGGTTGAGACGCATTCTTCCCCGACAAAGTCGCCCGCATTCAGCAGCGCAATCATGGCCTCTTTGCCCTGCTCGGATAGGATCGTCAGTTTGACGCTTCCCTCCTGGATGTAGAAAATCGAATCGCAAACGTCACTCTGGGCGTACAAAGAAGAGCCTTTTCGAAGAGTGAGGACTGTTCTTCCTATTCCCGCATGTGTGAGGAACTCCTTGACGTCAAACGTCTCAAAAGGACTTGCCATCTGGCCGGTCATTCCCGCCTAACCTTTTATTTTGCAAAGGCTACCACAGAGGGTCGCCGTTTTATGTAAGGTAGCCGTCATACTGATTAGCAATTTGGCTGGTTTGTGCCGTTATGCCGGCCGTGACCTGTCCTATGCGCTATATCGGCGTATCCTCAAGAGCAGGAGTTAAAGTGCTCACACACGAATCTGAAGTATCTTCTGCAGAGGGCCTTCCGACGGTCGACCCAAGCGAAATCGCTTTCGCAATGGCCTTATTCGTCGCGGCCGCCAAAGGAAGGGTACACGCCTCAGATATCGGCACCTCTGGCTTTCCACTGGCCGACAAACACGTCGAATTCTTTGATGATTTGGTTGAGAGCGACCAGGGTTCCTCCGGCGCTTTGCATACTTCTTCAGTAGATTTGCCTCTGAGTCGAGCGATTTCAGTCCTCTGGCACCACTACAACGGCGATAAGCGTCAACGAGCGATCTGGTCGAGGGTTGTGGCTTTTCAAGTCATGATGGTTCGTAGTCGCGGATCCAGCGTGGAAGAGTGGTCGCGACCATACATCCTGGACGCTGGTAGAGCTTTCCTGGACCCCGCCGTTGTCCATGCGGTGGCAGCCGCCCCGCTCCTTGAATTCGGACAGTTCAGCGGTCCTTCTTTTCGGGCGATGGTTGAGCACTTCCCCCTTCGCGCCTCGACTGCGGCAGGCCTTCCTACTCTGCATGCCTGCAGGGAATTGCCTCGGTTTCGTATCTTCGAAAAGATTTGGGGTCCTGTCGAAAGCTTCAGCGGACGACGAGCGTTCGAGTCGTTGCTGTCTCGCGCTTTGACCGCATCCTCGTCGGAATTTCCGTGGCTAGGCTCCGCTCAGCTCAATCCAGACGGATCTCTGGAAGGCATCGGCACGACAGGGCAGCTCGTCCCCAGCGCCGCAGAGGCCGCGGCGGGCGAGGTAGCCGTCGTTAGGTCGTTGGTCGGGCTACTGCGGGTGATCCTCGGGGAAGGAGTGACGGTGCGCCTCCTCGAGAGTGTCTATTCCGGCCGGTCCCCGGAGATGTGGGGGGCCGCAATGGGGGTTGCCGAAGCGGAAGGGCTGGAGTCCGGCACGGCCATAGGCCTTGGGTAAGGACCGGCCCTTTAGGCAAATCCGGCCCTAGGCGCGAGATTCACGGTGAGCTGCGATAGGATGGCTTGATCTCCACGAGAAGTGGATACCGGCATCTCGATTGTGACCTGCATGACGGTTCCCGCACATTCACCCGTCAGATCGAGGTATCTCCCACGTCCGACCCCCTTGTTACCTACCTGAACGACCACCTTGGCGGTGCGCAGACCGCCGTTCAGGTCCTGAAAGCCATGCGCGATCACCACGACGACCCAAGGTTTCGTGAATTCGCCGGCTTGCTGCTGCCGGAGATTCTGGCGGACGATGGCACGCTCCGTTCCATTGCAGAGAAGATCGGCTCCGGTCCCAGCGCGACCAAACAAGTCGGCGGGTGGCTTCTTGAAAAAGCCTCGCGCCTAAAACTTGGCCACGCCGGCTCAACAAATTTCGAGATGTTCGAGTCGCTGGAGTTCCTCGCGCTCGGCATACATGGCAAGCTGTGCCTCTGGAAAGCGCTTCAGGCGGCGTCCAGGCTCGACTCTCGGCTCCGCGAATACGACTATGAAGAGCTCGTCCGCCGCGCCCAGCAGCAGTACGAGAAGGTGGAGAGCCAACGGCTAAATCTCGCCGAAACGGTCCTGTCGCCTACGAACTGAGCGCCGTTGGTTGGGGAAACGTCGACTGCAGTGGGGTTCCTTCACTTGGAAACATCGGTGTTTGACTCAACCGCAGGTCTGGGTCGGTCTTACAATACGGAACAATGAGAGAAAGTAGGAATACTGGCAGCAAGAATTCCGCTCGCAATCCTCCCTTGCGGAAAGCTCGAAGCCAGGAGGCGACTGGAAACCTGGTCGTGGAGGACAATCTGAAGCAGCGAAATGTTTACTCTGATTCGTTCGCCGTACCCAAGACCGGCAATGACAATAGCACAATCAGATGGGCATGATAGATCCGGCCACACCAGAAGTGCGTCGATTCGCGCAGCGGCTTCTTGCTGAGGAAGCCACCCTGGGGAGTGCCTCGGGCGGGAACCGGCCTGTTGTGCTTCGGGTCTGCGAGAAGCTTCGCCGGCCTCTCATGACACTTGCAGGATCGGCCGGTTTTAACTCGCTCCTATTCCGTGCCTTGACACTCGCGCAGAAGCAAGCTCCCATCCTGCGGGAGGTACAGGTAGGCGCGGATGGGCTTCTTAAGGGTCTTGACGCCATCGATCGCGACCCCCACAACCACCTTGCTGAAGCAGAAGCGCTTCTCCTGGCCGAAAAGATTGGCTTGCTTTTTATCTTTATTGGACAAGCTTTGACCTTGCGCCTGACCAACGAAATCTGGCCGAATGCATCCTTCGTGATTGAGGATGGGAGGGAAAAAGAAGCATGAGTCGTGGTGAGAAGGTGACGATACACAAACTGCCGACCGGCATTCCGGGTCTCGATGAGATCATGGGCGGCGGTCTGCCCGAGTATTCCTTCAACATCATCGCCGGCTCTCCGGGATGCGGCAAAACCACCCTGGCCCATCAATTCGTCTTCGCCAATGCCACGCCCGAGCACCCAGCGCTCTACTTCACGGTTCTCGGCGAACCCGCCCTCAAAATGCTGCGCTACCAACAGCAGTATGAATTTTTCGACGTTACCAAACTCAACGAGGCCATACGGTTTATCAATTTGAGTGAAATCATCCTGGGGCAGGATCTCGAGGCAGTCCTGGGCGTAATCAACAAAGAAGTCGAGGCCGCAAGTCCTGGAATCGTGGTGGTGGACTCATTTCGCACCGTGGTGCGTAAGGCGCAAGGAGCTGCGACCGAGGTGGAGCTGCAATCCTTCGTTCAGCGGCTGGCGCTCCACCTCACCAGTTGGCAGGCCACAACGTTCCTGATTGGCGAGTACGCCGAGGCGGAGATGCGCGACAATCCGGTGTTTACCGTGGCCGATGGCCTGTTCTGGCTTTACCAATCGGTGGAGCGTAATTCCATTGTGCGCAAGTTCCAAATCATGAAGCTGCGGGGCCAGTTCTCCGTGCCAGGGCTGCACACTTTCCGCATTACCGATGCAGGCATACAAATGTTCCCGCGCACTCTCGGCCTGGCCAAGCGGAAGGAGCGTGAGCCCGTTCAACGGCGGCTTTCCACTGGGATTCCCGAGTTGGACAAGATGCTCGGCGGAGGAATCCCCGAGGGTGACAGCGTCCTGGTCGCAGGGGCCTCAGGAACGGGCAAATCTCTGCTGGCGACTCAATTTATCAATGAGGGACTTCGACACGGAGAGCCGGGGATCGTGGCAATCTTTGAAGAACGCGCGAAAGAGTACGTCGGACGCGCGGGCAGCTTCGGTCTGGATCTCGAAACGCCTCAACACGATGGCAAACTCGAGATCCTCTATCTGCGTCCGCTGGATCTTTCCGTGGACGAGACCATGCAGGAAATATTGGATGCAGTAAAGAAACTGAGCGCCAAGCGTCTGGTCATCGATTCGCTGGCGGGCTTCGAGATGGCGCTCGCGCCCGGCTTCCGAACTGATTTTCGCGAATCCCTCTACAGAATGATTGGCGGTTTGACAGGAATCGGTGTCACCATCCTCAGCACCGTTGAGATGGAAGAATCCTTTACCGGATTCCCGTTTAGCACTTATTCGATCTCCTTCCTCACCGACGACATCATCCGGCTCCGATACGTGGAGATCGATGGAGAGCTTCGCAAGATACTGCTGATCGTGAAAATGCGTGGTGGCAACCACAGTAAGGACATCCGGGAATATCAAATTACCTCCGAGGGGGTGGCTATCATAGGCCCGCGTCTTACTGGATTTCGTGGCCTGACAACAGGCAACCCCGAGGGGTTGGGTCAACCCATTGAGAAAGAACAGCCTTCTCCTTCTGCTCGAAAACGGAGAAAGTAAAATTCTCCCCTGACGGGAACGAATGCCCGGTGCTTTTGGATCGGGTTTCCGCACCAGAGGACCCGCAAGCCAAGCGGCACGCGACGACCTTGGCTGCCGAGCTTAACGACATTTGGGCGGTTCCCTTAGATCGGAGGCCGGTTTCCCCAAAAAACTGAGGTCTGTTAGAGATCGAACAGTGTTGCGGACGATCCAGCGGTAGGATGATTTTGTAAGCCGCGGATTGCGAAAGAGGAATTCTCGTACTTGAGCCAGTTTAAGAACACCCTATTGAGGAATTTGGACACGGAGATCATCGGACGCCTTGCCCTTCGCCCAGTCAAATTTGAATTGAGGCATGACATAGAGTTCCCCGGCAGATCGATCGACCATCTTTTCTTTGTCGAAGAGGGTATGGCCTCCATGACCACAACCTTCGACGATGGCTCCCAGGTGGAGGTAGGCATGTTTGGCTACGAGTCCGTGATCGGCGTCTCGGCTCTAATGGGAACAAAGGGGAGCCTTAACCGCATCTACACGCAAATCGAGGGCCGCGGTTTTTTCTGTACCGTCGAAACTGCACGGAAAGAGTTTCGTCGAGGTGAGGCTTTTCAAGCGTTGATGCTGCGCTACGTGCAGGCTCAGCTCGTGCAAGCAACTCAGTCGGCAGGTTGCAATGCCAAGCACAACATGGAACAGCGGCTTGCCCGGTGGCTGCTCCTATGTACGGATCGAGCGCACAGCGACACGTTGAAGCTGTCGCAGGAATTCCTCGCTGATATGCTCGGTAGTAGCCGTCCGACGGTTTCGATAGCAGCCGGGTCTCTCAAAGAGGAGGGGCTTATCGACTACAACCGAGGCGTCATCCGAATCATTGACCCGAAGCGGCTCGAACAGAAGGCGTGCGAGTGCTACCAAATCCTTAAGGATTACCTTGGCAACTACGCACAGTTTGATACCGACTTCACTGCATGAGCGTTTTATGTGGGTCAGACGTATGAATCAATCAACACTATCTTCGATTGTCTTCTCAGAATGGCTGCCCACCGGCGTTATGGTGCATTTCGAAGGGGGTGTGTCCGTCTTTTTCTCAGCACAGTTTCTCTATGAGCAACGACGGGTTCAGCCAAACCAGATGTTTCGCACGGACGGAGCATCTCCGCACAAGCGGGAAGACCTCGACGACCTGAGCGTCGGCCCTGCAGCAGGCGAGGATTGGTAAGCTCTTCGATTGTGCGTGCCTGGTATTCTCTTCCATAATTCTTGCCGGCCGCGCCACGGCAAGCCGAGGGAAAACGGCGCATCCGCTCCAAAGGCGAGAGTCGTTGAAGGCAACGAACCGGCGAAGCGCGGTCAGGGGCTTCACGCTTTTGCGGAAAAGCCCTGGGGCGCGGTCTTTGTACGTGTGATCGTCATCGCATTGATTGTTTTTGCCAAACCCAGCTTTCCCAATATCCAGATGCCGCAGTAATTCAAATCGAATTCATACCAAGCCATGCCATGGCGGGCCGAGACCGGGTAAGCATGGTGATTGTTGTGCCAGCCCTCGCCCCCTGTAAGCAGCGCGACCCACCAGTTGTTTCGCGAGTCATCGCGCGTGGCGAATCGTCTGGATCCCCACATATGCGTAGCCGAGTTGACGAGCCAGGTAGAGTGAAGGCCCAGCGTTACTCGTAGGAAGGTGCCCCAAAGAACCACCGGCCATCCGCCAACCGCGAGCAGGATTAAGGCGAGCAGGGTGAGTGGAACCCAGTGATAGCGGTTTAGCCGGCAATAAAAACCATCCTTCATCAGATCCGGAACATACTTTGCGAGCAAGCCAGGTTCAGCGTTGGCGCCTGATCCGTGGATAACCCACCCCGCGTGGGACCACCACCGGCCTTCGTGTGGAGAATGCGGATCTCCCGGCCGGTCGGTATTCTGATGGTGCACCCGATGCGTGGCGACCCATACGAGTGGCCCGCCCTCCAGACTTAGCGTGGCGCATACGGCTAGAAGATGCTCCAGCCATCTTGGCACCGAATAGCCTCGGTGAGTGAGCAGGCGATGATAGCCCATGCCGATTCCGGCGTTGATAGCGACTAAGTGAAGGACGACGGCGGCGATGAGCGCGGGCCAGCTAAAAAAGAAGAGCGCTGCGATCGCTCCAACATGAAAAAGCAGCATAAAGCCCAGAACCAGCCAATTCAGCGACAACGTTTGTGCACCGCGCGAAAGCGCGAGCCTTGCCAGTTTCGGTTTCCCGAGCGCCGCCACACGCGGATGGTCCGGACCACTAGGCAGCGAGCCAGAAACGGCGTAGGCAATCTCGTCTTCAGCCGCAATAAAGGATGGAGTTCTCGTCGACATAGTCATTGGATGATTGCCTGCACAGCTTCAATCGTCATACTTCTGTAATGCTGATCAACGAGCCAATAAGGAAGAAAACTATCCTCTTGACTGTCCTAAACCGAACAGCGTGAGGAACAGGGGAACGGAATAATAGGGGAGGTAGGACGGCTTCCGGGGGCTCAGTGTTCAGTGATTCAAAGAGCGAAAAAGCCACGCCGGGACTTATGCTCAACGGCGCACAGCGGCTCTGCGCTGCGGGCGCGGCGCTCATTCGAGAGTTCCAGGTAGCCACGGAAATACGCGCCGCCGCCAGGGATTGCCTTCTCCTGTCATCCGCTACGAGAGATGAGTGCGAGGACGATTTGAGCCTTGCAAAGAAAAACTATAGCAACACGCTGGTGGCTTGGGTCACGCATCGAGCAGTTTGTGTCGAATGCCGCGTCACATCCGCGGATAGGGATCTAATCGAATTCGCATCGTTCTAGAGCGCTAATGCCAGGCCTGTGTCGAGGCGCACGCCGGCCTTCCGCGAGGAACAAACGGCTTCGGTTCCTATGAATAAATCGCAAGCATACCGTGCGTTGAAGAGCATCAAGGAAAACGCATGAAGGGAACGCAGCACGATTCTTCCCCGAATATGCCGGCGTTTCTGTTTTTCCACAAACCGTAGGTCTGGATCGAAGGAGGAGACAAGTGTATTGCCCGCCAGGTTCCCGCGTTTTCGTAGTCGATGATGAACATGTTATCGCGACCAGCCTGGTCGCGATATTGCAAATGAACGGCTTTTCGGCAAAGTCTTTCACCTGTGGCCGAGAGGCTTTGAACGCAGCTCGTTTGCAGGCTCCGGACCTACTGATATCGGATGTACTGATGCCGGATATGTCGGGCATCGATCTTGCGATTCTGATGACCGTGAATTATCCGGGTTGCAAGGTTCTGCTTTTTTCCGGACAGGCGGCTACCTCCGACTTGCTTCAGACCGCTCGCGATAAGGGTTACAACTTCCGCTTGCTGTCGAAACCCGTTCATCCGACCGACCTTCTCTGCGAGGTTGGAACGCTGCCTCAACAACCTGAAAGGGAGCCTAAACAACAGCCTTTCCGGCGGCGGGTGGGGGCGCTTCCGGGGGACTCCGCGCTGGGTGCGCCAGAAGCGACAGCGGGACCGCACGAAAGATGGTCTTCATGGGCGCCCCTCCCAACGTCCGTGAACAAGCACGATTTGTGCGCTGCACTGGAAAAGATCCTCAGAGTTTCGCGTGCCGCCCTCGACGGTAAGAGCCCGGCGCCGAGTAGGCCTGCTAATTTGCTGCAAATGGTGATAAACCCTGGCACTGGACTTCCGTCGCGCCAGATTCAGTCCCCTCGAGTGGGGAACGGTCAAAGTCATCCGTTACCAGAAATTTCAGCGGCCGAAGGAGCGGGAAAAGACCGCCCCTCGGATCCGGGGCCGTATGCTTCCCGCGACACAACGAAGGTGTAAGGACCTGTTCTCAACGTCGAGCAAGCTGGAAACTCTGCATGAGTCGGCCACTTTGATCGCAATATGCCAAAAGAATTTAACTGGGGGCGACGAAATGCGGATGTTTACAGGGCTATTCGGGGGCTACAAGGCTACCGCTTTGCGGCAAAGGGAAAAAGACGGGTGGCGCATCCGAACCTGGCACGAAAACAAAGATAACCAAAAGCACGATTACTGGGTTCAGGACGGGAAGTTCTACGCAATCGATATCGAAGTGCCATTCAACACATTGATCGGCAAGAACATTGACGACGCAGTTCCGCCGGCCAGACGCGAGGCTGTCTTGCACCTGATTGGTAAATGGGTGGCAGAAGATCTGGATTAATCATGCCACGGGCGTGGGGAGCGCAGACCGACCATTTCGCGTTGCCCCACAAGGCCCAACCCGGTCGCCTTTTGACTGAAGTGCTCTGCCTACGTCTTAAGTAGGCCAAGTCGGGGCTCCTCAGCTGGCTTTGTGGGAGTGAAGCGCGGCACGCACTTTCTCAGCGTGGGTTCCATGAGAACGGATGGCTTCGTGGAGCTGATCGCCGGTCACACCGAACTCCCGGGACCAATATGCGATGTCGGAGGCCATCTTGGGGTTGATCTCCTTAGGGTCGTGAGGACCTTTGACGTGTTCTTGATGGGGGGCGTGCGGTTCGTGACTTTTGGGGGCATCGTGGTGCTCGGTCATGTGGCTCCTTCGATCGGTTCTCTTAGGTTGATGAGTGGCAAGTAAACAGGGATGTACAAGTAGCAGTGCTAACCATGCTTAGGGGTGGTACACGCCCGTACTTTAGCCCGCCGCCACGGATCGGCCCTATTGCGTGGCCGAATGACGCCGGGCAATCGCTCAATCCACTCATTCTTATAGCCAATTCGGCACAAACCTTTGGTAATGTGTACAAAACTGAACAGCGTGCCCAATGAGCCAGATGGCAAAATTCCCTGAAGGGTGTAAAAGGGTTGTCAAGTGGTTAACACACGTGACGAAGATGGCATAGTGCTGGAAAGGGTCCAGCAAGGCGATGAACAGGCGATCGCATTGCTCTATGACCGCTACTCGGGTCTTGTCTACTCCATTGCACTCCGCCTGTTGCAGGATCCGGCCCTAGCAGAACAGATTCTCTCAGATATCTTCTTAGAGATCTGGCGCAGCCCAGAACGCTTTGCGCAACAAACAGGTAGCCTTTCCCTCTCCCTGGCAATCATTGCCCGCAATCGAACCTTCGAGGTGCTAGGCCATAAACCGGGGTCGGTTGTTGATCTTGCCTCTTCTTGCAGCATCTCGAAAGACCGGGAGCGAAATTTGACGCGCGCGGCAGCATGCGCGGCCTTCGATGAACTGCCGAAGGACCGGCGCGAAATGCTGGAGAAGGCGTTCTTCAATGGAATGCCCCAATCAGAGATTAGCCTGCCGGGAAGTCCGCGGGAAACTGATGAACAGTTGGTCGCGAGCGGCGCCGTTTCGCAATTAGCTAACAACGGTCTTGAGGTGGTCGACCTGCAGAGTGACCCCGCATTTGCGCGAAGGCAATTGCACGTTCGCGATGTGGCCTCGCACATCGAGGGCATGAACCGCCTGGCTCGCGTCTTTGTAGAAAGCCCCAAGAATCTCCTGCAACAGCTGGTGACCGCGGCCGTCGATTTGTGTGGGGCTGACAGTGCTGGTATCAGCATCGAGCAAGAGGACGGAACGGATGACAACTTCTACCATTGGGTCGCGACCGCAGGTCAGTACTCCCGCTTTTTGGATGCAAAGCTGCCACGTTACCCCAGTGCTTGTGGTTTGACCCTGGAACGGGGACGCCCACAGATTTTTCGCGTTACGCAGCGGTTCTTCGACTTGATGGGTATCTCGGCTCCTACGGTGACTGACGGCATTCTGCTTCCATGGCACGCCGAGGAGACGCGCGGAACGATTTGGATTATGGCGCACGGAAGGGCTGAAGCCTTTGATGGAGAGGACTGCAAAATGATGCAGGCGCTGGCGAACTTTGCAGCGACGGGTGTGACACTGCAGCGCCAGCAGAGATTGCTCATGGAGCAGGCAAGAACCGCGGCTGCAGCAGCCATCGCGAACGAACTCGCGCATCAGATCAACAACCCCCTACAGGGATTGATGCAGACTGTGTTTCTTTTCTCTCGAGGTGGTACGGAATCTGGTGCCTTAGCCCAGCAGGCGATGGGGGACATCGTGAGACTCTCCGATCTCGTCAAGCGACTTCTGTCTTTTCCGGGAAAAAGCTAGGATCCCTCCTAGATCGATTTCGGTACCTAAGGCCCGCTATACCGGGACAGACAAGGTCATCATCTATTAAATCTGTGAACGCAAACTGCAAATGGACTACATGCCTCCAGCGACCGGTAGCGGGGGAAAGCAAAAAGTACCCGTCGTGTATTACACGCCACGTGGATAGGACCAACACTTAATATCGGAGCCAAGGCAACTCGTTGGTTCCGGCTAACCTCTTAACGTTCGCATCTGGAGAATCGAACATGAATAGTTATTGGTTCCAATTTATAGCAGGCGCCGCACTAACAGCATCATTGGCTGGTGGGGTAGTACAAGCGCAAGACACCACGTCGTCGGATAAAACCTTTGTAAAAAATGCCATGGAGGGAAGCCTGGCGGAAGTGAATTATGCAAAGTTGGCCCTGCAAAAGAGCCAGGACAAGAACGTGCGGCAATTCGCTACCAAAATGATCCACGATCACGAGATGCTGATCACGGACATGAAGCCGCTGGCGAAAAAAATGGGAGTAAAGGTGCCAA
>Ga0302307_10001916_pt1 | contig 12870 bp, 13 predicted proteins | sample III_Palsa_E3_2_FD_200530 | JGI IMG/M metagenome (GOLD analysis project Ga0302307, IMG submission 200530) | Peat permafrost microbial communities from Stordalen Mire near Abisko, Sweden - III_Palsa_E3_2 | ecosystem: Environmental > Terrestrial > Soil > Palsa > Peat permafrost | place: Sweden... | reverse complement strand
CCCTGCTACCGAGTCACTGTTATTGGTGGGACCGCTTATCAGGTTAACGGTTTCGCCGGGCTCGTAGCTGGCTGCCACAACATAATGTGTGGTGCCGTCGTCCATCTCAAAGATGGTGATTATCTCGTAGTTGCCATCGTTCAGTTGGGGGGTGATGATGAACCCGACAAGGAATGCGTCGGTCGATGCACCTTGGAGCCCACCGTAGTCCGAGAACGGTAGACCGTCTTGGATTGACGGCAGGGGTCCGAGCGATCCGCCCTTGATAACAGAGCAGGCGAAGGTACCGGTAATGTCTGCTGCACCGAGTGGTTGGTTGGTTACCGGTGATTGGTTACTAGCGTTCGAGGGATCGAAGCATCCGGGCGAGAAGTCGTCAATGTGTAGCCACTGTCCGGGGTCCTTCTTACCGCCAATGGGGGTATCGTGCTGCACCATTAGACGACAGCCAATCCGTCAGCGTCCTCTTGCGAGATGGTTGGGAATGGCACGTTACCCGGTAGCCGAGATGTTACCATGAAGATCAGGAGGTCACGGCACAGGACTAGAGAGTTAATCTTAGCCCGCTCTTGAATGATCTGAGCACCGTCCTCTAGGTACTGGTACTGTGCTTCACGGTTCTTTCCTGCCACGGACGATGACGCTGAATGGGCGTAGGCGACCAGATAGTCACGGTGGTAGTGGGAAAGTCGCCCACCCAAGTCCTCGTGTGACGCTGCCAGTGCAGAAGTAACGACGACAAGCTCTTCTCGAAGCTGGTCTAACGTGAGCTTGTCGTATGAGTTAACGTTCCGCACTTCTCTCCAATAAAAACCGGCCCCGACCATTGGATCGGGGCCGGTTGTTTCGTGCGCTATTGCACAGTGAATCTTTGTTCCAGTTACAACCCTGGCGTGTCCACCGGGATTTCTCCGTCGTTGTCGCCGTGGATTTGGATTGAGTCGTACTTGCTCCGAAGCTCGTCCAACTCTTCCTGCATCTGCGACATGAGGGTCGCAATGTCCGACGACTTCTGCATGGACTTCTGGTACCCGTAGATGTGCTCGCCATACGGGTCGAATACCGGTGGGATGATTTCAGTACCGGTTAGCGTGGTGATAGAGACATCGGGCACCATGTCTGCGATGATGTCGATGCCCTGTTCGTACACGCCCCAGAACACGCTAAGACGCTGTAGCTCTGCCATCCGCATGGGTACCTGGTGGACACCTTGCGAGTCCTCTGCCGTGACGATCTTGTCAGGCTGCGAACGGGGGTCCCCGAAATACAGGGCAATGACAGGCCATGGAACAATGACCTTCTCGCCAGCTTCACACCGGTAAGCGACACGAGCCCACCGGAGAAGGTCTGTTCGACCATCCGGTAGCGTGAGTCGCTTATTGGTGTTGTTCTGAACGAAATAGTGCTGTCCAGTGTCAAGCACGGTGCCTGACTGGCGGGGCAGAAGCACGGTATCGGGCATTAGTGGTCCCTCTCTTTAAACGACGCCAAGAATGGCGAGTGTGACAACCACGGCGACCATAAGGATTGCCAGTCCAACAATGTGGATGAAGGTGATCCTCACGTCTAGTTCTGAATGATGACAGGAACGAGGGCAGACCCCGAAGCGATGGTGACTGCCTCGCAGACCACAATGAACTTGCGGCCCAGCGTGGCAGTGGACGAGATGGTCAGGGTGCCCGCTGTGGTCGAACCCTGGATGCCGAACTCGTTAACTACCGTGTTGTTGGCATCAAACAGGGCGAGACATGGCCCCAGCACACAGACGGCCACCGAGCTACCGGGTGTATAGCCACCCGTGGGTGCGTCCACAACTATGCCGACGAACCGGTTGTCCGGGGAGGTCGACGTGGAAGTGATGAGCAGGGGACCGGTCGATGGCGCTGTCAAGTCCTCGAACTTGACTGCCTGGCCGTTTTGCAGGTTGCCCGAACCGGCAGGGTCGTACTGGAAATACTCGACAACCCTCCCGTAACTTGCACCCTCGTTCTCTTCCGTAAGGGGATTGACTAGCTGGTCTACCGGCATGGGTTTCCTTTCGTAGTGCCGGATAAGGACGGGTTAGGCCGAGAGGGCGGTGAACTTGCCCTGACGCTGAATGTTGCCGAACACCAACTGACCGGCCCACAGGAGCAGTGCCGACATGGCATCCTGGTTCACGGGGGTCTGGAAGTCCTGCAAGTGGAAGTCGGCCCGAGTGGCGGTGACGATCTGAATGAAGTCCTCGTTCAGGAAGAACAAGTTACCCTCAGAGCCCGTGGTGGGGATGTGAGAGTCAACCAGGATCGGCATGCCGTTGAACAACAGGTTCTCGAAACCGGCCTGAGCAAGCTGCATGTCCTTGCCGCCAGGCTGAACCGGGAACTGCTGCGGCGACAGGTTGAGCGCCCAATACCGGTTATAGTTCGCCTGGGTGGCGAAGCCGATGGTGGGTGCCCGACCACCCTGCGTGCAAGACCCGAACAGGTTTTGCAGTGCGGCGAGGGTCATGGTCGTGGTGGACGAGTCGATCTGAGCGTTCCACCATGTGTTGCCCGAGTGGGCGATGGCACCGTAGGACGATGCGATGGTGCCGTTGTCGACTGCGACCCGGCAGCCGATGAGGTCGGTGGAACTGGTACCGTCCGACCACAGACCTGCACCGAGGTTGTCGGCCATGTCCATTTCCGCCTGCTTGAACTGCGTTGCCACAAAGTCAGCAATGGCAAGCGGAGAGTCGGCCCGAAGAAGGGTCAGACCGTCAACGGTCACGGGGGTGTAATACTGCGCCCACGGGAACGCTGCGTTCTGAATGGTGTCAGAAGGCGTCACGTTCAGCAGTTGGTACCCCTGGTACGAGCCACCCGCCGCCATACGCCTATACATGAGCGGCTGCTCGATCTGGGTTCCACCCTGCTGGGTGAACTTGTTGGCGTGATACCAACGGTAGAAGAGAACGTTCGAGTTGTAAACGTTGTCCACGATCCGTGGGAGAATGAGTCGCCGTGACAGGGCGGTAACTGTATTCGTCCCAATCGGGGTGACTGACATTTATTCTGCTCCTTGTTATTGTTGCATGGCTTCACGGAATCCCTCAGCAAGTCCATTGAGGAAATCCTTGTCGGAAACGAAAGCCGGTCGGCTTTCGGTCTTAGGGGCAGAACGACCCGAGGAACCAATCTCTCCCAATCGGGCCTTGCGATGACGAGACTGTTGCCGTTCTGATTTGGTCCTAACGGTTGGGTCCGTCAACTTGGTACGAAGGTTCTCGTCCATCATGCCGCCGACTTCCATCGACCGGACTAGAGCCTCCACGGGAGAGAGTTGCTGCATCATCCCACCGATGAAAGGACCGGCAGCTTGGCGAATAGCCTTGATGTCGTCCTCGTTCAGGTTGGGGTGGGCAGCTATGAACTGTTGCAGAGCCGTCGCCATGTCGGCCTGAGCCTGGCGCACGTTACTCTGCTGGCGATCCTGTGCCTGCTGGGCGAAGAGGCGTTGGTCACGTTGGTCCCTCTCGAAAAGGGCCTTTTGTGTTGCAACGTGAGTATCCCACGAGAACTTCTGTGCAGGGTCCTCAAGGTCGAGGAAGTCAGGAGGGGTGGGCTCTTCCCACTCTTTTACCGCACTGGCCGGTGGGGCGGGCGGGGGAACAGGGGGTTGTCCAGGGGGCGTGGCCGTGGGTGGTTGACCGGTGATGGCTGCGTTGACACGCTGCGCAACGTCGGCGTTGGCTTTAAGGTACTGGTCGAAGTTGTAGAGCCGTTCGGCATCTGCCCGAGTGATTGTCCGTCCGTCGCCAATGGCGAACGTGTCAGGAGTCGTGTCGCCCGTTGGTTGTGCCGGTGGAGTCTCCGGTGGGTCGTCGCCATCAGGGTCGAGGTCGGGGTCAAGGTCGGGGTCTGTGTCATCGGGGTCCTCCCCGTTACCGTTAGGGTCCTGGTCCGCTACCTGGCGAGTAGCACCCAATAGCGTGCTACCGTGAGGAACGCCGATGTCTAGGCCAGGTAGCGTGATGTCGGCACCATCACCAACGCTAGTGAGCCACTGCTGTAGCTCAGCGTCACCAATGTCCTCACCACCGAGGATTTGCTGATCGTTCTCAGGGGGCATGTTAGTTACCTGCTACGTCCGCTAGGACCCGACGTAGTTCGTCGGCGTTTTGTGCGTCACCGGAAACTCCGAGGCCCTGACTCATGCCACCTGGGATTGGTCCTCCGGGTGCTGCTTGCGACTTTTGGGCTTGATTGGGCTGGCCCCCGCCCGCTGGTGCTTGTCCTGCGGGAGAAACACCGGGAGGGGGGGAGGCGGGACCAGCCGGTCCTCCCCCACCACCCGGCCCACCGGGGGCACCTGCCCCAGCACCACCCGCTTGTGGCTGTTGGCCCTTCTTCTGCTGGTGGGTACTGAGCGCACCGATCATTGCGAGGCCGAACTTCACGTCGGCATCCGGTGCAGCAAGGCCCGAAGCAATGGCCTGACTAGCCTCAGAGAGGGCGTCAGACCAGGATGCAGGCCCGCTGTCTTTGCTCGTACCCGCCATTGGACTAGGGCTTCTCGTCCCGTGGCGGCGACATGGTGCGCCGGGTCAGGCCGGAGTCGGAACCGTAGGAACCGCTATTGGTCTGGCCCTGCATCTGCACGTTCGTCTTGCCGCTCTTCCCCGAGTAGTTCGAGGCTGTGCGCTGATCTGGCATTGCGTTATGTCCTTTCGGGTCGGTGAAGCAGTCGGCTTAGGACGTGACCGGCGTGCCGGTGGCCGCTGGGGCGGTAGGGTCCACGGTGGAGCTACCACCCTTTTCCGGGTCGTCGGAGGCAAGCTCTGCCTCTTCCTCAGCGTCGATGTCATCCAACGCCTTGAGTGCAGCGGCCCGGCGCTCTTCGAGGGTCTGCGGAGTGTCCACCGGAATGTCGGCGGGGGCGGGCTCAGTCGTGGGAGCCGGGGGCACGGTGACAGGGGACACCGGGCTCGAACCGTCCGGGTTCTTGTTCTCCACCGTGTCAGCGACTTCACTCACGACAGTCTCGGCCTTTTCCACGTCGGCCTTGACAGGTGCAGGCAGAAGTCCCTCTACCGTGTTCAGGGCAACCTTGGCCTCGCCCGAGTCGGAAGTGACACGCACTTCACTTACCGTGTGGCCGAGGTTGTGAAGCTCGTTCACTGCGGCGGCGATAACGGTATCGAGCTTCTGTTCCGCCGTCTGGAAAACGATGCTCAGAACCTTGTTGCTCATGGTAATGCACCTTTCGTGTCGTTACTGTTAAACCCCATTCCACCACTTCCCAATCCAGGGAAAAGGGAAGTGATGGGATTGGACTTAACCCCGAGAAGGTGGGAGTCCTAGCGCCTACTTGCGCTTGTGGCGACCGCCGTGGCGACCCTTCTTCCTTGCCATGCTCCCACCCCCTTTCCGTTTGCCTTGTCGACTAAGAGGTTCTTTCTTGCCGGTGACCGACGATCTACCGTGAGCCCATGCCTCTGCAATGTCTGGGTGTTGGGACCAGAGATAGCGGCGTTGGCTCTCGGACTTGAATGGCAACTAGCGACCTGTCTTGTTCCGTGTCCGCATGCGGTGCTGCTTGCCTCGCTTGTGTCCACCCATGCCGTTCCCCTTCGTGCGGCCTGCGGTGAGCCGGTTGAATCCGGTGCGACCCTTTGTTCCAGCCACGTTATTTCCTCCGTGCTGATTTGCGAGTGGAGCCCCGCTTACCTCTGCGGTTACCGCTCTTGCCTGTTTTGTAGATGAGCGAAGAGAATGGCATTAGCAGGAATACCCCTCTTCTGCGTCCTGGCCGTAGCGTTGGTGAATGTCGTTGTGGATTCGCTTGGGGTGTCCGTTACCCATCTTGAGCGAAGTACCGTGCTTGGAATCCATTGGATCGGTGCCAGTGGCGAACGTGTCGGGGGTCTTTCGCCCATCCATGTTGGCGATGACGCATGCCTCGTTGTCTGTGGCGGGTCCCGTGTATTCGGCCATGTCAGGCACCCTGCCAGGCCGTCAGGGCTCTATGCAAGCCTCAGGGGACGATTTCTCGCCTTGCGGATTCGGCGGCGCTCTGCCTCGTCCGTTCCGCCCCAAACGCCGTGGTCAATGCGGTGTTCGAGTGCGTAGGCCAGGCAGTCGAGCATGACCGGACAGGCGTTGCATATTTCCTTGGCTGGTCGTGTTAGCAGGAAATGACCATTGGTAGGAAAGAAGTCGACGTGTTTATTACCCTTGCACGCACCTTGTTCCATCCATGATTCGGACGGGGCAACCATTGGTAGCTTTCGTGGGATACCAGGATTACCGACCGTCAATGTGCGTGTCCGGTCCCTGGGCCGTGGGGTTGCCCACCACCACCTTTGCCTGCCGCTGCCCCTGCTGCTTGTGCCTGAGCTAACGCTAGTTCCTGTTGCGTCATACGCTGGTCGATCTGCTGCCAGTGTGGGAAGGCGTGTTGTTCGAGCACTGCTGGCCGGTCGATGGCCTTTAGTGTGAAGAGCGCATCCGCTTCCGCAATCCGGGATTGGCGAGATGTCGGGTTGTCCGCACCAGCCATTACCAGTAGTGCGAACTTCATTGGAGCTACTTTGCCGTGGATGGACGGCGAGTAGAAATGCTTACTGGCGAGTAGTAGGGCAGAGTTCTCACCTGTGGGTCCAACGATCGCAAGCTCACGGGGCACATCATAGTTCTGGATAACCAGTTGGGCAAGCAACCTATATGCTTCAGAGAGAGTTCGTTCAAGGTTGCGCACGCTAGAGCGGATTCGGACGAAACCCGCCTCTTGTGCTTGTTGCTGAGTTTGCGCTGCTTGTCGATCCTTCGGCGTTTGGCCTTTCTGCGGTCCCGAGAGGCCACTGATATTCTCCATTCGGCCAATCCAGAACTGGATTAGATTAGTGATGTCGGATTGCATCTTTGGCGGATCAAGCCACATGGGCTTTGCGCCCTGGGCATTAGCCATCTTCTGATCCATCGACAGGCGGAGCCCTGGTCGGTTAACGATCTGGGTGCGATCTAGGCCCGAACCTTTAACGTCCATGAAGATGGGGTTACCTACAAGCTCGACGTTGCCTTGGAGAGATGCCAGGAGTCGATTGATTGCAACCTGACATGGTGCAAGGTGTGAAACGATGGGGGTTGTCCAAAACTCGCCCATCTCTTCGTCCACGTACCTAACGTAGGGATGCCGATTGTTCTGGTATAGGTCAGTTGCCAGTTCATCGAACAGAACAACATTACCTGTGTAGACGACACAACGCCATTCGTCGTAGACGACTCGTTCTTCGTCACCGTCCAATGGGTCGGTAGTCTCACGGTATTCTTCCCAGTTCTCTAGTACCCAGCAGGTGTAGACATCCACACCATCGGCTAGTATCTGCTCCGTGTTACGGTCAGATTGTCCAGGGAGGCCCCAAACAGTCGATGTGCTGCCGGGGAGATTACCAGGCATTGCCATTGGGTATTGGCTCGAAGAGGATTGGCTAGGTCGCTCAACCGTATTACCTCTGTCTCCGTAGAGGTAGGCTGCTTTAACTGATTCGACATCTGCACTTGGAAATCTCCGTTGGATTTGGTCGAAAGTCATCTTCTCGACCTCGAACATATACGTGCAGGTATCTATGTCCCTGGCGTTGGGGTCTGGGTAGAAGTTCCACACGTCTACCCTCTTGAAGGAAATGTTACCCATACCTTCTTCGAGCCCACTGTCCCAAACAGACTTAGCGATCCCTGCACCATACTGTGCGGCATCCCACAGCATTAGTATGATTTCCTTATCCCAGCCCTGATTAACGAACTGAGACTGAAATATCTGCTCCATGTGTTCGGAGAGAGTACGCATGTGCTGTGCGTATGGGTCGCCAGGCAATGCAGCAGGTGCAACCTCTGGCTTTACTTCCTGGTCCGTCATCCACGCTATTCTTGCGGATAGGATGGGCCATATCTCCGAGTCAGTAACGTTAGGCGTCCACGGAGATTGTGTGTCGAGAGAGTATTGTTTGTTGGTGGTGAGAAGGTAGTTTCGGCGCCAGTTCGCCTGGTACTTTTTCTTCTCGGTCATTGCCAACTGGTAAAGCTGGGCGAGCTTCTGGGTTAGCTGATACTCTTCATACCAGGGATCGGGCGGGGCAGGTGCCTCTTCCAGTGGTATGTCAATCATGCTCATGGTAGGACTATCTCACTACCATGTTGGAGCCCCATATCGTGCCATTCACGGCGGGACTCTTCCAACCCCTCGCCAGTAACACCGTGTACGGAAGGATCGGCCATCTCGGCACGGGTCAGGAAATCAAGGTTGTGTTCGATGCCAAGACGCTCCGACTGCTCATCGGACTGTCGCTTAAGAGCATCCCGTAGGTCACGCTCGTTAAGAACAGGGCGCCCAATAGCGTGCGAGAAGTGTTCCGGCATTGAGGGACGATGCTGGAAAACAAACTCTCGTGTCGCTGGTTGTGAGCAGACAGGACAGTCTGGAATGTCCGTGCGGGATAGCGTGGTGAACGTTACCCGGCAGTTGTGGCACTTGTACTGGTACTCAGGCACCGGCGCTCCGGTAACCGGTACTCCGGTAGAGGGCACCAATGTTTAGCGTGCGGGGGTACACGAGCTAGTGTTTCATGCCGCTACCGTGTTGTCAAGCAGCTTCCCAAGGTGGTACTCCGAACAGGTCATGTATCTCTGCTTCGGGGGCCTCTTCATGTGGAAGCTGGGCCTCGGTTAGCGTCGTGACTACCGCAATAGCCAATGCCATAACTGCGTCATCGTTGAGTCTGTCGCTGGCCGGTCCCATCTCACCGTTCTCCTGGTAGACGAAGTTCTCCATCTGGTCGTGAGTGAGAGCGTCATGGATACGGAGCCCGCCACGTTGGGCTAGAAGGAACTTGACTTTCTCGATTGCCCAATGCTTACGCTGATAGTTAGTGGACCAGCCATAAGATTGTGAAACCTTACCCGGTGCTTTATCACCCCACCTGTGCATCCATACATCAGGGTAACCGTTGTCGAGAATAACCCCAATCGTCGCATAACCTGGACCCTCAATCTCTGTGTTAACGATAGCTTCGTTATAAAAGTATCCGAGCTTCATTATCTCGTGAGCAAACGGTACTGCGTCAAGGTGCTGGTGGAATACTGCTACCTGCTCAAAGGTGAACCTGTTTAGAACTTGAATGCAAGCTGCATCCCCATAGGTGGTTTTTGTTGGGTCCCCCGCAACGACGTACTTAGAAAGAAGGGGGTCACGTCCTGGTGCCTTGTAGATGGTGAGTGGCCCGCTGGCGTCACGAACAAACCGAATCTTACCGTTATCGTTAACGAGCATGCCACGAGTGCCGGGGTGGATGTCGGTGTGCTCGTCAAGGCGTTCGAGCGGAAACACGTTACGGCCCGTGGACAGGAAAGCCTCGTTAGGGGTGCATGGGTATTCCTGTTTGAACATCTCGGCGTCACCGAGACAGTCGTTCATTATTGTGTGTCGACGCCACGCTAGTTGGCCTAGCGTTAGCTTAAAGCGCTGACCGTTAAGGTAGACACCCTGGTCGAAGAGTTGGCGTTCATCTTTCATTAGGTCCCAATACTTGAGTGACGTATCGGGGAAACAGTATTCCTCGTGCATGAACCAGGGAAAGAAGAGTGGGACGAACTGCGACTCGCCATCCATCGCACGTTGCCATTCCTCGTGGAACCAGTTACCTACTCCATTGGCCGTCGACTCAAGGATAACAATGGTACCGTGCTTGTGCGGGATGGACTGATTAAGTCCAACCATAAGCCGTTCTGGGTCCTCCCAAAAAGCGCATTCTGAGCAATGGACCGCATGGTAAGTGAATGATCGCCCCGAACCAGCATTCTTAGCAGTTGCCACTGACATGGAAGAACGAGTCTCCACCCAAGATAGGGACTTGATGGTATTGTGTTTCTCAGTGTATAGGGCATTGAAAGGCCATTCCTCCCACATGAGTTTCGTCATATCGAACAAGTGCTGTGCTGCTTTTGACTCGTGGGCGATAACGAGAGAACGGGTACCTGGATGTATGAATGTCCAGTTGAACAACGTTCCTTCGGTTACCGTGCTAATGCCAAGTTGGCGCCCCTTTAGGACAATGATGCGAACAGGTAGCCCGAGGTTGTACTGTCGTTCAATCTCTCGAAGTAGTGCGGCTTGAGCCCAGGCGAAAGGATCAGTGAGGTCAATCGGTTCGACCTTGAGGTCCTTCTTCTGTATCGTTAGTCGCTCTGTTAATGGGCGTAAACTCAGACGGCGCATAGATAGATTCTGTTGCTGGGGCCTCCACCCCGATATCGGACCATAGTTCCTCTAGTTCCCCTCGCATCCGAGAGATGGATTCTGGGGATTCCTTGCCGACGATTGCTGACTGCCGGGCTAGGAGAGTAGTTATGAACCGTTGGCGCATTGCACTCGGGGCAGAGTCGAGGATAGCGTGTGCGTCCTCGTATGCACGCCACATTAAGAAGTTGATTGCTTCGGATAGTTCTGCCGTGCCGTACTTGACAACGTGTAGCTCGGCCTGTAGTTCTCGAAGTGCTTGAGGGTCTATGCGGAACGCCTTTCCTATTGCCGTTGGTGGAACGCCTACTTGTAGGAGTGAGATGCAGATGATTTCAAGCCATGCTGGTTCGTCAGGGTCTAGCTCCCATACGTCAGGTATGTACGTCATTCGCCATCTTGAGCCCTGTGTATGTGTCGAGCAACACTAATATCGAGAGCCAACCCGAAAGCAGAGTGGAGGGGGAACACTAGCTGCCCGGCGTCCTGGTCGATCTTTAGTGTTAGAATCCAGTCGCCACTAGCGTTAGCCTTGAGGCCCATTAACATGGCCTCGAACGTTGTTTCCAGGAATGTTGGCGGGAGAACGATACCTTGTTTTTGGTATTGGCGCTTGACTTGCCCTGGTCCGTCCACACGGTCTGCACCGTTAGCTAGGGCTCGGAGAACATTGGCCCGTCGTCCAGTATCCACGGGTCTGGCACCGGAGAGGTCGGCCCTGATCCGTTGCGCTGCGGCGTCGATACTACTGTCCACTCTGGGGCTGTGAGTCTGTGCGTTTCTTGTTCCTCCCGCCGTAGGGCCTCCACCATGCGTGGTGGAAGCCCCTCGAACGTTTCTATTCCCGGCGTCGGCAGCCTCTCTATCTCTTCGTTCTGCTGCGCCAACAACTCGTTGGCTTCCCGCTCCCTGCCAAGGAAGAGGTTGGTCATCGCCTCGTTGGTCGAAGCTATGGCCTCCGTCGTGACCTGGTTGCTCGATTCGATAGCCGTCGTCACTGTATTCGACAGACTTGTCGATACCTTCTCTACCGTTTGGGATGATTGGACTATCATCGACTGCATCGCCGTCATCACCCTCCGGTCCCTCTTCTCTGAGTCCTGGCCGGAACGGATCAAAAGAATCGTCAGTAGCGTGCAGACCGCCACCGAGAAGCACACTACCAAGATCAGAGTCGTCATCCACCTGGTACTTTCCTTTGCTGGGGCTGGCTATTACCGGTATAGTATTGTGCTGCGCTCGGCTAGTCAAGCCGGATTTTGTTTTGAGATTTTAGACGTGGCTGTTTCAGATGGGCGTTTAAGACCTTCGCTCATCCCACAGCATGTGGGATGAAACTGGTAAATGGGAACACGGTGCCAGACTACATCGGTGTAACACGGTACCGTTAGACCATCCTGCACAGTGCGCGCACCATCCCCAAACGTTAGGCAGTGGGAGCGGAGGGAGGGAGTGAGCTGGTGATGATGGATGGATGATAGATGATGGATGGATGATGGATGATGGATGATGGATGGATGATGGATGATGCTGGCTTAGCGTGACGCACGTTATAAGCATATTGGCTTAGTGTGACGCACGTTTAGTGAAACGTACTTGACAGAGTTAGCGTGCAACAAGCAATATGGTCAGGTTGGACATACCAGCGAACAGAAAACAGGAAGGGACCAGCATGCTTATCAGACACAACGTGCGAAAAGGTGGGAATCAATCGGTCCACTTTGCTCACGACACTGATCGGCCCGACGTTAACGGTTGTTATGTAAGCGGTCGTCAGGGTCGGGTACTGACCAGTGAGAACAGTCGGTGCCCGCAGTGTGGCGGGTATGGCGCAGTGGTGCCGATTCAAGACCTTCCCAGGGCTCAGTATCCCCAGGGATCGGTCGTGCCAGAGCATTACCGGGTAAATAAGAGTCAGAGCGCTACCGTGCCAGCTAGTGAGCCGGTGCCAGCTGTGCCCGGTAATGAGCCAGTGGAACCTACGTTCGATCCGGCTACCGGTACCGTAACGTTGCCACCTGGTCACAGTGTTAGTGATCCGACTCCGTTCGCAGTGGTGAACAGTGAGCCGGTGCCCGGTAATGAGCCAGTACCCGCTACGCATCTGACTGACGACCAGGCCGCTAGGGATATGGCTGCCGCAATGCTGGGCGCTATCGTCCCTGAAGCTAACAAGATCAGGGAAACAATCACTACCGCAGTGCAGGAGGTCAAAGAGCAGACAAGGGACGAGAACACTACCGCCATAGGTAACGCTATCGACCTACTGTCAGAGCGCTTTGACGACACTGTGAAAAGGCTTATCGTGCCAACTACGATTGAAATAAAGCGCCCTGACGCTGAGCCGGTAGTGATTGCTGGCAGTGTGCATGCCGTATTTCCTGAAGTCGTGGAATGGCTGCAAGCTAGGCGTAACGTTTACCTGACCGGACCAGCTGGGTGCGGAAAGACAACGTTAGCTAAGCAAGCTGCCGATGCTCTAGGGATACCGTTCTATACGACCGGTACCGTACTGTCTGAACACCAGGTGATCGGGTATTCAGACGCTGGTGGCACGTACCACACAACGCCATATCGCGAGGCTTTCGGAGACTCTGAGGTCCCGGACAGTGGTGG
>Ga0302307_10001912_pt1 | contig 12886 bp, 14 predicted proteins | sample III_Palsa_E3_2_FD_200530 | JGI IMG/M metagenome (GOLD analysis project Ga0302307, IMG submission 200530) | Peat permafrost microbial communities from Stordalen Mire near Abisko, Sweden - III_Palsa_E3_2 | ecosystem: Environmental > Terrestrial > Soil > Palsa > Peat permafrost | place: Sweden... | reverse complement strand
GAAGTCTCTCCAACCGAGCGACGCGCCGCACCAAACCGATACCCACGCATGAGTCGCGTCGGCGCCCGCGAGACGTTCTTTGCCGGGCGGTGGGAGGGTGCGAATGTAACCGCTTACGTACAGCGCCGGCAACGCAATGCCGCGCACTGCGGCGATCATGATATGGGCGAAATCCTGGCAAACGCCCCGTCGGCGATCAAAGGCTTCGGCCGCTGGCGTATTGACCTCAGTCGCCTCTGGATCATAGGTGAAGTCGGACCGAATGCGCCGCGCCAACTCGCTCGCCGCGTCAAAAATCGGACGGTGCGGACCGAAGCTCTGTTTGGCGTAGGCTGTCGCTTCGTCGAAAAGCGCAACACGACGGGACGGGTAGAGCGCGATTGCCGGGCAGTCGGCATCGAGAGACGTCATCGCGATCGCCTCGGCGCCAACGGTCTCCCAAGCTGGGCTTTGCGTCGGCGGAGGCGTTCGATTGACCCGTACGCGTGACGACGCTGTGATCGAGAGTTGCCGGTGAGGCTTCTCGATCCGCAGGCTCGTGACGCGGTTGCCGAACGGGTCGATCCGTTCGGTCAGAGGCTGCGAAACGGGATCAGTGAGGATACTGAAGCGTTGAACTTCTTGACCGTCGCCGGAACGGGGGGCAAGTCGCAACACCCCGGTTGTGAGCTCGACGATCGCGCCGTAGCTATATCGCGTGAGATGCGTGATCTCGTAGATCACTCGAATCCCGTAATTTTCTCCGCGCGACCCTGACCGGCCCCTTGGAGGAAGTACCGGCCAGCGATCGCGTTAGCCAATGCAAGCAGTTCTTGCTCGACCGTCAAAATACGTGCGTCATCGACCAATTCGGCTCGTTCGGCGGTCAGTTGGGCTCGCAGAAGTGTCGTCAGCCGTCTTGGCTCTTCGAGCATCCCGTCTCGACGCAGGATAGGAAGCGTGCTGATTCCTTCGTCAATACGATTGACCTGAAATGCAACGGATCGTGGATTGAACGGATCCAGCAACGCCATGTCGCGAACAGGCGCCAGCGCCATGCCGACGAGGTACCTTGAGCGGTAAGTGATCTGTGAATCGATAAGATCGAGCATCACCCCAAGCGAGTGCTCGGTTGCGTCATGAGCGGCGAATTGCCGCAACAACCGACACGTGTTTGCTCCTCGCTCGACGCATCGCCCCATCTCATAGAAGACCCAGCCTGCGCCGCGGTTGAAATTTTCGTCGAACAATCCTGAAAGCGCCGCAATGGTGGTCAACGCCTCGTCGGCGAGATCGACAATTTCGCCAGCGGAAGGACGCCGCTCTCGCGCCGGCTTGAGCGCAACTTCGAGACGGCCAATCAAGGCCCAGGTCTGATGTGTTAGCCTCTCTCGAATAACCGAGGCCGCGCTGCGAGCTGAATGGGCGAGCGATAACGCGGAGCCGTAATTGGCCGCACTGCGCAGTCCCTGCTCGCTGGCCGCTGCCGCCCCTTTCGCGGGCGTTGTCGGATCGACCGCGCCCCAACCGACGAGAACGCCCATGAGACGATCGAGCGACTGGCGGCCGAGTCGCATCGGAGTGTCCGGGTCAACTGACCGCGCGCTGAGACAACGCACGACGCGCAGCGTGGCTTCAGCTCTTTCGAGGTAGCGGCCGAACCAGAAAAGGCTATCCGCGGCGCGACTTGGGAGGTTTCCCAAAAGACGCGTAATTCGCGCGCTTTCAGGAGAGGGAAGGAGGCTTGAGACCTCGACAGGATTTTCAGCGAGCACCCAGACATCCGCAGACTCGACGCCATCGCCCATCGCAACAGCGCGCGCGTCGGCGCGATCCGAAATTCGGCAAAATCCGCCTGGCATGACGCGCCAGCCGTCCGTCGTCGCGGCGCAGTATACGCGCAAAACGAACGGCCGCGGTTCGAGTTTTCCTTGCATCCAGCGCGGCGTTGTGGACAACCGAACAATATCTTGTCCGACATAGTCGATTCCGCGCACGGCGATTGAATCACGCAGCCGCTCGCGTTCATTAGCCTGCATTTCAGCTGCGATTACGCTCGATTGGCCGTTCAGTCCAGGCAGTTCGTCGCCGAAGGCCGCGGCGATCGAGATTTTGTCGAACTCATGGAGGACCCTCTCTCGCTCTCGCGATTGTCCGCACCACCAGGTCGCGATGTTGGGAATAAGCAAGTCCTGGTCGAGCAAGCGACGCGCAAGTACAGGCAAGAATGCCAGAAGCGCGCGCGACTCGACGAGCCCTGCGCCTGGCATGTTCTCGACCGCGACGCCGCCGTTCCGTATCGCCTCGAGGAGACCCGGCACGCCGATGCGAGAGGACGCGTTCAGCTCGAGGGGATCGCACCAGTCTGCGTCAATATGACGCCAGATGACGTCGCACTGCTTAAGGCCGGCGATCGTGCGGACAAAGATGCGCCCGTCGCGCATGACGAGATCTTCGCCTTCCACCAGCAGAAAGCCGAGATAGCGCGCCAGATAGGCCTGTTCGAAATAGGTTAGACTCAGAGGACCGGGGGTCAAAATGCTGATGCGCGGCTCGGCTCTCTGCCCCGACGACTTCAAACCCGCGCTTAAAGATCGAAAAAATGGCGCCAGCCTTTCTACGTTGAGCTGGGCGTAAAGATCTGGAAACGCCTGGGAAACCACGAGCCGGTTTTCCAATGCGTACCCGCAACCTGACGGCGCCTGCGCTCGGTCACTCAATGCCCACCAGGAGCCGTCTGGACCGCGGCCGATGTCCACTGCGTAAAGACGAAGCCACCGCCCTCCTGGCGGTCTTACGCCGCGCATCGCCGCGATGTAGTCCTTCGAGCCGGTAAGAGCGGGGAGGGGGAGCGCGCCTTCGGCTATTAGACGACCTTCCCCATAAACATCAGCGAGCACTCGCTCCATCAACTCGGCGCGCTGTGCGACGCCCGTTGCAATTCCGCGCCACTCCTCCTCCGTCAGGAGCAACGGCATTCGACTGATCGGCCAGACGCGCTCGTCCTTTTCGCCTGCGACTCGGTATGACAGCCCTCGATTTCGAATCCGCCGATCGGCTGTCGCAAAGCTCTGTTGAATTTCGTTCGGCTCATACTCTGCCAGCGCGGATAGCATCCGTCGCCAATGCGGACGGCTCAGGCCATGAGGGTCGATGAATTCGTCTGGAATGCCAGGTAGTGGCGCATAATCGCGGGTCCAGGCTTCAAACCGTTCCAACCCGGAGGTTTTATCGGCTACCGCTGAAGAGAATCGTCCTGGCAAGCGAGCCCCATCGATCCGTGGTTCACGACTCAAACCGCCGCCCGTCCCCGAAAGCGGCCAAGCTCAATATGCCTGCTGTCCGGGCCACAGGCCAGCAAGGATCGAAAATCCCTGATTGCTTGTTTCGGAGACTCGAGGTCGTGACCCGTCATCTTAGTCTTGCGCGCGCACTCTCTGCATGGAACGACCGGTTTGGCGCTTACGCGCCTCCGCGCATTGTGAGGCACAAAAGAATGAACCGTATCCGGGAAATCGCAGCGATATTCATTGTCATGGTTGCAATGTCTTGCTCGGCGAGCGCCGATCCTTCTGACCCAGATCTGATTTTCAGAAAATCGACCACCTTTAAGTTACTGACGCCCAATGACAAACTGGCGGTTTATGGCATTGACGATCCGTTGGTTGATGGCGTTGCATGTCACTACACGAGCCCCGAAAAAGGCGGACTCTCCGGCGCTCTCGGCTTGGCGGAACAGACGTCGGACATTTCGCTGTCGTGTCGACAATATGGTCCAATCAAGTTTAAAGGAACGTTTGCCCAGGGCGATGTTGTCTTCAGTGAGCGCCGGTCGCTCATATTTAAAAAGATGCAAATCGTGAGGGGATGCGATACGAGGCGTAATATTCTAGTTTACATGACCTATAGCGACAAACTGATCGAGGGCTCACCGAAGAACTCGACTTCAACTGTACCGATTCAGCCCTGGGGAGGCGGGGATAACGAAACGCAAAAATGTGCAGATTTCGTACACTAGCTAAATCTCTTCGTGGTCAATTGCGCGAGTTAGATTGTCGCGCGCCAAGAGAGATTTGGAGAGCGTTGTTCAGACGCTTTGGAACAGCCGGCGTTCAAACGGTTAAGGTCCGCCACTGGAACCAATTTCGAGCAAGCCCTTCGTCACACTGCCGGTGGTGGGCAGAGTTGGAATGAGGCAGGCTTGCAAGGAGTGGTAGATATCCACTTTGCCAAAGAACGGCCCAGAGCTCGGCCGCAATGCATCGTCAATCTGTGCTCGCCAACCCCCGTTCTCGCGGTCGATGAACCGGGTGGCGATGAAACTCCAAATTTGACGGTACCAGCGCTCGTAAATGGGATCGCCGTAAATCGCATTAAGAAAAGCACTCGCTCCAATCCCTTCGCAACACGGCCACCAATACCGGTCTTGAACTAGGGGATTGCCGTCCCAATCGAGAGTATAAAAAAAGCCTCCTTTGTCATTATCCCACCCATCCCTCACCGCCTGGCCGAATAGCGCCTTCGAACATTGGGGAAGCCAATCTAGTTTCCGGCCGCCAAGCTCCCATAACTGGAGCAGCAGCCGCGACCATTCGAGCCAATGGCCGGGAGTGGTTCCGTAGGGACGAAACGTTGGGTTGCCGGAGTAAGCCCGATTTATGATCCACTGATCTGTGAAATGTTCAGGAAGCCGCCAGACGTTCGCAGCAGCATGGCGACGGACGATGAGGTCGGCAATTCGCTCCGCCATGCTTAGGTATGTGGAATCGTGTGTTGCCTCGAACGCGGCCATTAGCGACTCTGTCAGATGCATGTTCGAGTTTTGGCCGCGATAATTATCGTAGGACCGCCAATCGCGGGTAAATTCCTCTGCGACCGCCCCGAACTGCTCCTCCCAAAATCGCTCCCTTATGACGGTCGAGACGTCATCGAGAAGTCGGTCGGCGTCTGGGTGGCCCGCGACCTTGGCGCTCGATGCGGCTAAAAGAGCGAATGCGTGACCATACGCCTGTTTGGTGCTGTCTGAAGGCCCGTCATACCCGATGCCCCAATAGTAGCCCCCATGCTCAGGGTCGCGATGGCTGTTCCACAAAAAATCCATTCCATGATCGATGATAACGTCGGCGCCCGGCCGGCCCATCAGATGGGCGATCGCATAGGCGTGAGTGATTCTCGAGGTCGCGAAGAGGTACCGGGCCGGCTTCACTGCCGCACCGTAACCTGGCGCGGTGGGTCGCCCTTTGTCGTCAAGATCGTAGAAGCCGCCGAGAGGGTTGATAATTTTACGCTCGAAAAACGAAAATAGCGCTTCTGCCTCCCGCAAGAGCCAACTCCGGTGGCTCGCGAGTGCAATCCACTTGTGGTTCGGCGACTCAAGGGGAAGATTAACCATGGCGAGCGTTGAGCGTGAGCCTCGTCCCTGCTGGTTTGCGCGATTCGCCGGAATTCATCGCCGGAAGGAAAGCGGATGCTAGCCGCGGAAAAACGCTGTTGCTCCGCCATATCGAAAGCGGCGAGTCAATACCGCGGGGTTCACTTCCCGAAAGGCAGCGCTGCCCTTTTGGCACGGCCCCTAACCGAGCGTATCAAGGCGGGAAAAGAACGAGGCGAGACCGAACGATGAACGTACTAATTCTAGGTTCCGGCGCTCGGGAGCACGCGTTGGCCTGGGCATGCGCCAAGTCGCCTCTAATTGGGAACCTTTTCGTTGCTCCTGGCAATCCGGGTTGCGCAACTGTCGCGCAGACTGTGCCGCTGAGCTTAGCCGATAGCACAAAGGTCATCGCATTTTGTCGAGCGGAATCGATTGATCTGGTGGTGGTTGGGCCCGAAGGCCCTCTGGTGTCCGGACTTGCGGACGATCTCGCAGCCGCGGACATATCGTGCTTCGGGCCGACGAGAGAGGCGGCGAAGCTAGAAGGATCAAAGGGATATGCAAAGGACTTCTGCCGCGAGTTTGGTATTCCGACCGGGGCTTATCGACGATTCCGAGAGCCAAATGAGGCAAAGGAGCATATCCGTAGCCTTGGCGTGCCCATTGTGGTCAAAGCGGACGGACTTGCCGCGGGTAAGGGCGTTGTCGTCGCGAACACGCCGGAGGAGGCGGAGGGTGCAGTTGACACCCTTCTGTCCATGGGAGCGGCGATCGTGGTCGAGGAGTTCCACGAGGGCGAGGAGGTCTCATTCTTCGCTCTATGCGACGGCGTTACCGCTATTCCTTTCGCTAGCGCGCAAGATTACAAGCGTGTGGGGGATGGGGATACGGGGCCGAATACCGGCGGAATGGGCGCCTATTCTCCGCCGCCTCTAATGACTCCGGAATTGACCCAACGCGTCATGCGCGAAGTGATCGTGCCAACTTTGCGCGGAATGAACGAAAGAGGATCGCCCTTTCGAGGCGTGCTATTTGCAGGCTTGATGGTCGATGTACATGGTCCGAAAGTAATCGAATTCAATGTCCGGTTTGGGGATCCGGAGGCGGAGGTTATCCTGCCGCGCCTAAAGGACGACTTGCTGCCGCTTCTTGTCGCTTGCGTGAACGGGACTCTGAGCGGCGACCCTCCGAGGTTTTACTCGGATGCGGCGCTGGTCGTCGTAATGGCGGCCCGAGGATATCCCGGCGAACCGGTTCGCAGTTCGAGAATCAATGGGATCGAAGATGCGGAGGCAGCGCCCGGGGTGGTTGTCTTTCATGGCGGCACACGCGAGGTTGACGGGGCGATATTCGCCGACGGCGGCCGCGTATTAGCGATTACTGCACTCGGCAGCAATGTTGCTGAAGCGCAAAGGCGAGCATACGGGGCCGTGGATCGCATAAAATGGCCGGAGGGATTCTGCCGACGCGATATTGGTTGGCGGGCGATAGGCCGAGAAAGCGAATAGCAGGCGCTGTGGACGGAAGCCGCGATCACATACCAAATGTTCGTCGGCCGAGGGTAGCGATCGCGCTTGGAGGCGGTGGCGCACGAGGAATTGCCCATGTCTTGGCGCTAGAAGCCTTAGACGAAGTGGGGATTCGCCCCGTAGCCAATCGCCGGCACGTCGATGGGCGCTGTCGTCGGCGCCGCCTATGCCGCGGGAATCGAAGGGCGGGCCATTCGGACCCACATGTTGCCAGTTTTGCGCAACCGCTCCGACGTCATGGGCAAGCTTTTGCGGGCGCGAGTCGGGCGCTTCGCTGACCTCGTGCTCCGGGGCCGTGGCAACCCTGTGCTGCTGGACCCCGAGATTTGTCTTGACTTGTTTTGGCCCTCCGGGATGCCAAGTCGTTTTGAGGATCTCGACATCGAGACGATCATTGTTGCGACAGATTATCTTAGTCGCAACGAGGTTGCGTACGATGCGGGGCCGCTGAGGCCGGCTCGATGGCGATTCCGGGATTGTTTCGTCCTGTGCTATTCGGAGACGGGGTACTGATTGACGGCGGAGGTGTAAACCCGTTGCCATATGATCTGTTATTCAGTCTTGCGGACATAGTCGTCGCGGTCGACGTGACGTTTGGGGTAGACCGCCGAAACGACGAACTCCATCACCATTTGCGTCCATGTTTGGCGCCGCGCAAATCATGCAAGGGGCGATTACGGCTCAAAAAATCAAACTGCGTGCGCCGGATGTCCTCGTACGGTCTAAGGTGGAGCATTTCGCAGTCCTGGATTTCTTTAGGGCGAGCCAGATCTTGCGGGCCGCCGAAGGCAGCAAGGAGGAGCTCAAATTGATGCTTCGGGAGCGGATGAAAGTGCACGGGAGTGCTTGAAGACCGTGCCTCGAGCGAGCTTCGCGCCTCGCATCAATTCGCGGCCATTCATCACCGTCTTGCCCGCCCGTTGCCCCAGAAGAACTCGTATCGCGCCCGTCCCGCATGCCACGCTCATCTCTTCAGATAGGAGTGTTCCAGGCGGTCCGGTCCCAGCGGCCACCTCGACGCGCAAGAATTTGATGCTTTCTTCGCGACTCCCAGTCAGGACTTTGGAAAAGGCGCCCGGCGCAGGCGACAGCCCGTGAACCTGATTGCGAACTCTTTCCGCCCCCTGCGTCCAATCAATTTCAGCCTCACTCTTGTCGATCTTATGCGCGTAGCAAACGCCGACAGCCGATTGCTCCCGAAACTCAAGTAAACCAGTATCCAACAATTCCAAGGCGCTCACCGCTAGCTTGGCCGCGATTGGGGCAAGATGCGCTGTTAGGTCCCCTGCCGTGTCGTCGGGAAGGATCGGGATGGTTTCCCTCATCGCGATCGGCCCAGTGTCGAGACCGGCTTCCATACCCATGACGTCCACGCCAGTTTGCGTATCGCCCGCCATGATCGCTCGTTGGATAGGCGCGGCTCCCCGCCATCGCGGCAGCAACGAGGCGTGCAGGTTTAAACAGCCCAGCCTGGGCGCCTCAAGGACAGGGATCGGCAGCAACAGACCGTAGGCGGCGACAACGGCGACGTCCGCCGCGAGACTGCTAAAGGTCTTCTGCGCTTCGACGTCGCGCAAGGTCGTCGGAGTGAAGATGGGGATACCAAATGAATCCGCCGCCAGATGAACCGGCGTCTTCCTGACCTCCAGGCCTCGACGGCCGCCGCGCGCAGGCGCGCGCGTATAGACGGCGACAAGCAGGTGTCCATTCTTCATGATTTCCAACAACGTCGGAACCGCGAACTCCGGCGTGCCCATGAACACAATTCGCATCGGTTGTCGACAACGTCCCAAATTCAGATCATTGAAATGTCATTCTGCCCCAAGTTTCGCGTGGCGGGAAAGAATTTCGTTTGCTGATTGGGATCGAAGCGGGATTGAGATCGTCTTTTCCCGGTCCGCGGAACAAACTCAGGTTCATCCGGCACACGCCATTGTCATTTGCATCCAAAAAGAAGGCGCCATTTGTTTCGGACTTGGGTAACAAGTTTCCTATCGGCGATTCCCGGGCGCGGACGGACCGAGTGGCATGTCGCCTCCGCTGTTCCTGTCGGGACAATGCGGAAACGGTGGGACGACAAAGGTGACCGAATGCCCAGCGCTGGCGCTGATGGACCATCTCCTCGTGTCGATAGTCTGAATTTCCCCTTCGAGGCGCCGCACGTCCCGTTCCTTTGGGGCGAAACAAGATGCTCTTGCCGCTGCGCCAAAGGACATGATCACGAAACACGAGGGTCGAAAGCTCGGTCGAAGCGAACGGCGAGCGACTCCATGCGCTCCCCCAATCGAAGCTCCAGATCATGAATGTCTGTGCGACTGGGGAGCGCGCCGATTGTTTCGCGTAGCCGATAGTGATCGTCGTGCAGCAACGCCAGCCGTTCAGCAAGACGCAAGAGCGCAGATTCATTGGCTGACTGCGACACATCGAGATCGTGTTGGTGCTGCCGAACAGCGATCTCGAGGGCGTGAAGCCGAGTCATCAATCGCCAGACAAATGCGGCGGCGCTCGCCCCGATTGACGCCAATCCCGCGACCGCCCATTGAAGAAAGCCCCAGGGCGGGCTTTCCGGTGAATTCATACCGTCCTCCTTGAGGCCTGTCGCCGGCGCCGCGAAGTGACTAGAGGTCCGCAGGTCCCCTGGCTTTTAACGGGCGGAACGGATTCCCCTTCGACCCGTTTCTCAGGCAATCCAGGCGCTGATGCGCATCGAGCGGCTAGGGCTGTCCCGGCCGGGCGCAATCAGTCGCGCCTCACCTTTGCAGCGCTTGGGCACGCTGTGCTACTGTGGTTTGGAATATAATCCCGCTGCTGCAGGCAGCGCGCGCGAATCTGCGCAATGCTCTCGCGACGGCGCTGTGCGCCTCGCCTGGCTGCGGCTCGCCGAAAACTGCTTAGCATCCGATTAAGTGCAGGTCGTTCAGTTCCATGGTCAGCCTTGCTTCGGTCTGTACGCCAGCAATTCCATCCGCGACGATTCCGGCGTGCATCTGGAAACTCGTGACGGGTTGGCGCGTTTCGGGGCCGTAATCACCGTCGACGGTAACGCGGAAGCCGAGCATCTTGAGCGCCTGCTGAAGGCCGCCGATCGTGTGAACGTTCGGCGCGGTTTGTGCTGCTGAGGTGACGGGGGGTAATTTCGAACCATCGGGCGAAAGCAGACAGGTTTTTTGCTGCTTGCGCGGCTCCCACACATCCGGGAAATGGCCCTTGCGATACTTGTCATCGACCATCCGAGCGAATGCCTCCATGAACGCCGGGTCGTCCGAGGGATCGTGATGGCCGCCTCCCGCAGGACCGAGATCGTGATGCGAGGCGATGCCCGGTCCGACGCCAGCGCGCGCATGACGAACAGGGATCTTCAGGTGATGGCAGAAATAAGCGGAGATGCGCGCCGCGGTCGCAAGCAAAGGCGTGCCAAAGCCGCGGCTCGCAAGTCCGCCGATCTCGACACCGACGGAGCGCTGGTTGAAAGCGCAGGCATGCCAGGGCCTTGTCTGCAAGGTCAACCATTTGCGTCGCTTCGTTCCCATCCTCGCGAACGACCAAGTGCGCCGTGACATTTGATCGGCTCATCGCGAACCATTCGATGGAACCTTCATAGCCGCCCTCGCAATCGTGCAACACTATGGGGTCAACGCGCGTGCCGCGACGGTTCGAGAAATTGGGGGAAGGGTTCCAGGGAAGCGTGGGAAGAAAGTCCGTCATGAGAAAGTCCGAGTTGAGAATTGGAATTCCGCCCTTCGGCCGTGCGCCCAAATCTCTGCCCCACGAGCGCACCTGCGCGCTCGAATTTGAAGAGGCGGCTCATATCCGGTCTCGCCTGTTGCGGATCACTTCCAGGGCGATCCCTGGCGCGTCTCTCAGGTTAGCGTGTTGACGTCCTCCTCGCGCGAGCGGAGGTAGCGGTCGAACGCGCGTTCAAGGTCGGGCTTGGCGCCCGAGAATTCGAGCACGCCGTAGGTGTTGCGCTTGAGGTCGGTGGCTGGATCAAAACCGCTGTCGAGGAACATCGCCCAGCGCGACTGGTAGCCGCGGTCGCTCTTTCGCCCATGGAACGGGTGCTCGATCGTACCGTGGACAAAGCCGAGCTTGCCGTTGATCTCAGCCGCGGCGCGCCAGGACCACGCGGCGACAGAATTGTGATAGCCTGCCGTGACGCTTGGCGGCAGGGACGCTTCATGAGCGCCGACCATGCCAAGAGCCATGTGGTGATCTCCCGACCCCATGCCGCCGAGCTCGAACAGCCCTCCGATCCGGTCCAACGCCCGGCGCTGAAAACCCCAGGCGAAGCCTGGATGGGGATAGTCGTACGGACCACCGTCCGACGCCCAGAAATTCGATCCGCCGGCGACGACTGGCTTGCCTGAATGCCAGACCGACGCGAAGCTGCGATGCACGCCGATATGTTCATCGTTGGGGCCGAGGTCATAGGCAACCGACCATGGCTGGACAACGGGATAGAGATCAAGGGCGGCGAGCGCGGCGAGCGCCCATCCGGGCCGGCGGAAGATGACGTCGGCATCAAGGATGGCGATCTTTTCGGCGGCCGGAGGCAGGTGAGCAATCGCGATGTTGAGCAGGTTTTCCTTCGCCCAGGCCATCGTCGCTGCGCGCAAAGGCAAATGTGTGACCCGTGCGCCCACAAGATCCGCGAGATCGTAGCCGCGGCTGCCGTAGGCGCATTCGGCGAGCGTTATACGGACGCTCGGCTCTTTCAGCCACTCGCCGACCGCCGCGCGCGCCAACGCAACTCGGCTTCTCCACTGCAACGGATTCGCCACGCAGGCGACGACGTAGAGCGTTTCCATAGAGTCTCCAGCGTGGTTTCAGGCGTCAGAGTACTGACAATCAGCAACCGTCTGTTGCCGATGACGTCATGTGCAGTAATATTCCGTAACGTTCGCGTCTCCGGGAAGGGGAAGCCGGCGAGCCAAATAGGGCGAATCGCGTCGCCTCTCGAAGAAGCCCGGCGTGGGACATCCTGCGAGGACAAGCCATGAATCTGGCGGGTTGCATCTTTTCGCAGCGATCGTTTCTTCGGACCCATACGCCGGCCCATCGCCCAAGTAGAAGTCTTCGCTCCTCAGCCGCCAGCGCCGCTCAATGCGTTCGTGCATCTGTCCCGCAGTCACAGTTCGTTGCCGTCGCCGTCCAGCGCGCCGGTCTTGATGCCGACTATGAGTTTGATCAGCCGCTCGTTGACCGGGATCGGCGCACAGGCGAGCCCGCCACGAGTCCAGACGATGATGCCGTCCTTGTCGCCCTCGTGGCTGAACAGGAGCGCGCCGTCACCTGGCGGCAGGCCGTCCGGAGTGCTCGGGCTACCGACATAGACGCCTTCGACGAAATGAAACTGCCCAACGGTAAGCTGGACGACATGCGTCTTCGCGTCGAACTCCGCCTTCAGCTTCGCCAAGGCCTTGCACTGGGCATGCGCGCCCTGTCCTTCCGCCGCAGGCGCGGCTCCTCCAAACGCAAGGGACGCGGCGAGAGCAATGGCGAGCGTGCGCAGCATGGGAACCTCCTTGAGACTGTGGGCCAGTTGGCCGCTTACTCACCGTCGCCCTTGTTCGGCAACGCGAAGGCGCTGTCATCGATCGCGTAGACAGGATCGGCGGATCGCTGCTTGGTCACACCTTGATGCCCAGTTTCTTTGGCCGCATGTTCGGCGCGCTTGACCAGCATCACCCGACCGCCATGTTCCTTGCGATCGCGCGCGTCCCGCAGCAATTTCTTCATCGCCACGTCGATGGCGATCTCATAGGCGCGGGGCGGAGCATCCTCGACACGGAGCCATAGGTCAGCGCGCTTATCCTCATCATGAGCGACGAAGGCGATGAGCTCAGCCCGGTCAGGCAGCGCGGCGAGCGCGGCCATTCTCGGCAGACCGAGCATCGAATTGACTTCATATGGCGTGAGGCAACCGAGAGCGACCAAAAGCGCCGGCAGGGCGAGCTTTGCCGCCAAGGGCGCCGCAGCGGTGCGGAAGATCCATGCTGCAATG
>Ga0302307_10001909_pt1 | contig 12902 bp, 8 predicted proteins | sample III_Palsa_E3_2_FD_200530 | JGI IMG/M metagenome (GOLD analysis project Ga0302307, IMG submission 200530) | Peat permafrost microbial communities from Stordalen Mire near Abisko, Sweden - III_Palsa_E3_2 | ecosystem: Environmental > Terrestrial > Soil > Palsa > Peat permafrost | place: Sweden... | reverse complement strand
ATGCCGAACAGGTGCGTGGTCTACTCGACGGTGGCGCCGACCTGCTGTTGATTGAGACAATTTTTGACACGCTCAATGCCAAGGCCGCAATTTTCGCCTGCCTTGAAATGGTGGAAGCGCGCGGGACAAGCGTTCCGCTGATGATTTCCGGCACCATCACCGACCGGTCTGGACGTATTCTGTCCGGCCAAACGCCCGAAGCATTCTGGAATTCGATGGCGCACGCCGCTCCGTTGTCCGTGGGGCTCAATTGCGCGCTCGGCGCCGGGCAGATGCGGCCGCACATCGCTGAACTGGGCCGCGTCGCCGATATGCTGATTTGCGCCTATCCCAATGCCGGCCTGCCGAATGAGTTCGGCCGTTACGACGAAAGCCCGCAAATGATGGCGGAGTTAATCGGCGAGTTTGCCGAGGCCGGCCTGGTCAACATTGTCGGAGGTTGCTGCGGCACGACCCCCGATCATATCCGCGCGATCGCGGCGGCGGTCTCCGGCAAGCGGCCGCGCCGAATTCCGCGTCCTGAGCCGCTGCTGCGGCTCTCGGGGTTGGAGCCATTTACGCTGACCTCGGCAATTCCATTCGTGAATGTCGGCGAACGCACTAACGTGACCGGCTCGGCGCGCTTTCGCAAGCTGATCACCGGCGGCGACTTTGCTGCGGCGCTCGCGGTAGCGCGCGATCAAGTCGAAAACGGCGCACAGATCATCGACGTCAACATGGACGAGGGCCTCCTCGATTCCGAAAAAGCGATGACGACGTTTCTCAATCTCATCGCCGCGGAGCCCGACATTGCGCGCGTGCCGGTGATGATCGATTCGTCGAAGTTCTCGGTCATCGAGGCCGGCCTCAAATGCGTTCAGGGCAAGTCCGTCGTCAACTCGATCTCGCTGAAGGAAGGCGAGGATGCTTTCATCAAGCAGGCGCAATTGGTGCGCCGTTACGGCGCAGCCGTCGTGGTCATGGCGTTCGACGAGAAGGGCCAGGCGGACACTTTCGAGCGCAAAACGACGATCACCGCGCGCGCCTACGACATCCTGGTCAACCGGGTCGGATTTCCGCCGCAGGATATCATTTTCGATCCAAACATTTTCGCGGTGGCGACCGGAATCGAGGAACATGACGGATATGGTAAGGCATTCGTCGATGCCGCCGCGTGGATACGGCAGAATCTGCCGCACGCGCATGTCTCAGGAGGAGTGTCGAATCTCTCGTTTTCGTTTCGCGGCAATGAGCCGGTGCGTGAAGCCATGCACTCGGTGTTTCTCACCCATGCCATCGCCGCCGGCATGGACATGGGCATCGTCAATGCCGGCCAGATCGCGGTCTATGACGACCTCGATGCCGAATTGCGCGAAGCCTGCGAGGACGTAATCCTCAATCGCCGCGGCGACGCCGCCGAGAGATTGCTCGCGGTCGCACAGCGCCATCGCGGTCACGGCAAGGAAAAGAAAGAGGCCGATCTGTCTTGGCGCGAGTGGCCGGTCGAGCAGCGGCTGACGCACGCCTTGGTGCACGGCATCAACGATTTCATTCCCGTCGACGTGGAAGAAGCGCGGCTGAAGGCGCCTCGCCCGCTAGCCGTCATCGAAGGCCCGCTCATGGACGGCATGAATGTGGTCGGCGACTTATTCGGAGCCGGGCGGATGTTTTTGCCGCAAGTGGTCAAATCGGCGCGCGTGATGAAGCAGGCAGTCGCTTGCCTCCTGCCCTATATGGAGCAGGACAAGGACGGGCGCAGCCATGTGTCGTCCAACGGCAAGATCGTACTCGCGACCGTCAAAGGCGACGTGCACGACATCGGCAAGAACATCGTCGGCGTCGTGCTCGCATGCAACAATTACGACGTGATCGATCTCGGTGTGATGGTACCGGCTGAAAAGATACTTGAAACCGCGGTCGCTGAGCAGGCCGATATTGTCGGCCTTTCGGGCCTGATTACCCCCTCACTCGACGAGATGTGTCACGTCGCCAACGAGATGGAGCGCCAGGGTTTCGAGATCCCGCTGCTGATCGGCGGGGCCACCACCAGCCGGGTGCACACCGCGGTAAAAATCCATCCCAATTACCGGCGCGGGCAGACGGTCCACGTCAATGATGCCAGCCGCGCCGTGGGCGTAGTTTCCACCCTGCTCTCGCCGGACACGCGCGCACAGACCATCAATGAAGTGCGGGCGGAGTATGCCCGAATCGCTGCCGCGCATGCGCGCGGCGAGCATAACAAGCGGCGCTTGTCGCTCGCCGATGCGCGGGCCAATTCCTTAAAGCTGAACTGGTCGGGGGATTACCGTCCCCCTGCGCCGCACTTTACGGGCGCGCAACGCCTCAGCGAAGTGCCAATCTCCGAACTCATCGACACCATCGATTGGACGCCGTTCTTTTCGGTTTGGGAGCTCGGCGGCAAGTTCCCGGCGATTCTCGATGACGCCAAAGTCGGTGAAGCGGCGCGCGGACTTTACGCTGACGCCCAAGACATGTTGCGGCAAATTAGTGCCGAACGCTGGTTTCAGGCACACGCCGTGATCGGCTTCTGGCCGGCGAACAGCGAAGGCGATGACATTCTTTTGTTTGCGGATGAACGGCGTTCCGCACCGGTTGCGACGTTGCACACGCTTCGTCAGCAGCTTCCGCGCCGTGAAGGCCAGTCGAACGTAGCGCTCGCCGACTTCGTCGCGCCGCGCGCGAGCGGGCTCGCGGATTATATCGGGGCCTTCGCCGTGACTGCCGGAATCGGCGAGGAAGCAGTCGCCGACCGCTTCAAGCACGCCAACGACGACTATTCGGCGATCATGGCCAAGGCGCTGGCCGATCGGCTGGCGGAATCTCTTGCCGAACGGCTGCATCAGCGCGTGCGCAAGGAATTCTGGGCTTACGCGCCAGATGAGGTCCTGACCACTGACGAACTGATCGGCGAAAAGTATCGTGGCATCAGACCCGCGCCCGGCTATCCGGCGCAACCGGACCACACCGAGAAGGCTACCTTGTTCGGGTTGCTCGACGGCGAGCGCGAGATTGGCGTGCGGCTGACGGAAAGCTTCGCCATGTGGCCCGGTGCGTCTATCTGCGGAACCTATTTCAGCAATCCCGAAAGCTATTATTTCGGTGTCGGCAAGATCGAACGCGATCAAGTGGAGAACTACGCCGCGCGCAAAGGCTGGACGCTTGCCGAAGCCGAGAAATGGCTGGCGCCAATTCTCAACTATGATCCGCTGGCGGCGGCCCGCCGCGCCGCAGAGTAAACTTAATCTGCACGGCCAGCGCGGTTACACGGCAAAAGATATTATTGCCAACAATGCCAGCGCACCCAGCCCTTGCGCGAGCGTGCCGAGACTGAGTGCCACGAGCCCTCGCGCCGGTGTAAGCCCGGCATTCCAGGTTACCAACCAAAAATAATCGTCGTTGACGTGCGAGACCGTCATCGCGCCGGCGCCAATCGCCAGAGTAGCCAGCGCCCTTCCGCTCTCGGTATCCAATCCTAAAGATGCCAGCGAAGGTTGAATCATTCCGGCGGCGGCGATGGCGGCGACAAGTGACGACCCTTGCAAGGTCTTGATCACCGCCGCGACCAAAAATGGAATCAGGACGCCATCAGGCAGATCCGCAATCCGCTCGCCAATCAGTTCCGCCATGCCGGTTTCCTGACAGAGCTTTTGCAAGCCGCCGGCCGCGCCCACCGTCAGCAGCACACCCGCAACCTTGGCGAACACACCTCCGGTCCAGGCGGCGTCGCCTAGAAGCTTTGCGCTCAGCCGCCAGTGGCCGGCGATCATGATGCCAACACTCACCAAAAACAGGACAAGCGGGCGCCCCAGCCCGAGAATTCTTTCCCTATCTGTGCCGCCGCCGAGCGGCTCGCTGGGAATGTCGCCGACGGACTGAATCATCAGAAGAAGCAATGGGACCGCGACGGCCAGAACCAAAACAGTCGTCGACCAAGGACCCTCGCCCTCGCCATGTTCATTGGCGCGCCAGTCTTTCGCTGGCGATCGTACCTCGTCGGAGGGTGAAAACCACCGAGCCCAAGCCATACCAAATGCAGCAAGCACGAGCGCGATCGGCAGACCGAAAAGAGCGACACGATCCCAGCGAGCACTCAAAATCGAAGCCGCGGCGATCGGAACCGGCGAAAACAGGACAAGACCGTGGCCCGCGGAGAGTGCCAGCGCCGGCGCGATTATAGTCGATGGACGAGCGGTCGATTTATCGGCGAGCCGCCGCAGCAAGGGGCTGAGCAGAGCGAACGCTGTCACCGGAGAGGCTCCGGTGCCGGCAATCAAACCGACCAGCGCGCTTATTGCGCCGTGCCGTGACCATCGGTCAGAAGAAAGTAAGGCTGAGGTTCGATCGGCTGGGTTTGTTACGTCGGCAATGCTGACAATTATGGCGGCGCCGACTATGACCAGCCCGGGCGAATAGAGCGCCTGGGAAAAGCCGGCGCCGAAGGTCTTACCCAGAAGGCCGACAGAAAGTCCGCACGCCAGGCCAAACCCGGTCGCGACAACAATCATCGCAAGGAACGGGTGCAGGCGTTGCGACTGGATTGCAGCGACCAGAATGACGGCGGCCGCAATGAAGATAAGCGCCTGGACTAAGGGCATGACCGACACCAATATTGGACCTCCTGCGGCGGAGCAATATAGCGAAATGACCGCGCGACTTGGTCGGTGGCTGGCAAGATGCGTTCAGCTCGGGCTCCTGCTCGCGCTGTTCCTGGCGAATGAGGGGAACGCCGCGACATTAGGCGACTTCATTCGAGCCGACGGGAAACATCTTGTCGGCGGCAACGGTGAACGCTTCGCCATCAAAGGAACAAACCTCGGCAACTGGCTCGTGCCGGAAGGCTATATGTTCAAGTTTACCCGGGCGCGCGCCCCCTCGGAAATCGACGCTGTCATTCGAGGGCTGATCGGTCCGCAAGACGCCGCCCGATTCTGGACGCAGTTTCGCGACGTCTATGTCGCCAAAGCGGACATCGACTTCATCAAAGCGGCCGGATTCAATACCGTGCGCGTGCCGCTGCATTGGGGGCTTTTTGTCAAGCCCGGTACTCGCGACGAGGATCAATTTGAGGGACCGGGCTGGGCTTTGCTCGACCGGTTAGTGGGATGGAGCCGGAAAGCGGGCCTGCGCGTCATTCTCGACCTGCATGCTGCTCCCGGCGGGCAGACCGGAGTGAACCACGACGACGGACCGGGTTTTCCGCTGGTTTTTTATGTCCCACGCTACCGGGAGCTGACTGTCGAGCTGTGGCGGCGGCTCGCCCTGCAATATCGTGACGAGCCCACCATACTCGGCTACGACCTTCTGAACGAACCGATCTCTCCTTACAATGACGAAGCTTATCTCAATCCGCGATTGGAGCCGTTATATCGTGAGATCGTCGCGGCGATCCGGAGCGTGGATTCGAGGCATCCGGTGATCCTGGCGGGCGCGCAGTGGAGCACGAGCTTCGCCGCGTTCTCGCGTCCTTTCGATAACAACGCGATCTATTCGTATCACAAGTTTTGGGCGGTCCCGACCCGAGACGCAGTGCAAAGCTATCTCGATTTCAGCAATCGCTGGAACGTCCCCTTGCTGATCGGCGAAACCGGCGAGGGCTCCTACGAATGGAATGAAAAATTTCGACGACTCAACGAAAAGTTCGGCATTGGGTGGTGCTTTTGGCCCTACAAGAATTTGGATTCGCAAACGAGCGTCGTTTCGATTCCCGAACCAGCCGAATGGAATCTCATTGCGCGTGCCGGGAGCGCGGCCAAGTCGACTGCCCTACCCCGTGAGCAAGCTCTGAAAATTCTGAACGCTTATCTGGAAGCGACGCGATTTGCCAATGTTCACATCAACAAGGACTATCTCGTCTCGCTAGGGCTTTCCGTGCCCTAGTCCTTGCGCGCAATTGCGCGCTCGACAAAGAGCGCCGCTTCAAGTGCTTCCCGATCGCAGCCGAAATCGCCGACAATCTGCACGCCGAGCGGCAACTCGCCGTCGCTTAGTCCCGGCACGTTGACGCATGGGGTGCCCATCAAAGTCCATAGCCGGTTGAAGGCGGGATCGCCGGTTGAGCCGAGGCCGTGCGGCGCGGCGCCCGAAGCTGAGGGGGTCAAGATCACGTCAATATCGCGCATGAAGTCGCCCAGCGACTGCCGTGCACGCGAAGCCGTGCGGCGTGCCTCATCGTACTTCTCCACGGTGATTGCCGCGGCCCGATCAAGTTGTTCGCGCAACGGCGGCCCAATTTGATCGCGGTGGCTGTCATACTCGAAGGCGAGCGAACGGAACGCTTCGAAATCCTGAATGACGAACTGGGCGCGATAAGCCTCCTGCAAAATCTCCGGCATTTCCAGGTCCGTTACAGTGGCGCCATTCGCCTCGGCGGCACGAGCGGCGGTATCGATCGCGGTATGCATCGCCGCACTCGCTTTCGACCATAGATGCGTACGAAGAAGGCCAATGCGCGGCGCCGCGGGCGCATTTTCGTCGACGCGAAGCGGACGCTCGGTGATTGCCGTTGCCGCGTAAGCGACATCCGCGACGTTCGCGGCGAACAGACCCACCGTATCGAGATGCCACGCGTAGCATTTCATGCCCACCGTAGGGATGAGCCGATAGGACGGCTTGAATCCGGCGACACCGCAAAACGCGGCGGGGCGAATAACCGAGCCGGCCGTCTGGCTGCCAAACGCGACGGGCAACATCGCGGCAGCAACCGCAGCGGCCGAGCCGGACGAGGAACCGCCGGGCGTATGCGCGAGATCTCTTGGATTGCGCGTGGCGGCGGGCACGAGCGAAGCGAACTCGGTCGTCACGGTCTTGCCGAGCACCACGCCGCCGGCGCGCCGCGCCAAGGTCACCGCGGCGGCGTCCGCGCGCGGCCGGTAGCCAGCATAGATCGGCGAGCCATATTGGGTCGGCAAATCGGCGGTGTCGTAAATGTCCTTCACGCCGATCGGCAACCCGCGCAGTAGCGACGAACTCAGCCGCGGCTCGTCGGCAGCTTCTCGCGCTGCCTCGATATCGAGCGCAACAAAGGCGCCGATTTCCGGTTCGCGGGCTGCGATAGTCTCGGCACACAGTTCGACAATCGCGCGCGGTTTAATTTTGCCGGCATCCAGGCGCCGGACAAGATCGAGTACGGAAAGCATCATTTACCTTCGATGAGAGCCACAAGACGGTTCGTCACGCGGCGTACGACAGGGAAAGCGATAAGCCCGATGACCACGGCGACCGGCCAGCCGATGCCAAAGGCTGACAGCCAGCGGCGCACGAAGTCGGCGCGAAAGCCGATATTGGCGAAAGTGACGACCGCGCTCACGATGAAAACAATGAGCGCAGTGGCGAGCACCGGAAAAATAAATCTCGCCTTGCCCTCCATAACCCACCCCACTCCCTGGCGAACAGCGATGTGTGCGTAAAGCCGGCGTTGGATTACGGCCCGAGCCGCGGCTCCATGGTTAACAGACTTTTCCTCCGCCGAACATTGAGCAGTCCTTAACGGAAACCCATGCATTCTGCGCATTATGTCGCGTGGTGTTCAGCGTGCGTTGCCGGCCGTCGTCGTTGCCGCGTTGATCGCGCTCGCCGGCTGCAGCCATTATCTCTCTGGCGAACGTGAAGCGTGGCGGCACGACGCCGAAGTTGCGTGCCTCAGCTCGGGCGGCGTCAAGGAAGGCCCCGAGCGCGTACAGATTTCCACGATCAGCGGTCCCGGCATTTGCGGTATCGACTTCCCCCTCCGCGTCTCCGCGTTAGGAGTGAGCGGGCCGCTAAGCTACGATGATGAATCGCTCCGCCCGCCCGGCGCGATTCCCCAAGGCGCACTTCCGCCGCGCTGGCCGGGCGCTCAGCCTAACGTCGCGCCGCAAGTCTCGTCGGGCGGCGCGACCCCGCCTTACGGCGCTGCCCCTGGCGGGCGAGCCCAAAACGGCGCGACACAAGAGATGCGCTGGCAGGTCGGGCCGCCTCCCGCGGCCGCCGCGCAAACGAGCGCACCGATGTCGATCTACGCTCCCGGCGTGCCAGTGCCGGACCCTGACTCGGAGGAATTTGAGCCTGCGCCGCCGCGGGCTTATGACGGCGCGTTGGGAGCGCGGGCGAATATGCCGCCCGCGGCGTTGCCGCCCTCAAGTAGTCCCGCGCCAAGCTACCCTCCGCCGACTTATTCCGCACCCAACTACTCGCGTCGCGCCGACCCCGCGCCATCCGCGCGATCGGAAAACACCTTTATCGGCCCGTCGCCCGCCGATAGGCCGATCATCGGCGCCGGTCCGGTTGAAGTGAAGCCCGCAGCGACGCTCGCTTGCCCAATCGTTTCCGCGCTCGATCGATGGATCGCCGAATCCGTGCAACCCGCTGCATTGCGCTGGTTCCGCCAACCGGTCGTCGAGATCAAACAAATCTCCGCGTATTCCTGCCGCGGCATGAATGGCGATCCCAATGCGCACGTTTCCGAGCATGCTTTCGGCAACGCGCTCGACATCGCCGAATTCACACTTGCCGATGGCCACCGGATCAGCGTGCAATACGGCTGGCGCGGCGCGCCCGAAGAGCAGGGATTTCTACACGACGTACAATTGGCGGCGTGCGAGCAATTCTCCACGGTGCTGGCGCCGGGCGCCAACGTCTATCACTATAATCACATCCATGTGGATCTGATGCGGCATGCGAGCCGCCGGCATATCTGCGAACCGACCGCAATTCCCGGCGAGGTCGTCGCCGAGCGCGCTAGAGGCCACTACGCGGCGCACCACGAAGGAGACCCGGCATTTACCGGCGCACTCAAGTCCGGATCGCCGCAACGCCCGCTCGGATACGCCCGCGAGAACGATCGCCTACCGCTGGCGGAGCCGGGCGCCGATTAAATCGGCGCGGCGCTCAGAACATTAGTCGAAGCTATTTCCGCGGCCAGGCGCCGATATCTTCCAACTCCTTCATCGCATTATCGGTAAATTCGGCTTTGGGACCGTCCCCGCCAATCACAAACATCAATATTGCCTCCTCGCCGTTAGCGGCCGCCTTCACGTTCTCGAACCGCCGAATGGCGCCGGGCGGAAAGGAAATGACATCGAGTGGATTGAGGTCGACAGACTCGACTTGACCACGCTCGTTTTCCCAAGAGCAACGCCAAACACCGGTCATCGGAATGAAAGTCTCATTGGTGTCGTGGTTGTGCATCATCGGACCCTTGCCCGGCTTGGCCCGGCAATATCCGAGATTAAAGCCTTCCGAAATTGGAATGGCGGCAAGCCGCGATGCGTCGTCGCCGACTGGAGACGTGACCGCTCCGCCTTCGTCGTGCGGTGGTTGGAAGCCGATGACATTATAAAGAGTTCGCTCGCATTGCGGCGCCGTGCTGTCCGGCAATCCGCCGTCCGACCCCTGCAAGTCTTTGAAACGGGCGACCCGTTTCATCATATCGGTTCGAGAAACTCCCATCTTCGGCAGCGTTTCCATGATTCTCAATCCTGTTTTTGCCCCGTGCGTTATCACCGGGAATTTTGATTTTCCCGCGACCCGCTGTCAATGCGCGTCCGCTTCGATCTCGCGCTGAAGCGCGAGTTGCCGTCAGTTTTGCCGCGCCGCCTCCATGTGCGCGAGCAACGCGGCGCTGGGCCAGCAATCGACCTTAAGGCTATTGCGCTTTTGATAGTCGCCGACCGCCGCGCGCGTCTTCATTCCCGCCTTACCGTCGATCTTGTCGTGATAGTAGCCGCGCGCAGTCAGTATTTCCTGCATGCGATCGAGGTCGCGACTGGGCAGCTGTGCGACCTTTGTCCACGGAGTTTCAAAGGGGCGTGGGTCAGTGATGCGATCGCTCAAATGGCCGACGAAAAGCACATAGAGATCGGAGAAATTGTATTCCTTGATGGCGAAATAATTTTTCGTGACTAGGAACGCCGGACCATACAATCCGGCCGGCTGCAGCAGCGAAGCGGACTCGGCGCGCTCCGCCGGAGAAACCGCGCGGCCATACGCCAGCACGTACCCGGCCCCGAGCCATTCGCCGATCGGACGGGTGTTTTCGGGGATGCCGATTGCGCAATCGACATTCGCCGGAGCGTGCACCTCATAGGCCCAGCGCACACCGCGCTGCCAACCTTTATCGACGAGTTGCTTCGCCGCCGAGGCGAGCGCGTCCGGCACCGAATTCCAGATGTCGCGCCGGCCGTCGCCATCAAAATCGACGGCGTATTTGTAGAAGTCCGACGGCAGGAACTGTGTCAGACCCATGGCGCCCGCCCACGAACTCTTCATATCGGCAAGTTTGACGGATCCATCTTCCAGCATCTTCAGCGCGAGCAAGAATTCCCCTTGGAATTTTTCCTTGCGTTTGCCGAAATAGGCTTGCGTGGCCAACACGCGAATGGCGCTGTGCGTGTCGCGCGCTCGTCCGTAATCGGTCTCGCGGCCGAAAATCGCGAGCAAGACGGTCGGAGGAACGCCGAACTGCCCTTGGATTTGTGTAAGGGGTACCCGGTATTGTTCGAGCAATTTGCGGCCTTGCGAGGCCAGGTGATCGAACGTCGCTTCTTTGAGGTAGTCCGCCGGCGTCTCAACAAATTCCGGTTGGCCGGGGCCGGCCTGCTGCGGCCGCCCTGGAATCACGAGCTCCGGGAGGGATAAGTCAGGCTCAAGCCCGCGCGTCGCGGCATCAAACATCTCTCGCGACACGCCAAGCGCGTGCGCCTGCGGCCACAAAGATTGCAGCCAGGCCTGGAACTCGCCGTCGGCGGCGGCCGCGCTACCGCTGCAGATGACGGCACCGAGCCAAACTACGCAAAGTAAGCAAGCGCCGATCCTCATCGTTGCGGGCTTTCTACCGCGTCGCCACAATGAACAACCGGGGAAACTTGAGTAGCACTGCGCCGTCGACGCGGGGCTTATATGCCGCGGTCACCCGCTCGCTATAAGCGGCAAGAAATTTCTCCCGCGCATCGTCATCAAGTAAGTTCAGGTAAGGCTGCAACGAGGACCCTTTGAACCATTCGACAATCGCCAGAGGCGTCGCCATGACGAAATTGTAGATGGTGTGCCAAATATCAATCCGCGTGCAGAGCGGTTTGAGCAGATCGTAATAGGCGTCGGGCGATAACAGGTCAGAACGCGGTACGGCCTCGGTCAAATCCTTCGCCCAGGGACCGTTGGCGGTGACTTCGCGCTGCAGCGCGTTGGCCGGTTCATTGGTATTGTCGGGCATCTGCACGGCGAGAACGCCGCCGGGCGGCAACGATCCCATCAGCCGGCGCAGGATCGACGGATGATCCGGCAGCCACTGGAAGACAGCATTGCCGAACAGAAGATCGGTGCCTGAGTCCGGCGTCCAACTGCCGATGTCAGCCTCGACGAACGAACAATCCGGCAGTCGCTCACGCGCCTCGCGGAGCATGCTCGGCGACGAATCGAGACCTATGGTTTGCGCTTTAGGAAATCGCTGGTGAAGTAATTCTGTCGAGTTGCCGGGCCCGCAGCCAAGATCGACGACCCGCCGCGGCGTCTCAAGCGGTACGCGGGCCAAAAGCTCGCGCGGCGGCCGAGTGCGTTCATCTTCGAACTTGAGATATTGCTCGGGGCTCCAGTCCGCCATTGCCTTCGCATTATTCCGCGGGAGCGGGATGAACAGCCGCGGCCACGCCCGCCAATTGCTTGGAGCGATCGGTCGCCAACAGCATGTACACCGCCGGCACAACAAACAGCGTGAACAGCGTACCGATAGTCAGGCCCGTGGCGATGACAAGACCCATCTGAAAGCGCGACACCGCGCCGGCCCCGCCTGCCGTAATCAGCGGCACAACGCCCAGCACCATCGCGGCCGTCGTCATCAAAATCGGCCGCAGCCGTATTCCTGCCGCCATTTCAATTGCGTCGCGTTTGCCGCGTCCCTCGGCCTGCAGATCGTTGGCGAACTGCACGATCAGGATGCCGTGTTTGCTGATCAAACCCATCAGCGTCACCAGCCCTACTTCGGTGTAGATGTTGAGCGAGGCGCCGGCGATGCCGATGCTCACAAAGATCAGCGCCCCGGCGATCGACATCGGCACCGAAACCAGGATGATGACCGGATCGCGGAAGCTTTCAAACAGCGCGGCCAGCGCAAGAAAAACAATGATCAGCGCAAAGCCGAAGGTCGTGACAAATCCGCTGGTCTCCTGGACGTATTGCCGGCTCAAGCCGCCGTAATCGACCGAATAGTCGCGCGGCAAAGTGCGCGCCGCCAAGTTTTGTAGATAGGCGAGCGCGTCGCCCTGAGAAACGCCGGGCATGGCGACGCCTTGGATGGTGGCGCTATTGAGCTGCTGAAAGTGATTAAGCGACTCCGGCACGGTCTTGCTCGAAACCGTGGCGACCGTGGACAACGGCACCAAAGAGCCGTCAGCAGTACGGATGTGATAGTCGAGAAGCTGCTGGGCGTTGAGGCGAAATCGCTGCTGGACTTGCGGGATCACCTTATATGAGCGGCCGGTCATGCTGAAATAATTGATATACCCGCCGCCGAGCATGGACTGGAGCGCGCCGCCAATATCGCTCATCTTCAGCCCAAGCTGAGCCGTCTTGTCGCGATCGATAAGGATATTCGACTGCGGATTGTCGATTTTCAGATCGCAATCAAGAAAGATGAAATTGCCGCTCTGCTGCGCCTCGCGGAGGAATTGCTGGGCAATGCCGTATAGCCGTTCGAACGATTCGGTCGTGCCGATGACGAATTGCACCGGTAGTCCGATGCTGCCGGGCAAGGGCGGCGGCTGAAACGCGACCACACGAATCCCGGCAATCTTGCTCACCTCCTGCTGCACCGCCGGCTGCAACACATTGCTTGACTTGGAACGCTTGTCCCATGGCTTTAGCGCCATTCCCGATATGACCTGCCCCGGGAAATCGATCTGGAATACGTGCTCGGTCTCGGGATGGCTGAA
>Ga0302307_10001908_pt1 | contig 12902 bp, 10 predicted proteins | sample III_Palsa_E3_2_FD_200530 | JGI IMG/M metagenome (GOLD analysis project Ga0302307, IMG submission 200530) | Peat permafrost microbial communities from Stordalen Mire near Abisko, Sweden - III_Palsa_E3_2 | ecosystem: Environmental > Terrestrial > Soil > Palsa > Peat permafrost | place: Sweden... | reverse complement strand
GGAGTTGCGTGCGCCCGGATTCGTAGGGCACCTCGTCTTCGGTGAACAGCGGAAGTCCGAGTGGAGGGCCGCCCGTGGAGAGGCGTTCTATCTGTCCCGCCGCGCGACGCAAAATCGGATCGTTGTGGCCGCAGTTGACGTAGCGCAGCTGGCGCGTTTCCGTATTGATCTCCGCGAGAAACGCGGTGGTGAAGCGGCGCCCTTCGAGGCTGTGCGCGCGAGTATAGCGTTCGAGGCCGGCCACGATTTCATCGAGCGAGGCAGGCGTAGCCGAAAGTGCCCGCAGGCTGGCCTGAAAAGTGGCCATCAAAAGCGCCGCTGGCACGCTTTTTCCCGCGACGTCGGCCACCGCGATAAGCAACGGCGCAGCGACTTCGCCGGTGGCGGACGATGGCCGCAGGAACGCGTCGTAATAATCGCCGGCTACCGTGTTTTGCGGGCGTGTGGCGAAAGCGATGTCTATGCCGGGAACTTCCGGCGCGCGATCGGGCACGAGCCATTTTTGGATTTCGCTCGCGATTTCCAGGTCGCGCTTCATGGTCACGCGATCGGCGAGCTCGAGTGCCAGCAGCAGAAACAAAATCACGGCGCCGAGGAAGCTGTAGTCGAAATTGTCGTTGCGAACGATCATGAGGACCACGGCGGCCAGCAGCAACACGCGCCGCGCGGGCGTGAGCTTCATCAATAGCGCCTGAAAAAGCGCCCAGGCGCTGTGCAGCCAGCGCTTGAATTTCGATTTCTCCCGGCCGATGGCCTCCCAGTCCACGTCCTTCGAGTAAAAGCCGTAGGTTGCTTTGGCCTCGGACTTGAATTCGCCCCAGAGCTCGCTGACTTTCAGGCCGTCGGTTACGCGGTTCCAGAAATCTCGGAGGCTACGCCCGGATTTGCGCGAAGGGTCTGCTGTGGGATTGGGAGTGACGGGCATTTGCGCAGAGATTATAGGACAGGAGACGAGATGCGACGAGTGTGTTCAAGCGCGCTCCGAAAAAGGCCTGGACGCGCAAAGCGAGGCTCAATCGCTTTCGCCCGATTCGTCAGGGCCATCGCCAACCGTAAGCGAGCCGCCGAACTGAACTTTCGAGAATCCGAAGCGGTCGCGGAGTTTGTCGGTGGCGCGCGCCAGGCGTTCAAGTTTTTCGCGGCGCCCGGGATCGAGCAGCTCGAGCTGCCCCGAACCCGCCGAAAATGCGGAAAGCTCTACACCGACGAGCCGCAGCATGGCTATGCCGTTCCAGGCGCGCGAGAAAAGTTCGCGCACGGCTCGCAGAAAAACCGCATCGAGATCGGATGGCTCGGCCAGGGTATGGCCGCGCGTAATGGTCTTGAAATCGGCGTAGCGCAGTGTCAGCGTGACACAGCGCGCGTGGAGCCCGGCATCGCGCATGCGCTTGGCCGCTTTCTGGCAAAGATAACTCAGCGTGGATTCGAGCAGGCTGCGGTCATTCGTGTCGTGGCCGAACGTGCGATTGTGCGAAAGCGATTTGGCCTCGGCGTCAACGAAGAACTCGTAGGAATCAATGCCGCGCGCTTTGCGGTGAAGCGCCACGCCCCATTTCCCGAATTCTTGTTCCAGGCGTTCGAGAGGGACCTCCTGCAATTGCGCAATCGTTTCGACGGCCAAGTTTTTCAGCGCCGCTTCCGTTACCCGTCCGATGCCGGGAATCCTGCGCACGCCGAGCGGCGCGAGAAATGCAGCTTCGCTCCCCGGCGGAACCCAAACCAAGCCGCGCGGCTTGGCTTGTTCGCTGGCAACTTTCGCCACCAGGCGCGTGGCACCCAAGCCTCCCGAGCACGGCAGGCTGGTGGAAGCGGTGATTTCGAGCAGGAGTTTATGCGCAGCGGCAAGCGCAGGGCCGTGCAAGCGTTCTGTGCCCGCCAGATCGAGGTAGGCCTCGTCAATCGAAGCCATTTCCACCACCGGGGAAAACTTTCCGAGAATGGCTGCGACGCGATCGCTCCACGCGCCGTACAGCTCGTGATGGCCATCGAGGAAGACGGCGTGAGGGCAAAGCTTTGCCGCAGTGCGCAGCGGCATGGCCGAGTGAATGCCGAAGCGGCGCGCTTCGTAACTCGCCGAACTGACCACGCCGCGCTGGTCGCGTTGCCCGCCGACAACCACCGGAAGCCCGCGCAATTCGGGCCGCGCCAGCAGTTCCACGGAAACGAAAAACGCATCCATATCAATGTGGAGTATCGAGGCGACGGATTCCAGGGTGGCGGCGGGAGGCGCGCCATGCTTCGCGCGAAAATGAGCCAGTTTCGGCATGTTCGTTGAACCGGGCGAGAGCTAGATTCTACGACAAAAGGCTTGCGGCGGCTCGTCAGGCGCGCTCGGCGGCGGCGACGCGAGGGATGCCGGCGAGGTCATTCGTGAAGGCGACGTTCGTCCAACCATTTTCGAGCGTGAGGATTGAGCGGACGTGGTCCGCGGAATTGTAACCCAGCTCCACAACGAGAAGTCCACCACTGCGCAGCAGCGAGCCCGCCTGTTCGATCAAGCGCGCGTAGATTTCCGTGCCCGAAAGTCCGCCGAATAGCGCGGCGTGGGGTTCGTGGTCGCGGACTTCGCGCTGAAGTTTTGCCGCATCGGCGCGCGCAACGTAAGGAGGATTGCTGACGATCAGATCGAAGCGCTCGGACGCCGAAACAAACGGCTCGAGCAGATCCGCTTGCATGAAATTGACGCGATCGGCGACTTTGTGGCGGACGGCGTTCTCCCGCGCGATTTCCAGAACTGGCGCGGAAATGTCGGTGGCGAAAATCTCGGCGTGCGGCAATTCATAGGCGAGGGCCACAGCGAGGCAGCCCGTGCCCGTGCCCACGTCGGCCACGCGAAGCGTTTCTCGCGGCGCGCCTGTGTCTAGATGAACCTTAAAGCCGCGCGGTCCGAGCCTTGCCAGGGCGACTTCCATAACGTGCTCCGTTTCCGGGCGCGGGATGAGCACGGCGGGCGTGACCTTGAATTCGAGGCCCCAGAATTCCTGCTTGCCCGTGAGATATTGCACCGGCTCGCCGGCCGCTCGGCGCGCGATGAGAGCGAGATACTGTTGCGCTTGATCCGCTTCGAGCGGCGCTTCGGGATGGGTGTAAAGCCAGGTGCGGTCGCGTCCGAGTGCGTGCATCAGGAGCAGCTCGGCAGCAAGCGTGTGAGAAGAAACGTTCGCCGCACGCAGCCGCGCCATTCCTTCTTTCAAAGCCGCGCGAATATCCGCGGCCGTTGCTTTCGTCGCGTTGTCTAGCGCGGCCATGTGCCAGCCTCAGGCTTCGACGAGTTCCTGTTTCAGGCGTTCGGATTCGTAATGGGTTGAGAGCGCGTCAACGATGGGCCCGAGTTTGCCTTCCATCACTTGATCGAGCTGGTGAAGTGTCAGCCCGATGCGATGGTCGGTGACGCGATTCTGCGGAAAATTGTAGGTGCGGATTTTTTCGGAGCGGTCGCCGGTCTTGATCTGCCCGCGGCGCTCGGCGGCGATGGCTTCGTGCTGCTTGGCCTGCTCCATTTCGTAGAGCCGCGCGCGCAAGACGCGCATGGCCTTCGCGCGATTTTTGATTTGCGATTTCTCGTCCTGTTGCGAGACAACCAGTCCGCTGGGGATGTGCGTAATACGCACCGCGGAATAGGTGGTGTTCACCGATTGCCCGCCGGGGCCGGAAGAGCAGAAGGTGTCGATGCGAAGGTCCTTGGCCTCGATTTTAATATCGATGTCATCCGCTTCGGGCAGCACGGCTACCGTGGCGGCGGAAGTGTGAATGCGGCCCTGCTGCTCGGTGGCCGGCACGCGCTGCACGCGATGCACCCCGCTTTCATACTTCAGCTTGGAATAAACTTTGTTGCCTTGAATCGCGGCCACGATTTCTTTGGTGCCGCCAATGGAGGAAGCCGAGCTTTCCAGCACTTCCACTTTCCAATTCTGCGTTTCCGCGTAGCGCGAGTACATGCGGAAAAGTTCGCCCGCAAAAAGCGAAGCTTCGTCTCCGCCGGTGCCGGCGCGAATTTCGACGATGACGTTCTTGTCGTCGTTGGGATCCCGGGGCAGCAGCAGGAATTTCAGCTCGCGCTCGACAATCGCGCTGCGCGCTTCGAGCTCGTGCTCCTCGTCGTGGGCCATCTGCTTCATTTCAGGGTCGTCCGTTTCGACCAGCAATTGCTTGGCGCCCTGCAGGCCTTTCTGAATTTCCTTCCACTCGCGATATTTGGCAACCATCTCGGCCATTTCCGCGTGCGTTTTCGCGAGCTTCTGGAAGCGCGCCGAGTCATTGTGCACTTCGGGCGAAGAGAGCTGCTGGGTCAATTCTTCGTAGCGCGATTCGATGTTATCGAGCTTTTCAAAAAGCGTCAGGTTCGCCATGGTATGGCCTCAAAGAAAACCGGAAACCAAAAGGGAAATCGTAAGAACGTGCAAGATCGTGTGCGAGCATCGCCCGGTCGGGGTGGAAGAGGAAGCGCTAATAAAAGGCGGCAAACATTGCAAAACCTGTACACAGAATAGTCGCAAAACAAGGCCAAGTCAAACTTGAGAGTTCCACGCTGATTTACAAGGCGGCGCGCGGGGCTTTGAAGCGAGGCCTGGGTGTACTACGATGGGCGCCGAACATGAACGAAACCCCGCAGTCCGGTTCAGGCAACCACGCAGGCGAGATGATGTGGGGATTCTGGTATCCGGCGCTGCGAACCGAGGAAGTGCGCGCGCGAAAGCTCGTGCGCGCGATGCTGCTCGGCGTGCCGCTCGTGCTCGGACGCGACAACGCCGGAAAACCGTTCGCGCTGCGAGACGTTTGCCCGCATCGCGCCTTTCCCCTCTCGTTTGGCCAGTTCGATGGCGCCGCGGTGGAATGCGCTTACCACGGCTGGCAATTTGAAGCGCACACCGGACAGTGCCGCGCGATTCCTTCGCTCACCGCAGATTCAAAGCTCAAGTGCGAGCGAATTTACGCCGGCGCTTTCCCATGCGAAGAGTGCGACGGCTACGTCTGGGCCTTCATGGCCAATCCCGAAGGCCGCGCGTCCAGCGCGCCTCCGCCTCCAGCGCCTGAGTTGCCGACGTTCAGCCCGCATTATCAGATCGCGCATCTTTGGGCCGATCTTCCCTGCGGCGTGGACCAGGCCATCATCGGATTGATGGACCCCGCGCACGGGCCCTTCGTGCATCAGGCCTGGTGGTGGCGCAGCCGTCACAGCATCCGCGAGAAACAAAAACAGTTTGAGCCGATTCCGAACGGATTTCGCATGAGCGCGCACGCGCCTTCGGCCAACAGCGCGCCGTACAAAATCCTGAAACTCCTGACCGGCGAACCAGCCACGACCATGATTGATTTCGTTCTGCCCAACCAGCGCTTCGAGCAAATTCGCGCGGGACGCTACTGGCTTTCCAGCCGTACGACGGTGACGCCCGTGCGCGCCGACCTCTGCCGCCTCGATTTCTGCGCCGCGTGGAACATCCTCACTTGGTTTCCGGTGGTTTCGTTCATCATTCACGTATTTGGGCCGCGATTTATTCAACAGGATACCGAGGTGATCAAAAAGCAAGCGCTGGGATTGAAATACGAGGAGCGCATGATGCTGGTGGACGACGCCGACCGCCAAGCACGCTGGTATTTCGAGCTGAAAGCCGCGTATCTGGAATCGCAGCGCACTGGCGCGCCCATGCAAAATCCCGTGGCCGGTCCGGTCACTTTGCGCTGGCGATCTTAGTGCGCCGCGGTTAGCGAAGATGGCCCAGGTCGAAGATTGTTTCGACGTCCTGATCGTCCGGAGTATGAACCTTCACGGTCGCCTCATCGTACGAGTCGATTTTATCCGCGTCATACTGTAATTCAATGATGGCTCCGGAAATCTGCGAGATGTTCGAGACAGCGTCGGAGTAGAGCAGGTAAACCTGCGTAGATCTTACGTCAATTTTCTTATCGTGCTGAACGAGCTGGACCTTGAAGTCTCGTCCGAAGTCCGGCATAGGCACGCCTGGAGCAGTCGGATTCCAAGGAGGCGGGCCGGGATAGGTGTCCGTAAGGTCGACTCCCACGCGCACGATGAAGGGGAATTGCTTGCCCGCGAGATCTCTTTCAGCTCCCTGGATATCCGCGTTCAGCACATTTGCGCCGAGCTCGACGACCTGAGCGTAGGGCGTTTTCACGCCGATCGTCGCCACGTGCGGCCCGGTTTCGGGCATCGGAAGCTCGTGCAGGTATTGGGCCAAAAACTCGACCGTGCGTTCATCCTTCCGATTACCGAGCATGTAAGCATCGCGAAGCGATGTGGAAGAAAGCGGGTATTCGTAGGCGAACGCCGGCAGCACGATCGCCGCTACGAGTAAGACGGAGAGCCCGAAACGCTGGGTTGGCTTCACGGCGGCGTCCTCCTGCTTCTGACTATTGAGACGTGTCCGCTCTGCGTTTGGGCGCAAGGTACTCAGTTGGCGATGCTGCTGAGGAACGGGAAATGCTCGGCTGCGCCCATGAAGAAGAGCATGGGGAACGAGAGCCAGAATCCGACGCGTGAGGCGAGAAAGCTCCAGCGCGCGAGCCGCGCGGCGTCATCCGGCATGGGCGTGCCTTGCTCGACGCTCGCACGCGTCCAGGCAATCAGCCGCTTCTGCGCGCGCCAAACCACGCCCCAGGCATTCAACAGCATCAGAAACCCCAGCCCACCTCCGACGCTGATGCACAAATGCGCGTTGGAAACTAGTGGTCCGCTGTTCAGGTCAAGGATGAGCCAGGACGCGGCAATGACGATCGCCGCGATGGCGATCGTGCGCACCCACGGATTATCGAGAACGCCCTTGCTGGGAAGTTGGAAGGGATAAATCAGCGCGTAGGCCGCGAGCCAGACGAGCAACCACTCGCCGAACCATTTCAGCGTGAGCGAGGGATCGCTGGAATTGTGCGCGTCGGGAGTCAGCAGATGAAAATAATAGCGAAGGCCGAGGAGCACGGTGATCATCGCGGACCAGCGAAACCATCCCATCGCGCGCGACATCAGCACGGGATAAACCTTGCCGCGCACGGAAGCCTCGAGCTGCTTCATGGTGGGAAATCCCACGAGATTGAAAAAATAGAGCAGGCCGATCCAGATAGTTCCGAAAATGAAATGAAGCCAGCGAATCAGAATGAGTTCGATCGCTCCGCCTTGCGGGAGACTCAATTGCGGCCCGAGCGCGTGAAAAATATTCGCGAGCGACGCAAAGACGTGCATCGAAAGACCTCCTGGCGCAACGTAATTCCCGCGTGGGCTACGCTAGCGGAACGAGGCGGAACAAGTCAATCGAGCCGGGGAGTTGCAGGCTTCGCGCTGCCCAGGCGCGCGAGCGCCCAGCGCGCGTGTTCGGCGATGAGTGGATCGCCGCCGGCGGTAAGGCGCTCGAGCAATCCGAAAACGCGTTGGTACGCCGCCGTATCGCGCGCGGGATGCGAATTTCCCAGCGCGACGCAGGCATTGCGAACGAGGCCGCGCCACTTCGCGCGCTTCACCGCGCTTCCGCGAAAAAGCTTGCTGAATTCCTCCTGGGTAAGCGAGGCCAGGGATTCCAGTTCCGGCGCCACCAGCGAATCGCCATCTCCGATTTCGCCTTCTGCGTTTTCTTCCGCAGGCCGCATCGCTCGCGGGCCGAAAGCCGCAAGCTGCGTAACAGGCGCCTTGCGGTTCCACGGGCACACGTCCTGGCAGATGTCGCAGCCGATAGCGGCGCGGCCCATTTGCGGGCGCAGCTCCTGCGGAATCTCGCCACGCAGCTCGATCGTGAGATAGGAAATGCAACGTCGCGCATCAATTACGTATGGCTCGGGAAAGGCCTGCGTGGGACAAGCGTCCAGGCAAAGCCGGCAGTTTCCGCACAAATCGGCGGCGGGAGGCTCTCCCGCAGCCAGGCTGGGTGCGAGATCAAGCGTGGTGATGATCACGCCCAGAAACAGCCACGAGCCCAGATCCGCGTTAATCAGGCAAGTGTTCTTGGCGAGCCAGCCGAGGCCGGCATATTTCGCGGCCACACGTTCGAGGATGGGCCCGGTGTCAACGTAGGCGCGCGCTTCGAACGGCTCGAGGAATTCTGCGCGCATAGCCTTGATGAGCGACTCGAGTTTTTCGCCAAGGACTTCGTGGTAGTCGTCGCCCCAGGCGTAACGCGAAATCCAGCCCCGCGGCGAATCGCTGGAATGCCCGGCAGGCTGCTCGGTGGAATACGGCTGCGCTGAGTTGTAATTGAGTGCGACGACAATCAGGCTGCGCGCGCCTTCGAGCACCCTGCGCGGATCCGCGCGCCGCGCATCGCCTAAGTAGCGCATCTCGCCCGCGTAGCCACGCGCGAGCCACTCCGGCAAATGTGACAGCTCCTCGAACGTACCAGCCGCTGAATCGGGCGACGCGCCATCCACGGATGCGACGCCACACAGGTCGAACCCAGAGGCACGTGCCCGCTCGCATACCCAACGCGTGCGCTCAGCCCGATTCATGGCTCCATGATGCCATCATCGGCCTGCCCCGGCCCACTTTGGCGCAAACGGCCCTTCATTCATTGGCCTATGGCTCCCTCGGCTGCTACAATGCCCGGCATGGCAGATTGGCGCCAAATTCAAGCGCGCATCCGCAAGGCCAAGAACAGCCCGGACGCGCACGCAAAGCTTTCCGAGCTCTACCAGCGCACGCGCGATGGGATGGTCGCGTGGGAACTCGCCTTGGTACAAGAGAAGGCCGAGCTCAAGGACGACGCAGTGAAGTGGTACACCATCGCCGCGGAACGATTCCGCCGATCGGAGTGGAGGAAAAAAGCCGAAGAAGCGCTGACGCGACTGGGGGCCATGCTGCCCACGGCGAACGCCATGGCGCAAAACGCCGAAGGAAGCGCGGAAGAACCGCGCGTGATGGCAGCTGCGGAAGAGGAAGTGAGTTTGCCTCTTGCTCCCGGCGAAATTCCTGAATCCGAAGACGAAGCTGATTCCGCGGAACCGGCCGCAGAGACCGGCGTGGCCACGAGCGCTGCCGACGCTGGGAAGAAGAAACGCCGTCGCGGGCGTCGCGGAGGGCGTGGACGCCGCCGCAAAGGTGCAGCCGCAGCTCCCGGTCTGCCCTCGCAAGCCTTTGCCGAACCGAGCGCACCAGCGCGCATCTCGTCGCCGAGAGTGCCGGAGCCGAGGACTCCCGCGGCTCGTTCCCAATCCTTCGAGCGTGGTTCGAGTGTAACCGCGGCCGCGTCTGCTCCGCCGGACGAACCCGCCCGTCGCCCGCGCGAAGAAGAATCTGCGCCCATGCTCCCGTCCGAGCGCACCGCTCACGGTCGCGCGGGTGATCCCGCGCTGGCTTCACGGATGTCCCATCTGGAATCCATGCTGCGGCGGCTGGTGGCCAGCCCGCTGCATCGCCTGGACACTGATGAAGCTCCGGCCGGGCCCGGCGTGTTTCTGCTCTCGGATTCCGACCAGATCACTTCGTATTACATTGAAGCTTGCCAGACTCTTCGCGTCGGCGTAGGAAATCTGGCGCGCGGTGGACGCAGCAGCAGCGGCACAAGCAAGACTTCGCGCGGGAGCCGGCCTTCGTTCGATAGTGGGCTCAAGGCCAAACTTGCTGAGCACCTGGGCATCAGCGAAGCGAAAGTCTCACAGTATTTGAAGGATCACTGCGTCGTGCGCTGGATCCAGATGGACGATGACGCTCCCCATCTTGCGCACTTCGCCATCGGCGTCCTGCGCACCCCGCTGAACCTGGATTAGCCACCCCCTCGGCCGGGCGCAAGCCAGAGACCCCATGGACGAAAAGTAGTCCAACCCTTAGTACTTGCGCGTCCCATTGGCTGCCCCCCGGCACCGTTCACCCCCCGAATTGCACCTTTGGGCGCACAACCCTAGACCTGATGTCAAAATACGGTCAAACTCTGCTACGGTAACCAGTTACGGGTGTGGCTCACTCGTAGGGGTCAGGTTACGGGGCATCACTGCCACAAATTCAGGGCCATTAGCATTAAAGGAGAGGGAGAGGATTATGCCGAAGACGGTAGGGAATCAACTATGGAAATCGTTCGACTGGGCGCTGTGCAGAACAGCGGGGGCAGCCTTCGACACGATTCAGTTCTTCAACAAGCATAAGCCCAATCCTTCATTCACTCCCAAGTGGTCTGACAAGCCCATGCTTAAGTCCTGGGAGAAGTCCAAGCCCACGCTGGGCTGGCCACGCACGACCGACTCTCTTTGCCCCGAATGTGTGCGCGAAGCGCGCGACCTGATCATGAACGGCGGCAAGGACTGGACCGATCTGGTTCACGAAAAAGTCGGCGAGATCAAGGCGCAGATTATCGAGCGGGACGGCCAGGTCTGGATGGTGAAGGAATGCGCCATTCACGGAAAATTCGAAGACCTGATGGCCGCGGATTCCAAATTCCTCGAATGGATTGAAAAGAATTTCCCCGGCCGCGATATCCCGGCGCACAACGACGAAGACCTGCACCGTCACGGTTCGAGCACGGTCCGCTACGGGCGCGGCTCGGTCCTTACCGTGGACTTGACTAACCGCTGCAACATGATGTGCGACCCCTGCTTCATGGACGCAAACCAGGTGGGCTACGTTCACGAGCTGAGCTGGGAGGAAATCCAGGAAATTCTCGAGAACGCCACCAAGATCAAGCCGCGCCGCCAGATGTCCGTGCAATTCTCCGGCGGCGAACCGACCATGCATCCGCGCTTCCTCGACGCCGTGCGCTACGCCCGCAAAGTTGGCTACAACAGCGTGCAAGCCGCAACCAACGGCATCGAGTTCGCCAAGAGCAAGGAATTCTGCGCCAAGGCCTTCGAAGCAGGGATGCGCTATGCCTACCTGCAATTCGACGGTATCGGCAATGACGCGAACAGCCATCGCCAAGTGGGCAATCTTTTCGACGTGAAGTTGCGTGCGATTGAGAACATGCATGAGGCGGGCATCGATATCGTGCTGGTTACCACCATCGTGAACAACGTGAACAACGATCAAGTAGGCCCGATCGTGAAGTTCGCCATGGAAAACCCGAAGAAAATTTCGTTCGTCTCGTTCCAGCCGGTTTCCTTTACCGGGCGCGACGAAGAAATCACTCCCGAACGCCGCATGCGCCAGCGCTACACGCTTTCGCACTTGGCGCAGGACGTCAGCGCGCAGGTAGGCAAAATTCAGCCCACGCGCGACTGGTTCCCGATTTCGCTGATTAGCCCTTTCGCTGATTTTGCCGACCTCGCTCACGGCCCGGAATCGCAGTGGGGCCAGATGAGTTGTGGTTGCCACCCGAATTGCGGAGTGGGCACGGCCGTAATGATCAACAAGGAAAACAAGGAATGGGCGCCGGTGCCGAAGTTCCTGAACGTTCCAGGGCTGGTGGCTGACATTAACAAGGTCACCGACGCGTCACGCGGCAAGAAATTTTCAGCTTATATGGCCGCAATGGCGTTGCTGAAGAACTATCATCCCTTCCAAGCGCCGCCGAGCTTGCGCCTCAAGGACCTCTGGATGAAGTTTGACAAGACCTTCGGCGTGAAGGGCCAGGAAAAATCGGAAAAGACTTACGGGAAGGTTGGTCCGGATCGCACGCTGGAAGACGCCATGAAGCGCCGCAAAGATCCCTGGAACTTCCTGTTCCTCGCGGGAATGTGGTTCCAGGATCTTTTCAACTACGATTTCCGCCGCACCGAAATGTGCATCATCCCGTACGCCACACAGCAGGGTGAAATTTCGTTCTGCGCCTACAACACCGGCATCGGCTGGCGCAAGATTATCGAGAATATGTACAAGAACGCGACCGTCGCGCAGTGGTACAAGGAGCACGGCAAGCACGAAATCTTCGCCAAGGGCAAGAAGGTGGACCTCGCGAGCTACGAGCATTCGCTGCGCATTGATTCCGACGATGCCGCGCGTGTTCGCCATCTCGAGCACGATATTCCTCTGACCGCTGCCGAAGAAGACCGTGCACGCCGCCGCAAAGCGACGGAGGAAGCCGCCAAGGTTCGCAAGATTTACGAAGAGCTGGTGCTGAAGAAGTCGAGCGAACCCGTTGTGCAGATCGGCTCAATCAAGCAGATTCAGATGGCGGTTCCTGGCGCGACCGTGAAGCCGGTGCAAATTGCACCTGCGAACGGAAACGCCAATGGTAACGGCCACTCGAACGGCAACGGTAATGGCACCCCGAAAGTGGAAAAAACCGAAGCCGAACAAGCCGCCGTCGCTGGCGACTAGTTTTCACCTCTTCGTTGGATTTTACCCAACAGCCTCGGCTCGGGCCGGGGCTGTTGTTTTTTGCAGCCGTCAAATCACGTACATCGACTTTCGATAGTGGGATAATCGTTCTTATGGTGCGGGTGTTCATTGGTGTTGCGGTGTTTTTGATTCCGACGGCATGGTGCTTGGTCGTTGCTTGGAAAAAATGGGAAGGCATAGGTGGAATCAGCGCCCCGAAATGGCGAGGCTGGTTTGCGTTCGTTGGATTACTTTCGGCGTCGATCGCTATGGTCCCGAACATCGTGTTTCTGGTCCGCTACGGCACTTATGGTTTACATGGCATGACAGATCCGCCGGACAGCATATGGGCCACAGTGAACCGATTGGCAGTTCTCTTCTGGCTGGTCGTGGTCGTAACCGCGCTGTTAGGAAAAAGTAAAGCGCGCTTTCCTCTGGCAATGTGGACTCTCGTGTCGTTTGCGACCGACTATCTTCTCCTCCACCTTCTCAGGGACTGACACTATGCGTTGCATTCTCCGCTGTGTAAGCGCGACTTCGCATATAATTGCGGATCGAGGACACTGTGCCGATATACGAATATATTTGCGATGACTGCGGAGTGCGTTACGAGCGAATCGTGATGAATCAGAAGCAGGCCATCACTTGCCCCAAGTGCGCGAGCGCGAAACACACCATCCAGCTTTCCGTTTTCGCCGCACCATCGAACGGCGGCAAATCCTCT
>Ga0302307_10001907_pt1 | contig 12917 bp, 7 predicted proteins | sample III_Palsa_E3_2_FD_200530 | JGI IMG/M metagenome (GOLD analysis project Ga0302307, IMG submission 200530) | Peat permafrost microbial communities from Stordalen Mire near Abisko, Sweden - III_Palsa_E3_2 | ecosystem: Environmental > Terrestrial > Soil > Palsa > Peat permafrost | place: Sweden... | reverse complement strand
TAGCTTGTGAAGCAACGCGACGATGCGAAATATTGGTAGCTAATTCCTGAAATGAAGTATATATAAAGTTACGGTATGGGTCGTGACCAGTGCCAATATCAAAGCCATCAGCTATTAGGTATTGGGTTGATATCTCCATCATACGCATATTTACGCGGCCCGATAGGTATAAATATTTGTTCAGCAGGTCGCCGTGGCGGTTTTCTTCCGATGTCCACTGGCGGTTCCATTTCATCCAGCCCCCCTCTTCATCGCGCGAAACATCATTAACCATAGCCAGCCATGTTTCATAACTTGGCAATGCTTCTTCGGTAATGGTATCGCCAATTAAAACAGCTACCAGGTCATATGATAATCCCTGAGCGCTTTCCTGCAGCTCTTTTATTTCATCAAAAAATGTATCCCTTGAAGCATCGGGTAAAAAGTCGGATGGTTGCCAGATGGTATCAATGGGTTTCAAATATTCATGCATTTTATCAAGCATGAACTTTTCTATATGTACCATTACTTCCCGTCTTTTATCTTCAAAAAATTTCATAACAATGTAGTATGGTTCAAAGGTAGTTATTTTAACATTAATAAAAATATCAAAGCCGCCTCTAAATCTCTCCCGAAACGGGAGACTTATATATTTGTATTTCTTTGATGTCATGTATACCGCACAGCGAATATATTATAGTTCGTCAGTCCCGATATTTTCCCTCTTGGGACTAAGCATTGGGAAATTTTCCCCATTATATGGAAATGACACCCCAGTTGTTGGTGGCTGTTGTCAACCTATTGATGCTTTGTGCCTTTGAAACGCCATGTTCCTATTATAAGGCCACTTTGGATTGCTTTTTGCAATTGGCAATAGATAAGGGTTAGTACAATTAATAACCTGTAATAACCTGATATTTACTGAGAGCGAAAAATAAATTTTAGTAGCCACTTTTTTCGTGTATTTTTAATCACGTTAGCAATTACAAACTATTTGATCTTATTATAATTTAAGGAAACGAATAATGTTTATTCAAATTACTAAAGAAGAATTCTCGAAAGAAATATCAAAGAAAGCCTGGTATCAGACTAACATTATCATATTTACCATTATACTGGTATACCCGCTGTTTAGTCTTGCCGATTTTATATATGCCAACAGCGTATGGCTTCAATTCTTTATCATACGTATAATTGCCTCAATTGTTATTTATGCACTGCATGCGCTATTTCAGCAAAAGAAATATAACTATCGCGTTTTATTACATATCTCCTTCTTTTTCCTTTCCATCATTTCGGCGGTGTTATGCAGCCTGGTGAATATCGAACAATTAAATATTTACTTTTTACTGTACTCAGCTGTTATATTGTTCTTCAACCTTCAGGTTTTTTGGGAACCTATAAATTCTATTATTCAAACCCTGATCGCTTTTTTACTGATCGCTATATTTTTCAACTTATTAAGCAGCTACAATCTTGATCTTTTTATAAGTAACGGCGTACAGTTCTTTTTTATAACAGCAGCTATATCATGCCTTATCCCCAATGCACGGTACAAGGTAATTGAACGCGAAGTTCGCTCACAAATACTTATAGAAAAATCAAATGAGCAATTGAAGGAGCAAAACCGCGATATAAACGATAAAAATAATATCATCGACATGCAATATGAGCAGTTGCGTAAGCTGGATGAGCATAAAAATAGTTTTATAAACATTGCAGGCCACGATCTTAAGAACCTGATAGGCTCCGTTATTATGAGTAATAACATGATACAAGAGGAAGATTACAGGTTAAGCGCCGATCAAAAGGAATTTAGCGGCTATATTGCCGAATCAGCTGATAAAATGCAGTACATGCTAAATAAGCTGATGGACGTAAAAGAAATTGAGTCGCCTGAAATGAATTTCAACATGGAGGTTTTTGATATTAATGCCGAAGTGATCCATGTATTCAGAGGCTTAACAGAAACTGCCCAGATGAAAAACATTCACCTGGTTGATAATATATTGAAACTTCCGCTAAATGTTAAGCTTGATAAAGTTTTTGTGGGACAGGTATTTCAAAACCTGCTTTCAAACTCTATTAAATTTTCGCAAACCAACAACAGCATTAAAGTGGTTACGAGCCTGCAGCGTCAAAAATTTGTTTTTGAAATAATTGACGAAGGTATAGCTATTGGCCAGGAAGAACTGGATATGATGTTCAATAAACTCAGAACATTAAATGATGCAACTGGATCGAAAGAAAGCAGGTTGGGACTGGGGCTTTCAATAGCAAAATTGATGACCAAAGAGATGGGCGGCGATCTAAGCTATCGGAGTGATGATAATGGCAACTATTTTAGAGTAGAATTTTACGTTATAAATTAATATGTACAACCAAATGAACAAATTTTTAAGCCTTTTAGCCCTGGTATTACTCATTAATACAGCAGCGGTGGCGCAAAGTATTCTATCATTTAAAGCAATGGGCCATGATGATGATCCGATATTTGGCATGATTGGTTCCAGTGCATATTATTTAAAAGTTGACCCCCAGTATGAGCTTAACGGCAGTAAACTGGTGATCTATTTTGAGCCATCGCAAGCTTTAATAAAAGACCATTCTTATATCAATATTCTTATTGATGATAAACCAGCCTACAGTAGCAAGCTTTCAAATGATTCTATTCAAAGGGTGGCGCTTAATTTAAGCCGTGCAGATCTATCGCCCGACCACTTTTTAAAGATACAGGTAAAAACATTGCTTACCATAACAGATGATAAATGCCGTGATCTGGACAACCCCGCAATGTGGATAAAGGTGAAAAGCTACTCATACCTTTCATTAACTAAAAGCGACAAAAACTTTTTCAGCAACGTAAATATTAGCAACTGTTTTGATTCAAAAAGAGCAATTGTTTACCCTAAGGACCCAACCTTGCATGATCTGAAAGCTGTGGCCTGGGCATATTCAAGATTAAAAAAGTCAGGAACCTACAACATAATGGTTTTTGAGGCGGATAAAAAACCTGATAGCATACGGAATTATATAATGGTGGGCACAATGGCATCATTACCAGCTGATAAACGTGCACTGATAAAAGTAACGCCACAGAATAACGAGGGCTTATTTTATCTGTATAAAGCAATTACCATGGCTACTGATACTGTACAACAGATGGTAACCGTAAGAAATACGCTTACAATGGTTAAAAGCGTGGTAACAGAAAAGGTTCCGAATGAAGTATTGTTTGTTACCGGTGGTGATGATGCGGGACTGGAAAAATCAATTACCGCATTAGGTAACATGAATATTCTTAACTCAACTTTTGGCGATTACCTTTTGATAGATCATGCGGAGAACACCTTCTTTAAAACAATTGATGAGAACCGTTCAAGATTATCATTAAAGCAAATTGGCGGTACAACAAGTTTTATGTCCGGTATCGGATCTCTTAAAAGTGTCTACAATTTCAAGAACAGTGATTTTAGCTTTACACCAAAAGAAGTTGAGATGCATTTTCAAGGTATTTATAGCAGTTTAAGTGCCGGCGACCGTGGATTCTTTAATATTTACCTTAATGGCTCACTCATCAGCAGCGAAAAACTGGATGTATCAGGCAAATTGAATACATCTGTAACTATAAACCGTTATCAGCACCATAAATATAATACGCTTGAAGCCGAGTTCAGGTTTTATCCAACCAACGGCAACTGTAATACCAGTTTTACTAACTTCTTTTCCGAAATTGACATTGATAAATCATATCTGGAATCAAAAAATCCTTTTATTACCAATGATCTTAGCTTCTATCAATACCCAGAGGCATTCAACTCCGGCAGCACACGTATAGTAGTTTCTGAAAAATATGCAAAGTATGCAGCAGGAGCAATGGGCGAAATTATTTATGAGTTGAACAATAACATCAACGCAAATAACTTCCCTGAATTTATTTATTCAAAGGATTTTAGCCGAAGCGATCTTAAAAAATATAATGTTGTTGCCCTATTATCAAAAAATGACCCGCTGATGGATGAGTTCCCGGATGCACCTATCAAATTCAATCATAACTTCCGCTTATATAACAGTGATAACAATAAGGTAGTATATCAATTATCAGATAGTGTATCAAACGGCTTGGCACAGATATTTTATGGGCGAAGCAATAATGCAACCCTGGTATTAACCGCGACCGGTACACAACTGGCTGAAGCATTTTTAGCTGCATCAAAGTCAATCACTGAGCAGCTCTCAACACTGTCAAGCAACGTGTGTATATCTGATGTTAATCAAAATAAATACCTGTTCAACATCAATAAATCAAGCGAAAACCTGGAATATATTGATACCAAAAGCGCGCTTACCCGTTTTTGGGAAAGTTATAACCTGTATATCCTGTTAGGCATATTGGTACTAATATTACTATCGTTCCTGTATGTCCGTTCCAGGATCCAACGATCACAGGACATGTTTAACGAATAACCTCAGTAGATATTAGCTAACCCAAATAAGTTATGGCGTTTAATTAAACTCATAACTTATTTGAAAATAATTAAAGCATTGTTAACTACAATAAATATGTCAATTCCTGAACTTTTAATTAGCGATGGCTTTATTACGCCAGACGAGAGGGAAAGGATTGAAAATTTATCAGCTAAAACAGGTCAGTCGTTTATTAAAATAGCGCTGAACTTTGGCTTTATATCACGCAGAAATTATGAACGCATACTGATAAACGCGGATCATAAAATTCAGGAGATCAGAGACGAAGCTTTTGATACCAATGTATTAAAGCAAATTGAACTTAAGTTTGCTGATGACCGCATAGCCCTGCCTCTACGCATTGAGAATAATAAGGTAGTCACTATAATGGCTGACCCTACCGACGGGCTGATCATTGATTTCGTTAAGTTTACTTACAACCTTGAACCCGAGATAATTGTAGCATCCGATCTGGATATTATTTGGATGGCCCATAAGCTTATTGGCGAAAAATATGTTAAAGCAGCTGTATATCAACTGCGAAATAGTGATCCCGCCAGTTCAGCAAGTGTGACATTTACTACGCCGCAGCTGGTGTTTTTATTTTTAATAGTAGGTATTACTGCAATTGGGCTGATAGAGAGTTTTAAAAATACTTCCATACTCATCAATGTTTTATTAAGCTCTTTTTTCCTGATAGCCATTGTATTTAAATTGTTTCTGGCTTTGGTAGGTTCCCGCCTTGAGTTGTATCAGGCTGTTAGTAAAGATGAATTAAGAAATATTGTTGACGAGGACCTGCCCATATATACCATATTACTACCCGTTTATAAGGAAGATAACCTGATAAAAAAGCTAATATGGAACCTGCAAAGCATTGATTACCCGCGCGAAAAACTAGATATTAAACTGGTGATTGAAGAGGATGATGATAAAACTTTAAATGCCGTACGTAACCTTAATTTCCCGGCAATATTTGAAGTGATTATTGTGCCTTTTCACATGCCCAAAACAAAGCCAAAAGCCTGTAATTATGCGCTCCAGTTTGCAAAGGGGAAATATATTACCATTTATGATGCCGAGGATATTCCCGATACAGATCAGCTTAAAAAAGTAGTCGCCTTATTTAATAAACTGCCTGAAAACTACATCTGTGTACAAAGTGCGCTCAATTATTTTAATCGCAATGAGAACTTCCTGACCCGGATGTTTACGCTTGAATATTCGTATTGGTTTGATTATATGCTGCCGGGATTGGATACTTTGGATATTCCCATCCCCTTAGGAGGCACCAGCAATCACTTTAAAATGGATGCCTTGGTTGGGCTGGGTGCCTGGGACCCGTTTAACGTAACTGAGGATGCTGATTTAGGTGTAAGGGCCTATGCCAAAGGCTATAAAGTAGCTATTGTAAATTCAACAACTTACGAAGAAGCAAACAACGAACCTATAAACTGGATTCGCCAGCGTTCGCGCTGGATAAAGGGCTATATGCAAACTTACCTGGTACATATGCGCAACCCGGTTGCCTTATGGCGCAAACTTGGCTGGAAGGGATTTTTAGGCTTCAGCTTTTTTATTGGGGCTACGCCGCTTACCTTTTTAGTTTACCCGCTTTTACTCGCCATATTTATTTCCTACATATTGTTCGACTTTTCTACCATCAGAACACTTTTTCCCGATTGGGTTTTGTTTATGTCGATATTTAACCTGATGGTTGGAAATATATTAATGATATACGTGAATATGATGGCTGTATTTAAACGCCGCTTTTACGAACTGATATTATTTGCCATTGCCAACCCGGTTTATTGGTTAATGCATTCTATTGCTGCATATATGGGTTTATACGAGTTAATTGTGAAGCCATTTTATTGGCAAAAAACCAATCATGGTATTAGTAAAGTTAATAACAACCCTGTAAATATTATTAAATGACGCGGTCAAAATCAGTCTATATATTAATAATAACAGGGGTATTGGCCGTATACTACCTGTTCTGCGGTATTTATTTAAACAAATTAGGCTATACAAACCCCGAGTCGCTGTTTTATATTGAAAAAGCCAGGGTTATTTTTGATGGTTTGGGTAACCGCATAAAGGTAATGGGCCTTACAGCACCTATACTCCCATTTTATGGCACCTTCATTTTTTTCATAACGTGCCCTATACGGTTAGCGCCGGTAATAGCATCGTCATTGGGTATGGCAGCACTCTTTTTATTGATGGCCCGTGCATTACTGAGAAGGTTTAACGGCGATTTTTACCTGTTCATACTCGTTGTAGTGTTTTTATTTCATCCGGGGATATTGTATGCAGCCTGCTCGGGTAAAGGCACCTACCTGGTGCTTATCTCGTTCTTCCTGTTCTTTTTGAACATACTTAAGTTTTACAAGTCGAACACAACCTTTCATATATCGGTAGCAAGTATTTGCCTGGTGATATTAGTGTTTTGCGATTATAAATTTATATGGCTCAGCCTGTTTTTTATTCCGCTCGTATTATCAATAGCTATACAAAGCCTAAACCTGAGCGAAAAAGAATCCATATTCCGCCTTTTCCTCAGCTTTAACAGCCCATCCTTACGCCGTAAGCTAATCAGTAAAACCTTCGCGCTATATATCATCATCTTTATATTACCTATAGCCGCCATAACCAGTTATAAACTGCTCAACTTAACACATGCCAACGATCTGAATTATTTTATTGACAGCCCATATGCAACATGGAGTGTAATAAGCGACAGGATGACTTATGATCAGGTAGCATTTAACAGCCAGAATGCTTTCTTCCCGCAGGATGTATCATTATTAATATCTGCCAAAGCACTAATTTTTTGCCCTATGATACTGGTTGCGTTATACCTTTTCAGAGAGAGCACCTACCAGGTATTAACATTGCTAACACCCTTTGCCTTTATCGAGTTTTTGCATATAAAGTATGATAAAATATTTCTGGGTTATGAATATTATATGATCTTTCTCATCCTGGCCCTGTTGTGCCTCATGTTTAAGGCACGCGAAATACGACATCAAAAAGTACTTAAAGTAATTTTGGCGATACTGGTAATTGTACAAATATATACCGGCTATGCTTATTTAAACCGATCGATGATAAAGGATGAGAAAACCTTTATTACCATGTTGCTGCACAGAAATAATGACTATACACAGAATGACAACCGCGACGTTGCCGATTATATAAATGGCCTGCCCGATAACGACAATATTTTAGTAGACGATGCCATTGCATACCCGGTTGCTGCCTTTATAAACAATACCCGGCGACTAACCATGCCTTATCAGGACGAGTTTGCCAGTGCAATAGAATCGCCCGATAAGTATGACAGCTATATACTTATTGCCACAGCAAAAAACCCCGCCACAGGTTATACGCAGATAAATGACAAATATATAATTGCCATACAAACGATTAACAGCGGCCTAAAATTCCACAAGCTTTATGAAAACGACGATTGGGCATTGTATCATATTTTGTCGAATTAAGCTAGTCTTTAATATTTCGATATAAAGTGGTGCTCCGCGGAGCATGTGAAACACATGAAGTATTGCAGAGCAGTTACAGGGTATGTGGAGTACAGCGATGCTCCATAATAGTTTTCCCGCTTAGAAGGAAAGCCGTAACTACAAAATAACCTATCCTATATGTTTAAAACTATAGAGTAAGTCTCCAATTATTATATTTATTCAATAGCTATTTTTGAATTTATTATATTTAACTGCCTAATCAGAATAAAAATCTATATGCCATCAATCCAATTTAAAGGTAAAACGTTTGTACAAAACCACCATTTGGCAGTTAAATATCATCAGCTTGTTCCAAAAAGCGATTTAAGCCTTACAGATAAAGTTAGCTTGCATGATAATTTGATAATTCATGGCGATAATCTTAAAGCGTTAAAAGCCCTTTTGCCATCTTATTCCGGCAAAATTAAATGTATTTACATCGATCCGCCATACAATACCGGGAACGAGAATTGGGTTTACAACGACAATGTAAAAAGCCCGATGTTACAGGAATGGCTGGGTAAAGTAGTTGATAAAGAAGACATGACAAGGCACGATAAATGGCTTTGCATGATGATGCCACGTTTGAAATTGCTACGTGAATTATTAAGTGAAGATGGAGCAATATTTATATCTATCGATGATAACGAGCAGCATAATTTAAGATGCTTATTGGATGAAGTGTTTGGTGGACAAAATTTTATTCAAAATATTATTTGGCAAAAAAAATTTTCTCCTCAAAATGATGCAAGATATCTTTCAGACAACCATGATTTTATTGTCTGCTACGCAAAAAACAAAATTGAAGGGGAACAGAAACATGGATGGATTAGAAATCTTTTAGTGAGAACAGAAGCTCAGGATCAACGATATTCCAATCCGGATAATGATCCAAGAGGAATGTGGACATCGAGTGATTTAACAGTCAAAACTTATTCCGCTGATTACGATTATCCAATTACTACTCCTGGAGGTAGAATTGTTAATCCAACAAAAGGAAGATGTTGGAATACATCGAAAATAAATTTTCAAAAATTGATTGATGATAATAGAGTTTGGTTTGGCGAAGATGGCAATAATGTTCCGAGATTAAAGAAATTCCTTTCTGAAGTTCAAGAAGGAGTTGTTCCTGTTTCAATCTGGCTACATAACGAAGTAGGTCATAATCAACAGGCAAAACAAGAATTAAAAGAAATTTTCACCGAAATTGATTTACCATTTGATACTCCTAAACCAGTATCCCTGATCAAAAGAGTTTTGCAATTATCAACATTAAAGAATGATATTATTCTTGATAGTTTCGCCGGTTCAGGCACAACAGCTCAAGCCGTTTTAGAACTAAATAAAGAAGATGGCGGCAACCGCAAATTCATATTAGTAGAACAAGAAGAGTACGCTGATAATATTACCGCTGAACGGGTGAGGCGCGTAATAAAAGGGGTTCCAAATTCTAAAAACGAAAATTTAAAAACCGGATTAGAGGGTACCTTTAGTTATTTTGAATTAGGGCCGCCTATTGAAATGGAAACCATATTGCGCGGTGAAAACCTACCAACATATGATGAATTTGCCCGTTATATTTTTTATACTGCAACAGGTGAAGAATTTGACTTAAAAATCGTTAACGAGGATACAGGCTATATTGGAGAAACAACAAACTGCGAGGTTTATATGTTTTATAAACCTGACATTGAGTGGCTAAAGCGTAATGCATTAACACTTGATGGAATAAGGGCATTACCTCCATATAAAGGTAAAAAACGTTTAATATTTGCCCCTGCAAAATATGTGGATGATAATACCTGCCTAGAAAACCGTATTGATTTTTGTCAGTTGCCTTACGAGATATACAGGATACAACAATGAAGCTAAAGCATTACCAGGAAAAAGTTTTACAAACACTTAAAGAATATTTAAGTGCGCTGGCGGATGCTAAGTCAGAATTTGACGAATTAACCGCTTTTAAACCCCCATTTGGCAAAGCATGTTAACTTTCCAAAAGAAGCCTGGGAAAATATTACGGGTAAAAGTAATTATCATACCAAAAACAATAGCATTGGTGAGCAATTACCTGATATTTATTTAAAAGTGCCCACAGGTGGCGGTAAAACTTTGTTGGCCTGCCATAGTATTGATTTAATACAAAAACAATATCTGCAAAAACAAACTGGGTTAGTTCTCTGGATTGTTCCTTCAACGCAAATATATCGTCAAACTATTTTAGCGTTAAAAAATCGCTATCATCCTTATAGGCAAATATTAGATATTTCAAGTGGTGGCCGTACTCTGATAAAAGAGAAAACAGAAATGTTTAATCGTTTAGATATTGAAGAGAACCTGGTAATACTAATGCTTATGCTCCCGTCTGCCAACAGGCAGAATAAGGACACGCTAAAAGTCTTTAAAGATGCCGGCGGCTTTACTGATTTTTTTCCATTCGAAGACAATTATCCTGCTCAAAAAGAATTACTAAAAAGAATTCCGAATTTAGATTGTTTCGGTTCGGCGGGCGAAGTTTTTGACGCTCAAATCAAAACATCATTAGGCAATACGTTAAAATTGTTAAAGCCACTTATAATAATTGATGAGGGCCACCGTGCATATGGCGAAAATGCACGTAATACTATTCAAAATTTTAATCCATCGTTTATACTTGAGCTTTCCGCAACACCACCTGCCCAAAGCAATGAATTGGTGAAAATTACCGGTCGCGAACTGCACCAGGAAGAAATGATAAAGCTTGATATTCACCTTATCAACAAAACAAGTACAGACTGGCATGCTACTGTTTTGGCAACCTTAGAAAAGTTAAATGAATTAGAAAACCAAGCCAGGATATACGAAGCAAATACAGGTGAGTACATTCGGCCATCCGCGTTAATCCAGGTTGAACGTACCGGAAAAGACCAAAGGGATACAAGGTTCATACATGCAGAAGACGTTAAAGATTATCTAATACAGAAATGCAATGTTCCCATAAATCAGATAGCCATAAAAAGCAGCGAAAAAGACGATATTGAAGGCATTGATTTATTTGCTAATGATTGTGAAATTCGGTTCATAATAACTAAACAAGCCCTACAAGAGGGTTGGGATTTCTCATTTGCTTATATTCTTACAATTCTTACAAATCCAAGTTCGGCAACCGGTATTACACAATTGGTTGGGCGTATTTTAAGGCAACCTTTTGCAAGAAAAACACAAATTAAGCAATTAGACGAATGTTATGTATTTACTTTTAAGCAAAACGCCTCACAATTAGTACGGGAGATAAAAGTTGGGTTAGAAAGTGAAGGCTTGGGTGATATTGCAGGAAGAATAGTTAGTGAGGGATCTGATGCGGAAGATCATCTATTTAAAGACGTACAAGCTAATTACCGGCCCGGCTTCAAAAAGTTTGAGGGCAAAATATTTTTACCAAAATTCATAGTTCAGGATAAGGGGTATTGGCGTGATGTAAATTTTGAGGCCGATATTCTGGGTGCAATTGATTTTGAAAAAGTTGATCTGGCAGACCTTAATGAAATTTCATTGAATCCGAACCAAACAATGGGCGAGATTGACTTAGCAATAGGCTATCCTGAAGAAAATTGGAATGAAATTATTCAACGCGGTGTTATGTTAAATAAAGGAACACTTAAGATTGATGAAGCTTTCCTTGCGCAGCAAATAGGCGATTTAATTCCTAATCCGTGGATTGCATATATCAAAGGTGACGAAGCAATAAAACTAATCAGGGAAAAATACAAAGATCACGAGAACACAGCAATAGTGGAGTCTAATTTTGTTTTTATTATTGAGTACCTTAAAAAAGTAATTGAAAAGCAAACCAATCAATTAGCTGAAGTGGTATTTAAGAAGTTAATTGATGATAAAAAGCTCTTTTTCTTTTTGACCGAAGAAAGTGGTAATTACTTTTTGCCATCACGCATAAAAGTAAATGGAAATAAACATCTTGTTAGAGATGATAACTCCCCTATTCAAAAGTCTTTATTTGATGAAATTTTCGAAGAGGAATTTAATGAAACCGAGAAAAGCGTTGCTATATATTTAGACCGACAAGAAAAACTTCTGTGGTGGTATAGAAACAGATCGCGTCAGGATTATCATATACAGGGATGGAAAAAAAATAAAATCTACCCAGATTTCATCGCAGCCGATAAAAATGCTAATGATGATACAGAATATGATAAAGTAATTGTATTAGAAACTAAGGGCATCCACCTCAAAGCCAATGACGACACCAAATACAAAGAAAATGTATTTGAATTGTGTAATCAATTAGGGTCAAAAAAAGCATGGAAAGAATTATCTAATGAATTTCTAAACCACGATTTTGAATTTCAAGTAGTATTTGAGGATGAGTGGCAAAATGAAATAAACAAGCTAGTTAACTAATTGTATACTGATCGAGAATTATATAGCACAAATCTTCATGCTAGCGAATGCGCGTCACATACGACCCCAAAGCGCTGGCCACGACAAAGGGCGCGGGCCGGGCGTATAGCGGGAATGCTGATTTAGCTTTTTGTGTGCTGTAATTTATAAGCGAAGCTATAAATACAGCAAAAAAAGTGTTAAGAATCGGCAGGGCGGGTGGAAGCATGCCCTTTGTCTTGATCTTTATTTCTTTTTGGATCAAGACAAAAAGAAACAAAAACTTAGCGGCAGCGATACCAAGCGATAAATGACCTATATGTTTATTATCTAGCCCGTTGGATACCGATCCGCTAGCCAACGGACGGTATGACGGTAACAAACCTGTTCAAAACCAAGAAACCCCTCATTCATACGAATGAAGGGTTTTTGATTAACAGCTTTGGCTGATAAGATTTGGCACCGACCTACTCTCCCACATTTTACTGCAGTACCATCGGCTCTGGCGGGCTTAACTTCTCTGTTCGGAATGGGAAGAGGTGGACACCGCCGATATAGGCACCTGAA
>Ga0302307_10001904_pt1 | contig 12929 bp, 7 predicted proteins | sample III_Palsa_E3_2_FD_200530 | JGI IMG/M metagenome (GOLD analysis project Ga0302307, IMG submission 200530) | Peat permafrost microbial communities from Stordalen Mire near Abisko, Sweden - III_Palsa_E3_2 | ecosystem: Environmental > Terrestrial > Soil > Palsa > Peat permafrost | place: Sweden... | reverse complement strand
GCGATCATCAGCACGATCCTGGTGCTGGTACCGCTCGTTGCGATCTTCGGATACCTGCTGTACAAGGGGGCAAGCTCCCTTAATCTCGCGTTCTTCACGCATGTCCCTGTACCAGTGGGCGAGCCCGGCGGCGGCATGGCCAACGCGATCGCCGGCTCGGGGGTGATTCTTGGTTTGGCAAGCCTGCTTGGAATTCCGGTCGGCATCGGCGCGGGGGTTTATCTCGCGGAGTATGCCCGAGGGACGTGGCTTGGTGCAGCGGTGAGGTTCACAGCGGATGTGCTCAACGGCGTTCCGTCGATCGTGATGGGCCTGGCCGCGTATGCTCTGATCGTCGCCAGGCAACAACATTTTTCCGGTATGGCGGGAAGTGTTGCGCTGGCCATCATGATGGTCCCGACGGTGACGCGGACGACCGAAGAGATGCTCGCCACGGTGCCGAAATCGGTGCGCGAGGCGGCCCTGGGCTTGGGCATCCCCAAGTGGCGGACGGTGCTTTCGGTGAGCTTGCGAACCGCGTCGCCGGGAATTATTACCGGGTGCATGCTGGCTTTTGCGCGCGTCGCAGGAGAGACAGCGCCGCTGCTGTTCACGGCCTTCGGAAACCAGTTTTGGAGCTTTGATCTCAATCAGCCGATTGCGGCGTTGCCGCTGCAGATTTACGTGTACGCACTTTCGCCCTATGACGAATGGCACCGGCTTGCGTGGGCTGGAGCTTTGGTATTGATTGTGATGATTATGGCTTCGGTGACGCTGGTGCGTATCTTTGCGAATCGCGGCGCGCTCAAGGGAGGACATTAGTGGGAGTCGACATTCGCGTCGAGGATTTGAACGCATGGTACGGGACAGTGCACACGTTGCACGATGTGAGCCTGAAAATTCCGGCAAACCATGCGACGGCGCTGATCGGGCCCTCGGGCTGCGGCAAGTCAACGTTTGTCCGCTGTCTGAACCGTATGCACGAGACCAGCCCCGGCGCGCGCGCGGACGGCACCGTGCTGATGGGCGACATCGATATCTACAAGGATGCGACGCCGGTCGAAATCCGGCGGCGCGTGGGCATGGTGTTTCAGCGCCCGAATCCGTTCCCCACCATGTCCATCTACGACAACGTGGCGAGCGGGCTGAAGCTGAACGGCTTTCGTAAGAAGCGTGTGCTCGACGAAGTTGTGGAACGCAGCCTGAAGCAGGCGGCGTTGTGGGACGAGGTCAAGGACGACCTCAAGAAGAAGTCGGGCGCCAGTATTTCAGGCGGCCAGCAACAGCGCCTGTGCATCGCGCGCGCGCTTGCTGTCGATCCTGAAGTGCTTTTGATGGACGAGCCTGCCAGTGCACTCGACCCCGTTTCTACGGCTAAAATCGAGGATCTGATCTTCAAATTGAAGAGCCAGTACACAATCGTGATCGTGACGCATAATATGCAACAAGCGGCTCGTGTGGCCGAGAATACAGGGTTCTTTCTGATGGGCAAATTGGTCGAATTCGCGCCGACCACCAAGATCTTCACGAACCCCTCGGATAAACGTACCGAGGACTACATCACAGGGAGGTTCGGATGATACGGATTAAATTCCAGCAAAGTCTGGACGAGTTAAAAGAGCGCCTCCTGGTAATGGCTGGACTGGTGGAGCAGGCCATCCAGCGCGCGACCGAGGCTTACACCTCGCGCGATGAAAGCTTGTGCGAGCTGGTCAAGATGTCCGAGCCCGCGATCAACCGCATGGAGCGCGAGATCGATCAGCTGGCGCTGGATTTGCTCGCCATGGAACAGCCGATGGCGGTGGACCTGCGCTTTATTCTTTCGGTCATCCGGATCAACGTTGACCTGGAACGCATGGGCGACCAGGCAGTGAATATCGCCGGCCGCGTGCTGGATCTTGGCAGGCAGGCCAACGTCGATCTCCCCGTGGACATCCCCCGGCTGGCGCTGCTCGCGGCGGCGATGGTGCGCAAGGCGCTGCAGGCGTTCATCGAAGGCGACGCGGAGATGGCGCAGTCGGTGCTGATGCTCGATGACCAGGTGGACGACATGAATCGCGATGCCTTCCGCGCGCTTGGCGACCTGATCAAGGAGAAGCCGGAGCTGGCGCCGCAGGCGTTGAATGCGCTGATTATCTCGCGCAACCTGGAGCGCGTTGGCGACCACGCAACCAATATTGCTGAGGATGTGATCTTCTGGGTGCGGGGCAGGGACGTGCGCCATCACAGCCTTCCCGACGATGGGGATTAGCGGAAGTCAATAGCAGATTGTCTAAGCCCGGAGATTCCCTCCGGGCTTTTGCTTTGGCGGGGACCGGAAAAATCTTCCGGTTATGTAGTCTTCCTCGCGGGGCGCGCGTCTCTACATGCAGGAACAGCGCAGGTTCAGCAAGCGCAACGCATGATGCCGCAACAAAGTCTCCAATCCGGCGAACTGACAGTGACCGAGAACGGCGGCGAGCGCGTCACGCCCTTCGACGACATCGCGGCAGTCCATGCGCTATACGAGGACAGAATTTTTAGGTTTCTGCTGCTGTCGGTTCGTGATCGCGATGCTGCGCTCTCGCTGACGCAGGATACGTTTCTCAATGCATGGCGCACGCGCGCAAGCTTTCGGGGCGAGTGCTCGCTTGCAACGTGGCTGATGTACATCGCGGTGAATTTGTTGCGCAGCCACACGCGAACGGAGAGCTTTCGTTTCTGGAAGCGGGTAGGCGCTACCGCAGTGAGTGCGGAAGATCTGAAGCTTCAGCTTCCGCATCCGGAGCGATCGGCGGAGGCGAAGCTGATCGCGCAGTCGGAGCTGGAACAGATTTGGCAGAGGGTTGAAGCGTTGTCGCGACCACAACGCACCATCTTTCTCCTGCGGTTCATCGAGGAACAAGAGTTGGCCGAGATCGCCAAGGTAATGCACATGCCGATCCCGACGGTGAAGAGTCATTTGTATCGCGCGTTAGACCACATTCGAGCCAGCCGATCTACGGGCTCGAAAAAGAAAGGGAAGAGATGAACAACGAGCACTTCACAGTCGAAGAGATGGAAGCGTTGCTCTCGAATCCAGAGATGCGTGAGCGATCGCAGCACCTCCGGGTATGTGGGCAGTGCTCGGAAGAGGTTGAATCCTTGAGCGCTGTTATGGGTGACCTGCGGGCGGCAGTGGTCGCATCGACCGAAGTGCATCGGCGGCTGGCTGTGATGCCAGAACCCGCGCATCGAATGCCGCTCGCTCTATGGAGCGCGATCGCGACGGCGGCACTGCTGTGTGCGGCTGCGCCGATTGCGCTGCATCACAAGCCGGTGCATGTTGCGGTCGTACAGGCGCCAGTACAGCAGACCCAGGCGTCCGTGTCCGACGACCAGCTGATGAGCGATGTCCAAGAGGATCTGAGTTCCTCTGTTCCGCAGGGCTTGCTTCCGTTGACCGCGAAGGATGCGCCGACGGGAGCGACCGGAGCAATATCCAGCTCGAAGGAGAACGAATGACTATCCGTTTATTGTTAGCAACATCTCTGATCGTGGCAGCGCCACTTTCGCTGACCGCGCGTGCGCAAGATGCGGCTGCGGCCTCGGCTGCGCCCGCGCCGGCGGCCGCACCCGATGTACAGAGCAACGGCCCACGCCCCTGGGGCCCGAGGCATGATTGGGATCGCGGCGATCGTCCTGCTGATAGAGGCATGGAGCGTGGTCGCAGCGAGGGACGCGACTGGGACCGCGACGATGACCGCGGTGCCATGATGCCGTTCGGCATGTGGTGGAAAAATCCAGACGTCGCGGCACGCATCGGCCTGACGACCGAGCAGCAGAAGCGCATTGGAGACCTGTTTCTGCAGAGCCGCGTGCAGTTGATTCACATGCACGCTTCGTTGCAAGAGGAGCAGCTACTGCTGGAACCGCTGTTGGATGCAACTCCATTGAATGAGGCCAAGGCAATGGCGCAGATCGATAAGATTGCCGATACGCGCGCTGATCTGGAGAAGGCCAACGCCAAGATGCTGCTCGACATTCGGAGCGTCCTGACAGCCGATCAGTGGAACAAGCTGCGGAACCGTCCACGTGGAATGCGCGGGCCGGGCGATCGGAGTGACAAGGGGCCGCAGGTTCCGCCGGTGGCAAACTAGCGAGTGTGATTCGCGAACTTCGGCTCTAAATCAATCGGGCAACGTCGGCGTCGGGCTCCATACCCGGCGCCGTACTCTTTGGTTGCATGCAAATGCGCAACGCTTTTGACGAATTCAAACCGAAAGTTGGTGTTCGAGCCAGCTTCCGGTATATAAAGCGATATGCGACCTTCAACGTTTGTCTCGGCCTTTCTGGCCGCCGCCGTGCTTTCTCTGTGCGTCTCTGCATCCGCTCAAGTTGCGAACACTGAATATGCGCGAGACCCGAACCAGTCGGTCGATCAGCAGTACACAAAGAAGATTCTGGAATACACGACAGACCCGTCGTTCGTGTCGCCGCTGGTAAATTATTTGCCCGCCTCGACGACGGTTCCGACGCCTGAGAAGGTCCTGGGCGATGTTTCTGGCGCGCCGAATATGCTTCCGTACGCAGAGGACGTATACAAATACTTTCGGCTGCTGGCGGCAAGCACGCCGCGCGTGCAGGTGGTCACGATCGGCCATAGCGAGGAGGGTCGCGAGATGATCGCCGTGGCCATCGCCGATGAGAGTTTGCTGAAGGGTCAGAAGGAAAATGACGCGCGCCTCGCAAAGCTTGCAGATCCACGCACGATTGGAATGGATGATGCGAAGGCCCAGCCGTTGATTGACGCCTCGTACCCGGTGTACTACATCACGGGGACCATCCACTCGACGGAGACTGGCGCGCCGACGGCGCTGATGGAGATGGCCTACCGGTTAGCCGTGGATAATTCGCCGTACATCAAGTACATCCGCTCGCACATGATCGTGCTGATTACGCCGGTGGTGGAAGTCGATGGGCGCGATCGCATGGTCGACATCTACAAGTGGCACCGCGCACACCCAAACGAAGACTGGCCCCGCCTGGTCTATTGGGGACACTACGTCGCGCACGACAACAATCGTGATGCCATGGGCATGACGCTCAACCTCACCAACAACGTGCTCAACACCTACGTCGATTGGCATGCGCAGGTGCTGCACGATTTGCATGAGTCCGTACCGTTTCTCTACGACAACACTGTCGGCGATGGCCCCTACAACGCGTGGATCGATCCAGTCCTCGCCAATGAGTGGGCTGAGCTCGGCTGGAACAACGTGGCGCAGATGCAGAACTTCGGCATGCCCGGCGTGTTTACGCACGGCGACTTCGACACTTGGAGTCCCGGCTACCTAATGTTCCTCGCGGGCCTGCACAACGGTATCAGCCGTTTGTACGAGACGTTTGGCAACGGCGGTGCTGACACAGAGAAACGCATCCTCTCGCCAGAGGAGTATTCGCGCACATGGTATCGCCAGAACCCGCCTCTCCCGGTGGTGACGTGGTCGCAGCGCGACAACAATAATTACGAGGAGAGCGCTCTGCTCTCGACGCTGTCGTACTTCTCGAAGAACACGCATCACTTCCTGGTGAACTACTACGAGAAGAGTAAGCGCAGCGTCCTGAAGCCGACGATCGAGGGACCGTCGGCTTACGTTCTACCCGCGAACGCCGCGCAACTGAATCGTCAGGTGCAGTTGCTGGAGGTGCTGAAAAAGCAGCACGTAGAGGTGAGTGTGCTCCGCGATGCAGTGACGGCCAGCGTGCCTCCCGCTAAACGAGGAGATAAGCCCACGCAACAGACGTTCTCTGCGGGCAGCTTCGTGATCCGGATGGATCAACCCTACTCGAGGATTGCAGACGCGCTCCTGGACAAGCAGTATTGGGCTCCGGATGATCCGCAAAAACATCCCTACGATGACACCGGATGGAGCTTCAGCGAACTATTCAATCTGAAGGTGGCGCGGATAACCGACCCCGCGATTCTCACCGCGAAGATGACGAGCGTTGACGACCCGCAAAGCCTGTCAGGTAAGCAGACAGGCTCGGGCTCGGTTGCGGTCATTGCGAACACTGGGCAGAGCTCGCTGCTGACGCTTGTGTACAAGCTGAAAGATGCACACATCGCAGTTGCCGAAAAACCCTTCGATGCAGCGGGAAATCACTACAGCGCAGGGTCGTTGTTGATCAGCGATGCGTCCGATGCTACGCTGGCGCCCGTGCTCAAGGAGCTTTCGCTTGATGCAATACGCTTGGTGTCGGCCCCCGATGTGGCTTCGCATCCAGCCAAGGCGCCGCGCATCGCGTTCATGCACACCTGGCAGGGAACGCAGACCGAAGGCTGGTGGCGTTACGAGTTCGATCATGTTGGCGTTCCCTATAAATACATCAGCACACAGACGGCGGCCGCCGAAGCGGATCTCCGCAGCAAGTACGACGTGATCATCTTCGCACCCGTAGGCTATGCGAACACGCAGTCGATTCTCAACGGCACGCCGAAATACGGAAATGCAACGCCGTGGCAGACTACCGATCTGACGCCGAACCTGGGGCGGCTGGACTCCACAGCGGATACCCGCGGGGGGCTCGGGCTTGAGGGCCTGGCGCATCTGCGCGCGTTCGTGGAACAGGGAGGCCTGCTGATTACGTCGGAGGACACTTCGGAGTTCGCGATCGATAGCGGTCTGGCGCCGGGTGTGTCGGTCGTGCACAGCGACGCACGCGTGGTTGGGACGGTTCTCGACTCCATCTTTGTGGCCGCGGATCATCCGATTGCCTGGGGCTATGGCGCGTCGGTTCCCGTGATCAGCGCAAATGGCATGGCCTTCAACATCAGCAATGTGGAGGGGGGGAGAGGGGCTGGTCGCACACTGATGGATCCCTATGCGCAGCGGCCCACGGGGCGTGGAAGCCTGGAAGATAGCGATGTGGTGGTGGGGCGAAAGGATGTTGATCCTGAGCCGTTGGTGAAGCAGAAGCCATGGGAGGCAAAGACGCTTAACGAAGAGCAGCTGCGCAACAATCCCTCGGTGATTCCCGCGGCGCTGCGACCCGAGGTGATCCTGCGATTTGCGGATGCGAAGGGTATGTTGCTGTCGGGGCTGCTAAGTAATCCAACCGCCATTGCGGAACATGCCATTGTCGTTGATGCGCATCTTGGGGAGGGCAACGTGCTCCTGTTCGCAAATAATCCTGTATACCGCGGCGAGACGGTCGGAAGCTACCCGCTGGTCTTCAATGCAATCCTGAATTTCGATCATCTCGGACATACTGCAAAGCCTTAGATTTACAGAAAGTACTCCGCGGAGAGGCAGCGCGCGCGAAGAAGTGGGCTCGTCGCGCTGCCTGTAAGTGGTACACAACCGCCACCTATTGTGGCTTTTTTGTCGCAGTGAAGACCGACAGACGCACAAATCCGAATTTCCGGGATCACCATTTCAGCTTGCTTTTGAAGTCACCCTGCTGTAATACATTAGGTATCCACGAATTGCATATCCGTACCCCTGTTTGATTGTTGGGCAACCAGACTTAATTAAATCCCTATTCTTTCCCCTTTTTTGGGGGGCTGGTCAAGCTGTTATCTCTCTGGAGGAAGCTTTTGATGAGACGCATCCGTGTATCCGTACTCGTTGTTTTTCTCTCCCTTTGCACTGCAGTAAGCTTTGCACAACACGCTACGACTTCACTGCGCGGCGTGGTGAAGGACCCAAGTGGAGCTGTGGTACGCGGCGCGACCATCACGCTGGTAAACGACGCGGCGGGCCAGAAGCTAACGACGACCTCAAAACAAGACGGCGAATATGCACTGGAGCAGATTCTGCCAGCAAAGTACACCATCACGGTGACGGCTCCGGGGTTTGGTGCGCAAACCAAGACCGCCGAACTGCTGGTGGATGAGCCGGCGACGATTAACTTTGGGCTGACGGTGCAGGAAAACACCCAGATTATCGATGTGACGGCGGCGGCACAGACGCTGAACATAAGCGATGCTTCCTTGGGCAGTTCGGCGGACAACGCATTGATCCAGGCGCTGCCGAGCGAGACGCGCAACGTGCCAGACCTGCTCTCGCTGCAGCCGGGCGTGCTGGCGTTTCCTCCCCCGGCTGATCCTGCGATGGCGGATAGCCGTAGCGGCGCGGTCAATGGCGGACGTTCCGATCAGGGCAATATCACGTTGGACGGCATCGATGATAACGACCAGGTGCGCGGTCTGGCTTTTTTCGGAGTGCTGCGCGAGACCCAGGATTCCGTGGAGGAGTTCCGTGTGACCACCGGGATTGCCAATGCGGATCAAGGCCGCTCGTCCGGCGCACAAGTTTCGTTGGTAACGAAGTCGGGCACCAACAAATTTCACGGCGCCGCGTACGAGTACTTTCGTCCGACGAATACAGTGTCGAATGATTTCTTCAACAAGAATTCTCAATTGTCGAGCGGAGAAGCGAACCGTCCACCAAAGCTAATTCGTAACGTTTTCGGCGCGGACTTCGGTGGGCCAATCTTCAAGAACAAGCTTTTCTTCTTCGGCAACTATGAAGGAACGAGGCAGGCGGAGAGCGCGGTTGTCAGCCAGACGACACCGACGGCGAGCTACAAGCAGGGCGTCATCACCTACATTGGGGACCACGGAGACGGCACGCAGATTGACACGATCTCGCCAGCCCAACTCGCCTTGCTCGACGCAGGCTGCGTTGTGTGCGGTTCGGAGGCCTACCCCCCGGGGCCTGGGCCGAATCCAAACGCGCTGGCGTACTTTGCGACGTTGCCTACTGCGAATACGAACAATCCAGGTTCAGCTGGCGGCGATGGGCTGAATACGGCGTTGTATACGTTCTCTTCGCCCAATCCGAAGACGTTGAATACCACGATCGTCCGAATCGATTACGTTCCATCGCAGAAGAATCGTCTCTTTGCTCGTGGAAATCTGCAGAAGGACACGACGGCCGGAACGGAGCAGTTTCCGGGCCAGGGGCCATCGTCCGAACTGATCGACAATACAAAAGGCATGACCTTCGGCGACACCTGGACGATTACGCCGACGATGGTGAACGATATCCGCTATGGATACATTCGTCAGGGATATGGTTCGTCGGGCGCGGGTAGCGGCGACTACGTTGATTTCCGTTACATCGCTACCCAGACAGCGGAGACACGGAGCACCATTTCGATTATTCCGGTGAACAACATCGTTGACAACTTCAACTGGACCAAGGGGAAGCACAATTTTGAGTTCGGAGTGAACTGGCGGTTGATTCATCAAAACCGCTCCTCCGATGTGAACTCTTACAATTCGGCTTCGACCAATCCGCAGTGGCTCGATTCCACGGCGCCGTTGGATCCCAGCACCCTTGGGGAAGGCATCGATCCGGTCGATGGCTCCTTTACGTTTCCCTACAAGATTGCGTATGCCAACCTGATGGGCACTGTTCCATCTGTGACGAACCAATACAACTATGAAGTGACCAGCCCCACTGGCGGTACATTGCTCGCAGATGGAGCACCTATCAACCGCCATTTCAGTGCGAACGAGTACGAGGGATATGCGCAGGACCAGTGGCAGGCACTCCCTAATCTTATGGTCACCTTCGGGTTGCGCTACACGGTGCTGCAGACACCATGGGAGACGAAGGGGCAGGAGGTTACGCCGACCATCGACACCGATGCCTGGTACAAACAACGCGAGATCTCGGCGCAACAGGGCGTCATCTATGAGCCTGATTTGAGCTTTGCGCCGGCGGGCAGGTACTACCATAAGCCCGGGTTCTTCCCCAAGAGCAAGAACAATTTCGCACCGCGTTTTGCGCTTGCGTATGCCCCGGATTCAAAGACATCCATTCGCGCTGGGTTCGGTATGTATTATGACCATTTTGGCGAGGCGCTCATCAATGTCTTCGACCAAAACGGTGAGTTCGGACTTTCCTCGTCCACGACGAATCCGGCGAATTCCTACAGCATTGAGAGTGCTCCGCGCTTTACGGATCGGCGCACCCTCCCGTTCACGAATGGAGCGGGAGCGCCGACGACGACGTTTCCGTACACCTATCCCGACGGAAGCGCACAGATATCCTTCGGCATGGACAATCGGTTGAAGACACCCTATTCCGAGGCGTTTGACCTTTCGGTTCAACGCGAGCTTCCGGGCGGCCTGACGTTTGAGGTTTCTTATGTCGGGAGGCTGGGCCGTCACTTGATCAGTCAACTCGACCTCGCGGAGCCGACCGACTTTGTCGATCCTCAGGGAGGCGGAGACTACTACGCAGCCGGAACGCAACTATCCAAAATTGCAAACGCAACTGGAGATGATCCCACGGCAACGGTCCAACCAATTCCTTATTGGGAAAATCTCTTTCCCTTCATGGCGAATACGGATTATGACGGGGAGAGCGCAACGCAAGCGATCTATTCCGATGAGTGGGCACCGAACATGGAGGGTCTGGGCGCTACGACATCGATATTCGATATCGACTACGAATGCCAGTTTGACCCGGGCGACTCCCCGTACAATTGTCCCTCCAATTACACAGCGAAGTTCTGGCAGCCGCAGTTCGCCAGCCTGTTTTCGCTCTCCACAATTGGCATGAGCTACTACAACGCTCTGCAGCTCTCTTTGAAGGCTGTAAATACCCATGGCATTCAAGGCGAGGTTAACTACACCTACTCGAGATCGATTGATTACAGCTCAGATGCTGAGCGCTCGAACACGTTTTCCAACGGCGTCGCCGGCAGTGGCACGATTATTCAAAATACCTGGAAGCCAGCGCTGAATCGAGGACTCTCCGACTTCGATACAACGCAGCTCCTGACAGCAGACATGGTCTATTCTCTGCCGTTTGGTCGCGGCAAAGCTATTGGAGGAAATTCGAATCGCGCAGTGGATGCATTTATAGGGGGATGGCAGTTCTCGGGTATCTTCCGTTATGCTTCCGGTCTGCCTTTTTCGTTCTTCGAGCCGGGGTACACCACGAATTGGACCTGGTCCGGTTATGGTGTGGTCACCGATCCCAGCCAGGTGAAGGTGCATAAGCATCTGGACTCCACAGGAAATCCAGTTTACTTCGATAACGCAAACGCGATCAGCGGCGGAGCCTATTCCGGAACGCCCATCCGCGTGCCGTATCCAGGTGAGGCCGGTGAACGTAATAACTTCCGCGGGGATGGTTACATCAATCTTGACGCGGGACTCGCGAAGGTCTGGAAGATAGCGAATTACGGAGCGCTGAAGTTCACGTGGGAGGTTTACAACGTGACGAACACTAACCGGTTCGATCCAGCAACCATTGCAACGCAACTGACCTACACGATTGGCACAGCTAACACCCTCCTGACGCAGCCACGCCGTATGCAATTCTCTCTACGCTACGACTTCTAGGCCGTGCGTCTTTACTAACCCATCAGCCGGCGGAGGAGCTCATGCTCTCTCCGCCGGCTGAATTATTTGCGCAGGCTGTAAGCTTTCACCAACACCGACGGAACGATTACACCCCTTTATGAGAAACGCCCAAGTATCCATACTCTTGCTTTTTATCCTGATGGTCGCCGGATTCCCGGCCAGCGCACAGAGCTCTCCAGCAGCAACAGACAGGCCGCCCATCTCGCTCGATGAATTCATGAATGCGACTGACATTCTTGGCGCGCGCATCTCTCCGGATGGAAAGGCCGTCGTCATCTCCACTGCCGCTTCGGACTGGCAGCATAATCGCTTCACCGAAGATCTCTGGTTGTGGAAGAAGAAGGATGGAGTCGCCACTCCGCTCACGCACGCTGGCCATGACTCTTCGCCACAGTGGTCGCCCGATGGACGCACGATCGCTTTCCTGTCGGATCGTCCATTGCCCAGTGAGCCCGCGAGTGACGACGACGGCAAGGAGGGCACGACGCGCGTGTGGCTGATCCCGATTGGCGGCGGCGAGGCAGTGCCACTGTACCGCGACAAGTTGGATGCCCACGCTTTCGCATGGCCCAGCGACGGCGCCAGCGTGGTGTTCTCCGCGACGCAGGTCCTTTCCAAAGCCGCGGAGGATTCAGAGAAAGAAGAGTGGAAGGATGTAATCCGCTGGCGTGAACAGGAGCGAGGCGATGTCTTGCTTTCGCTGCCCGTAGCCCTCGCCATCCACAACAGCGCAAAGATTTCGCCGCCCCATCAGGATCCGAAACCAACTGCGGACAAACCGGCGTACCCCGAAGATGCCATCGTGTTGACGACCAGTTCGCTGCAGATCAAGGAGATCGCGCCATCGCCTGACGGAGAGCAGATCGCGTTTGAGACTGGACCTGTCTCTCTGCGTCTCGAGAATCCAGCCGACAGCGAGCTGTTTCTTGTTGCAGCAAAGGGTGGAGACGCGCGCCAGATTACGCATAACCAGGGACTCGAAAGCGATATCCGCTGGATGCCTTCGGGAAACAATCTCATCTTTCTGGTGCGCGCGGCCGCTGGATCCATTGAAGGTCCGTACCAGGATGTGCAGGGCAGGATTTATTCGCTCGACGCGTCAACCGGAAAGTTCATCCGCTTAGGCGCGGCGTTTCATGGTTCCTGGGAGAGCGCGACCGTTATGTCGGACGGCACAATCCTGGCTGCGGGTCTCACCGGCATCGATCAGCACGTGTATCGCATTGACGGCGACAAAGCGACCGTTGTGGCCAACGCACCGGGGAACAACAACTTTCTGGACGCCGCCCACCACAGCAGTGAGCTGCTCTTCACGCACTCCACCATCACCGATCCGACCCAGGTATATGTGGCGGATAGCACATCGCTGGTCAATGACGCGAAGGCTGTGACTGCGTTCAACCCAGTCTTTCGCGAGCGAGCGCAGGTGGCGTGGAAGCCGTATCGTTGGAAGTCGAAGGATGGTACGGAAGTGGAGGGGGTGCTCATCTATCCTCCAGGCAAGTTGGACGAGAAGCATTTGCCGATGCTCACGCTAATTCACGGAGGTCCGGCCGACGCCGACGGTGATCGTTTCGAAGCGGATTGGTACGACTGGGCGACG
>Ga0302307_10001898_pt1 | contig 12939 bp, 8 predicted proteins | sample III_Palsa_E3_2_FD_200530 | JGI IMG/M metagenome (GOLD analysis project Ga0302307, IMG submission 200530) | Peat permafrost microbial communities from Stordalen Mire near Abisko, Sweden - III_Palsa_E3_2 | ecosystem: Environmental > Terrestrial > Soil > Palsa > Peat permafrost | place: Sweden... | reverse complement strand
TTTAGTAAAAAAGTTGTGTACATCCATGTTATAGGATGCCGTGCGCGAAAACACCTGCGCGTCGCCTGTCCAGCCCAAACGCTCATCGCGCTGCGGGCAATCGGTGGGTACATCTAAAAAGTTACCCTTTTGCCCCCATTGTATATTGTGCTGCAACTGGTTAATGAGCGGGTTGGAGCAGCTAAAAGTGCCGGTAGGCCGCATATCCGAGTAAAGCGCGATGGCGGTAAAGTCTTCGGGCTTCAACACGCCCGGATAACCTTCCACCTTAACAAAGCGGAAACCCTGCCAGGTAAAATGAGGCTCAAAGGTTTCTTCGCCATCTCCGCTGAGGGTATACGTATCCTGTGATATGGCCGAACGTAAATTGTCGGTGTAAAAATTGCCTGCCTTATCCAGCACTTCGGCGTGCGAAAGTTTAACCACATCGCCGGCCTTGCCGCTTACCTTAAATTTTACCCATCCTACCAGGTTCTGGCCAAAATCTATCACCTGTTCGCCTTTCGCAGTTTTAAAAATGCGTATGGGCTTAAAGGTTTCGTGCTGCTTTACCGATTCATTATAAGTTGCAATGAGGGTATTTTTCGTAAAATCGCGCACGGTAACGCCATACCAGCCCTTATCATCATACCCTGCTAAGGCCCAGCCTGTTTTTTCCTTGCGGTGATCTATAGTTTCGCCATAATATATCTCCGAACTGCGGATAGCGCCGGTTGACGAGCGCCAGCTATCATCCGAAACGATGGTAGCCGTGGAGCCATCGGTATAGGTTATCTGTAACTGAAACAGCAAGGCGATATCTTTACCATACAAATTGGGTGTAGGATCGTAACCCACATGCCCGCGATACCAGCCGCTGCCCAGGGTAGCGCCAATGGCGTTGCTGCCCTGCCGTATTAACGAAGTAACATTATAGGCCTGGTATTGCAGGCGCTTGTTGTAACTCGTCCATCCGGGGGTTAGGTAGGCATCGCCAACACGATGGCCGTTAATTTGCGCCTCGTATAAACCATGAGCGGTGATATAGGCTATGGCGAACTTCACCTTTTTGCCTGATGTAAATTCTTTACGAAAAATGGGGCTGGGTTTTACCAGAGAATCCTCTTTAAAGCCCGGCGTTATCCATTGGGCCTGCCAGTCGGCAGGGCTTAGCATGCCCATCCGCCAGGAAGCTATCGCGCTCCAGCCCGAAGATTTGCCATTATTATCCCAAATCTGTACCTGCCAATAATAAGCCTGCCCGCTTTTTAATGCATCGCCCTGGTAAGGTATGTACACCGACTGACCGGAGCGCACTTTTCCGCTTCTCCAAACTAAATCCTTCTTTTTGTCCAGTTTGGTATTATTGATACTTACCCGTATCTCGTAAGCGGTTTGTAGTACGCCACGCTGCGGTGAAATTAACTGCCAGCTAAAGCGCGGCGCGGCCGCATCGATGCTGATAGGATCAGCCAGGTTCTCGGTTAAAAGGTTTTGCACTTTTACCTGCGCAAAACCTACGGCGCCAAAAAGCAGTGAAAAAACTAATAGGGTAATTTTTTTCATTTTTAAAACAGGTTATGATATAATTGGTGAGGCAACTTAAAAAGATAGTTTTAAATAACTGTCATTAACTGTCTTCTATCAAATGGCTATGATCTTATTATAACTCACAAAATAAACATTAATAAATCGAATTTATTAATGAATAGGGAACTTTAAAATAGTCAAATTAATTTTTAACAACACAGCCATTAATTCTTCCATTTCTCATCGCTTAGCACTTAAAAAATTTCATTATATGGTTTCTTTTACAGAAACTTGTTAAACTAAAACTTTAGCATTTAAACCATTATATTTCAGCAGGGATGAAGAAAATTTACGCAGCATTTGTTTTGGGTTTATTATTGATATTCTTTGCTGCTAATGTATCGGCGCAACATTTATTGATTTCCGATACCCAAAAAAAGGCCTTAGCCGATCTCTCTGCCAAAAAGAACTCCCTATATATCACCGCGCATCAAAAAGCGGTGGCGCTTGCGGCCAGCCATGGCTGGGTTATCCGCAAAAAATTAAAAAAAGGCGGCCTCATTTCCTTGCAGGGTGTAAACAACCTGGGTATGCCCATGTATTTAAAAACCAATGATAACGGCAACATTATATCTGCCGCTACCACCCTCACCAATACGGTACAGCCCGGCGGTTCATTAGGGTTAAACCTGTCCGGATCAAGCAGTTTTCTGGATAATAAGCTGGCTATATGGGACGGCGGGGCCGTATACGCTGCCCACCAGGAGTTTGCCGGTAAAACCATCACCATTAATACTACCGAGGCTATACTCGATCACTCCACCCACGTAGCAGGCACCATGATAGCTAAAGGAGTTTATCCGCCCGCAAAAGGTATGGCATTCAATGCCTCTACCCTGCAATCGTATGATTTTGATAACGATATAAGCACCATGAGCGCCGCTGCGCCTAACTTGCTGATCTCCAACCATTCCTACGGCGATGTAGCCGGCTGGGACCTGGATGATAATGGCAACTGGGACTGGTACGGCTTACCCGGCGATACCGTTGACTATACCTTTGGTATATACGATACGCGCGCCCAATCGTTTGACCAGATAGCCTATAACGCGCCTAATTATTTAATTGTAGAATCGGCAGGTAACGCGCGCGGCTATCCCGGCCCCGATATTGGCGGTACTTATTATGGTTATGCCAGCCGCACCAATCCAGCCCTTGTACTTAAAACCCGTACCGCGGCCAGCAACATCAGCAGCCAGCAGGGTTATATCGGCATAACTACTACCGGCGATGCTAAAAATGTATTAACGGTAGGGGCCGTAGGGCCATTACCCTTCGGGCCGGCAAACAGCAATTCAGTGGCTATAACCTATTTTAGCAGCTACGGCCCTACTAACGATGGCCGCATTAAACCCGATTTATCCGGCATGGGCCTAAATGTGCTATCCTGCAATGTAACCGGCCCGCAAAGCTACCTGGTGCTATCAGGCACCTCCATGTCGTCGCCAAATATATCCGGTTCGCTGTATTTATTGCAGGAATATTATGCTAAAATAAATGCCGGTGCCTTTATGCGTGCCGCTACACTTAAAGGCCTTGCCTGCGCCACCGCCTTTGATGCCGGTAACCCCGGCCCCGATTATATTTACGGCTGGGGCCTGCTTGATATGCAGAAAGCAGCACAGGCCATCACCGATAACGGCAGCAAAAGCCTTATAAAAGAGTTGTCGCTGCAACAGGGCCAAACGCAAACCCAAACGGTGGTAGCATCGGGCGATGGGCCGTTAATGGCTACCATCTCCTGGACGGACCCTGCCGGGGCAGCTACCGATTACGGCGTTGGAAAAGATACCACCATTAAACTGGTGAATGACCTGGACATCCGCGTGAGCGATGGTACCAAAACCTATTATCCCTGGGTACTAAACCCTAATAATCCCAGCGCTGCGGCAACTACCGGCGATAATATAAGAGATAACATAGAGCAGGTTTACCTGGCAGGCGCGGTGCCGGGCAAAACTTATACCATAATCGTTTCAAATAAAGGGACGCTTGTTTCGGGCCCGCAGGCTTACTCGCTGATCGTTACCGGCGCGGGCGGATCAGCTTATTGTACATCGGGCCCGCTTTCGAGTGCCGACTCCAGGATCAATAATGTTACTATTTCAAACATCAACAACACGCCGCCGGCGGGCTGTACCACTTATTCCGATTATACCGGCCTTACCGCCCAACTGGAGCAAGGCAAAACCTACCCGCTATCACTAACCTTAGGTACCTGCGGCAATAACTTTAACAAAGTAGCCAAGGTATTCATCGATTGGAACGGCAATGGCACTTTTAACGACGCCGGCGAATTGGTTGCTACATCGCCGGTAATTAATGCCACAGGTACATATAATGCCTCGGTAACCGTGCCCCCCACAGTAATACCGGGTAATTTTAGCCTGATGCGCGTGGTGTTAACCGAAACCAGCGATACCGCTGCTGTAAAAGCCTGCGGTAGCTACGCAAAAGGCGAAACCCAGGATTACCGGGTTCAGTTTTTGCCCACCACTACCGATGCCGGTGTGGTAGCTATCGCTAACCCCGATACCAGCGGCAATTGCGCGGGTACCACACCAATTACACTCAGTATTAAAAACTTTGGCAGCGCCACCATTTATAGTACGCCGGTTACCGTTACCATAAAAGCGCCTGATAATACCATTACCACCATAAATGAAACTGATACCGATAGCATTCCTCCATTAACCGAAGATACCTTTACCCTAAGCGGAACATTTAACGCCATAGCAGGATCAAGTTATACGATAACAGCTACCACTAACCTGCCCGGCGATATGGTTACAGCAAATAATGCGACAACTGCTACCGTAGCCATTAACCCGGCCCCGGTATTAGGCGCGCTGAACGTTAATTATTGTGATGAAGAGAGCCAATATTTGTTAACCGGCTCCGGCGATGGCGAAGTATTCTGGTATCAAAACGCGGGTGATACGGTGCCGTTGACCTATGGGTCGCCTGCAAATACCGGTGCCGCGCCTGTAAACAATACATTTTATGCCGGTCTTAATGATTTTAGCGGAACAGTTGGCCCACTTAATAAAGATGTATACCCCGGCGGCGGCTACAACCAGTTTGGCCCTTCCATAAATGTGCATGCCAATGTGCCGGTTATTTTAGAGAGCGCGAGGCTATATGTGGGTAACTCCGGCCAGGTAACATTCACAGTTACCAATGCCGATGGCGAAACACTATCAAGCACTACCATTAACGCCATTGCAACCAGCACCCACCCGCAAGCCGGGGCACAAGACGAAGATCCGAACGACCAGGGCAAAGTATATAACCTCAACCTGCTGATCCCCGCCGCCGGGGATTATATTATCAATACCACTTTTGATAATACATCAACCCTGTACCGCAATAACGCGGTTGTGGGCGGCTATCCCTTCAATATTGGCAATGTGTTCAGCATCACCGGCAATACGGTATCAACCGGCACCGATACCACCTACAAAAGCTATTACTATTATTTTTATGATATGCAGGTAAAAAGCGCGGGTTGCGCTTCGGCGGCTAAAACAGCGGTAGCGGTTGTAAGGCCGCTTATTACCCAAAATGGCAGTACTTTAAGTTCAAACTTTGCAGCAGGTAACCAATGGTATGTAAATGGCAACGCCATTAGCGGCGCTATCAATCAAACCTATAACCCTACCGCCAGCGGTACTTATAAATTGCTGGTTACCCTTAGCACCGGCTGTACCGATACATCGGCAACTTATGTTTATGTGGTTGCCCCGGCTAACGGCAGCAATAATGATATTAGCCTGAGTATTTATCCGGTGCCCGCAAGCACGGTGCTCAATGTATTTTTCACTACCAAAACCGCGACAGGTTTAACCACACAATTAATAAACGCCGCCGGAAAAATAGTTTACACCAGCAAACAGAATATAGCGGCAGGCAATATCAATACGGTGATAAATGTAGAGCAGCAACCACCTGGTATATATGTATTAAAGCTGTTGCTGGGCCAAAAGGTATATGCCAATAAAATAATTATTGAACGATAACGGTATTACTACCGGATCATAAAAATACAGGCGGCTTAATTAAAAGTATATTTTACGCCCAGGCCGGGGGCAATGTCAAAAAACGGCCCGGTAGCCAGCTCCAGTCGCGGGTTAAGGTCGAGGCTTACGGCTATAGGCGCTTCGGGTATTTTATACTCCAAGCCTATCACGCCATCGGCACCCAATAACAGGTGGCTACTGTTATAATATTCATCATCGCCACCAAACCGGCTGTAATCGCCTTTTCCCTCGGCACCAATGTGGGCGCCGAAACCATAATAAAACTTCAAACCGGGTGAATTAAAGGCTTCCTGGTTTATTTCGTACAGGCCGGAGAATACTACTCCATGATCCCGGAAACCCAATACACCTTCGTATGATATGGCTTGCGAGGCAAAGTATTTGTAGGATATACCATCCTCATAACCGCCAAATTTAAGGCCTACCTCACTGGTATAATCCTGCGATGCCTGCGCCTCCGAACGTTTGCTGACCAGTAAAAAAGAAACCGAAACAAATAATATTAATAATACTTTTTTCATCAATTGGTAGATTTTTGTAAATAGTAATTAATGCAATAAACGCCCGAAAACCGGTTTTATGGCTTTGCAGATTAAAAAACCGCTCCAGTAAAATTTACTTTACTGATTACCAGTAACAAACATTTGCTCGTCAATTACCGTTACATACCGGCTTTTTAGTAAAACAGCATTCTTTAATTGCAGTTTTAATGATAATTTAGAGCCATATTTTAATCCCCCATGACCTATAAAATTAACATACATAAAAAACTGCTTCTTCCTTTGTGCCTATTGGTTATTTTTTGCTTTTCCACCGGCTGTTTGCGCGGGCAACTTACCAATACCAGTGGCGGCGAATACCGTAATGGCATGGTGGTTTGCGCCTATCCGGATGCATCGCAAGTGGGGCTTGATATATTAAAAAAAGGCGGTAACGCGGTCGACGCGGCCGTAGCGGTACAGTTTGCGCTGGCCGTAACCCTGCCCGAAGCCGGTAATATAGGCGGCGGCGGCTTTATGGTTTACCGCGCTGCAAACGGGCAAACTAATACACTTGATTTCAGGGAGAAAGCGCCCGCGCTGGCAACCACCAACATGTATCTTGATTCGGCAGGTAACCCTGTACCTGATATGAGCCTGTATACCCACAAGGCATCGGGTGTGCCGGGATCTGTCGACGGCATGTTCGAGGCGCATAAAAAATACGGCAAATTGAGCTGGGCCGAACTGGTACAACCCGCTATTGACATTGCTGCCGGTGGTTTTAAAATAACCCAACACCTGGCTAATGATCTGAACCGGAACCAGGTTGTATTTAAAAGATATAATGCTGGCAAAACTTATTTTATAAAAGATAACTGGCAGGGAGGCGACCTGCTGGTACAAACCGACCTGGCCAACACGCTTACGCTTATCCGCGATAAGGGCCGCGATGGCTTTTACGATGGCAAGGTTGCCGATGAACTGGTTGCCGAAATGAAAAACGGCGAAGGTATTATAACAAAGGCTGATCTGCATAACTATCATGCCGTATGGCGCAAGGCTATTACCGGCGACTATAAAGGCTATAAGATCATCACTATGCCGCCGCCATCAAGCGGGGGGATAGCGCTGTTGCAATTGTTAAAATCAGTTGAGCCTTACCCCTTACACAGATGGGGCTATAACCAGGATTCCACCGTGCAAGTGATGGTAGAGGCCGAGCGCCGGGTATATGCCGACCGTTCCAAATACCTGGGCGACCCTGATTTTTTCAAGGTGCCGGTTGATAGTTTACTTAACCCGGTTTATATTACATCGCGTATGAAAAGCCTCAACTGGGATGCTGCCACGCCAAGCACCAGCATACAGCCGGGCACGTTTATTGGTTATGAGAGCGACCAAACCACGCATTACGATATTGTCGACCGTGATGGCAACGCGGTATCAATAACCACTACTTTAAACGATTCCTTCGGTTCCAAAATATTTGTTGCCGGCGCGGGCTTTTTGCTGAATAACGAAATGGATGATTTTAGCGAAAAACCAGGCGTACCAAATATGTTCGGGTTGATTGGCGGCAAGGCCAACAGCATACAACCGGGCAAACGCATGCTATCATCCATGACGCCGACTATTATTGAAAAAGACGGCAAATTGTTTATGGTGGTGGGTACGCCTGGTGGTTCAACCATTATCACTTCGGTTTTTCAAACCATACTGAATGTAATAGAGTTTGACCAAAGCATGCAGCAGGCCGTTACCTCCAAACGTTTTCACAGCCAATGGCTGCCAGATAGGGTTGATGTGGAAGCCGGCGCCTTAGATACCGCCACCCGCCAGAAACTGGAAAAGAAAGGCTATAAAATTGCAGACCATGGGCCCATTGGCCGTGTTGATGCCATTTTAAAAACCAAATGGGGCTATTACGAAGGCGGTGCCGACCCACGGGGCGATGATACTAAATTGGGATTTTAAGCATTTGTTCATGGTTGATGGTTCATAGCAAAATGACACAATTCTTCCCATTACACATGAACTATGAACCACCAACCATGAACTAAAAGATATGCGCAATAATGTAAAACACCAGGAAACCATCGATTATTTTTTAAAAATCGTGTGGCAAACGGTAGCCAACAGGTACAACCAGCTGGTAACCGAATTTGGTATTACACAATCCATAGGGTATTTACTCATCAATATTGACGAGCAGGAAGGTACAACGGTATCAAAAGCGGCGCAATTACTCGGCCTTAAATCAACCAGCCTTTCGCGGATGCTGAGCCAGCTTGAAAAAACAGGTTTGATTTACCGCGAATCGAACCCGGGCGATAAACGTTCGGTAAAAATTTATTTAACCGAGCTGGGCAAAGAGAAAAGGCACCTGGCGCGCGCTGTTGTAAAACAGTTTAACAGTTATTTAAATGCCCATATTAACGAAGCCGACAAGCTATACTTAATAAACATGCTCGAAAAAATAAACCAGCTAACCATCAATTACAAGCCCTGAAATGGCTGAAAATTGCGTTCCCTCACAATAAAAACCTGTTTAAATTGTTAAAAAGTGTTAAGCTGCCGTTTTTCTATTATAAAAGAATAAATTTGCCTTTTGAAAATTAAGATGAACAGGGTACTGTTAGTTTGTGTGTGTATAATGGTTTGCGGTTTGTATGCCTGTAAAAAATCAGAGTTATTTGGTATTGTACAGTATGATGCGCAGGCCAAAACCGATGATAGCCTGGTAAGCAATTATATTAAAAGCCATGGTTTAACAGGGATAGCCAAGCGGGTAGATGATACTTCAGGTGTTTATTATATTGTGCTTGATCCCGGATCGGGAAATACATTGTTTACTAACTCCACACAGATAACTGTGGGTGATACCGGTAAATTATTATTGCCTAATGACCAGGAGTTTTATGAAACGAGCGATTCAACAGGCGATTTTCATCCGTCGTACTCGCTGGGGCAGGTAATATTGGGCTGGCAATTAGGAATACCAAAAATTAGCACAGGCGGCGAGGTGCGCCTGCTGATACCATCACGTTATGCATACGGCCACTATCCGCAAAGTGAATTAGGATTACCGGCCAATGCCATACTTGATTTTTATATAAGACTTTATAACGTAACTAATTAAATGAAACAAACTATTTTTACTATTCTACTACTTTCTTCGTTAGGCTTGGTATCCTGCAGAAAAGACAAAAACGAGCCCGATATTAAGCAGTACGACCAACAACAGATACAGAACTATATCAGCACCAATCATATAACAGGGATGGTGAGAGATACCGTTGGCGGCGATACCACCGGTTTATATTACAAAATAATACTTCCTGGCTCAGGCACACCGCTGGCTTATACCGATAATGTATCATTTGTATTTCAACTGCGCAGTTTTGACGGTACCTACCAAAGCCTTGATACCGTTGATAACCATTACCAGGGTTATGTAGGGCACGTTGTTTCTAATGCCTTGCCAAACGGCCTGCAGCTGGCCATTATAAATGATTTAAAATACAGTGGCGGCAGTATGCGAATACTCATCCCTTCGCACCTTGCTTATGGGCTTTCGGGCTATGGATCGGGCAGTAGCCAAAATGCCAACTCACACATTTTGGGTAACCAATGCCTTGATTATTACGTGCATATAATTGCTAAACAACCCGATGTAGTTAACGCCCAAAATATTTATGATTACCAGGTAATTCAAAATTATTTGGCTGCCGATGGCCTTAGCAGCCTTTATACGCTTGATTCAGGCGTTTATTATCATATACAAACACAGGGTACAGGCACCGATCCTATTACCAATAACTCAACTGTTGAGGTAAGCTATAACGGCAGGCTGGTTAACGGAACTGAGTTTGATGAAAGCTATATTGGTGTGGATACTACCTCTGTTGAAATACCTAACCTGGTACAGGGGGTACAGCGGGTATTGAGAAATCATGCGGTAAAAGGCTCTGTAGTATCTATGTTTATGCCTTCATCGCTGGGTTACGGGCAAACATCTATAACCGGGGTGCCTGCTAATAGCTGTTTGCGCTTTGAATTTACCGTTGTGGATGTTAGCCCATAGTTTACCGCGCTAAAGCCTCTTTAAATACTTTCAGGCAGCGCTCACGGGCAAAAGCATGATCGATAATGGGTTTGGGATATTTGCTGAAATCAGCATACTCCGGAACCCATTTTTTTATGTACTTAAATTCAGGATCAAACTTTTTAAGCTGCGAATCGGGATTGAATATGCGGAAATAAGGTGCCGCATCCGTTCCGCATCCGGCAGACCATTGCCAGCCGCCCACATTGCTGGCCATTTCATAATCCAGCAGCTTACGGGCAAAATAACGTTCGCCCCAGCGCCAGTCTATCAGCAGGTCCTTAGCTAAAAAACTGGCTACTACCATACGTACCCGGTTATGCATATAGCCGGTGGCATTTAGCTCGCGCATACCGGCATCAACCAGCGGAAAACCGGTTTGCCCACCGCACCAGGCCTCAAACTGCGCCTCATCATTCACCCATTTTATCCGGTCGTACTCCGGCCGGAAGGCATGATCCATAGTTTGGGGAAAATGATGTAATATCATCATATAAAACTCGCGCCATACCAGCTCATTCAGCCATGTTTTTTCGGGATAGCTATTGGCGGTGGCGGCCAGTTGGCGGATGCTTACCGTACCAAACCTTAAATGCAGCCCGATATGAGAAGTACCATTTATGCCCGGAAAATCGCGCTTTTGGGCATAGTCTTTAATCACATTCTCATACTGCTGCCCGGGAATTGGCAAATCGCTTTTTTCAAATCCCATTTCCTTTAAGGATGGGGTAGGCAAAGCATCAATCCTAACCAGCTTACTGAAATACTTTTTTGTTGGATAAGGTTTCAGATAAAAGGGCTTCAGTTTCGCGTGCCATTTACGCTGGTAAGGCGTATAAACGGTATACGGGCTGCCGTCATCCTTAATTACTTCATCCCTATCGAAAATAACCTGATCCTTAAAGGTTTTGAACGCTATATTATACTCTTTTAGCTTTTGGGCGATGGCATCATCGCGCTGTTTTGCATAAGGCTCATAATCGAGGTTGGTATAAACCGACGCGACGTTATACGTTTTTAAAATATGATCCCAGGCATACTCCGCCTTATCATACAATACCAATAAGCTGCTGCAATATTGGTGTAGTTCCTTATTTATAGCTTCAATGGTTTGGTAGATGAACGTAACCCTGGCATCGCCCCTGTCTTCCAGTTTATCCAGTATCTCTTTATCAAAAATAAAGACAGGCAAAACAGGATTATCGCTTTTTAAGGCCCGGTATAGGCCCGCATTATCATCCAAACGCAGATCGCGCCGGAACCAGAAAATTGTAAGTGGACTTTTATCAGCCATAAATTTCCTTTAGCGCGCCATCCAGATCGGGGCAGTCGAATTTAAAGCCATTATCCTCAATTTTTTGAGGAGAAACTTTGGTACTGCCTAATACCACGCCGCTCATTTCGCCAAACAGTAGCTTTATTACAAACGCGGGAACATTTGGTGCCCATAAGGGCCGGTGCAATTGTTTGGCAACTGCCTGCGTTAGTTGCTTGTTGGTTACCGGGTTGGGCGATACCATATTATAAGTGCCGGTTAATTTAGTATTGATAATGGCATAAAGATACATTTTTACCACATCGTGCCAATGGATCCAGGGGATCCATTGCTGCCCGTTGCCTAATGGTGAGCCGAAACCCAGCTTTACCGGCATAGCAAGCTGCGGCAGCGCCCCATCTTTTTTATTGAGCACTACACCAGTCCGGAATTTCACTACACGCAAACCAAGCTTTCCACCTTCATCCACAGCGCTTTCCCAGGCTATGCAGCATTTGGCTAAAAAATCGCTACCTGGCTTACTTTTCTCGGTCAGCAGTTCATCGCCCCTGTCGCTGTAATAACCGGTGGCCGATGCGGATATAACCGTATCTACCTTATGAGCCTTTTTTTTAAGCAAATCATAAACCAATCCGATAGACCGGGTTCGGCTCTCCACCAGTTCCTTTTTGCGTTTATCTGTCCAGCGTTTATCGGCAATACCGGCACCGGCTAAATGGATAATGGTATCAATGCCATCAATGCACGTTTCATCTATCTGGCCCTTATTAATATCCCACAAATAAGTTTTTACGCGGGGATTGTGGCCCTTTGAGCGGTTTAAATGGCTTACTTCATAACCCTGATCCAATAAAAGTTTGGTCAAATGCCCGCCCACAAGGCCCGAACCGCCGGTTAATAAAATGTGCTTATGCATGATGTTATATAATTGGTAACGCTATTTTATCTGCTGTATATCCGATGATCTGCGTGGCCATTCTCCTGAAAATATTTATTTTCAGAAAAGCGGCGTTTATCGCGCAGCAGGCAAACCACGGTATGGCCTTTACCCAGCAAAATAGGGATAAGCCTTGTTTCGATATACCCCTTGGCACCTGCCATCAATACTTTCATGTACTTGCAACAATGGAAAATGAAAGCTGTTTTTAATGAACCATTTATACCCAATATGTTACAATTGGCCAACTAAGCGAACTGCTCCGCCACGTGTGGCTTAAACGTATCGGTTTTTACATCGGCGCCCAGCTCATGCAATATATTGTACAGCCCGAAATTGGTACGGTTAACATATATAAAATGCTTTACACCCCTCGCCTGCTTAAACTCCGGCATTTTTGATACTTTTTGACCGAAGTTATGCAGTTCATCAAAAAAGCGGGTTTCGCTAAAATCAAAATGATCGTTAATATAAGGCATGGCAAACAGGCCGATCATTTGCTTATACATGCCATAATAAAACTCTATTTG
>Ga0302307_10001892_pt1 | contig 12968 bp, 9 predicted proteins | sample III_Palsa_E3_2_FD_200530 | JGI IMG/M metagenome (GOLD analysis project Ga0302307, IMG submission 200530) | Peat permafrost microbial communities from Stordalen Mire near Abisko, Sweden - III_Palsa_E3_2 | ecosystem: Environmental > Terrestrial > Soil > Palsa > Peat permafrost | place: Sweden... | reverse complement strand
GGCGATGCGGTGATTTTGGATGCTATCGAGCCGTCGGTTCCGTTGGATTCATACCTCAATAAATTGCAACTGGATGGCCAGCGCCCGGCGGATCATCGACAGCTCATGCTGAAAATGATCGGACTGGTCTTTCAGCTTGGCCGGGCAAAACTGGGACACTCCGATTTGAATCTCGGCAATTTTCTACTGCGTGACAGCGAACTTTATTTGCTTGACGGCTATGCAGTACGGCGTGGCGGGCTGCGGCGAAAAGATGTGCTGCAACTCGGACATAGCGTGGCCCGGTATGCGGATGTTCGTGATCTGCTGCGTGGCTGGGGCTCACTGACAAGCCACGGTGTTCCACCGCGAACCAATCCGCTGAGCCCGCGAATCTGGCGTAAATTCCTGCAGCGGGCGACCGGCGGAAACCGCTACTTCGGTCGGATTCGTGTCGGCGATTGGAACGGCGTTTATTTCCGTCAATTCAAATACCCGCATCGTTGGGCATCGGCGAGCCAATTACGAATCGATGAACCAGAATGGCAGCAACAGTGGCCGAGATTGCTTGAGCAAATTGAAAACGACAGCTTGCCGGCTCTGAAGCGCAGCCGCAGCGGCGATGTGTTCACTGCTGAAGTCACGCTTGGCGGTGAGCCCGTTCCGATCATCATTAAAAGGCCACGGCGGCGTTATTGGTACCGCTATCTCAACGAGATCGGCCGCGGTTCACGGGCACGGCGAGCTTGGTTCAAAGCGTGGAATCTCGTCGTTCGCAACATTCCCACCGCCTGGCCCTTGCTTCTCATGGAAAAACGCCGCTTCGGATACGTCACCGATTCGGTGCTGATTTGTCAGCGAGTGCCTGGCAAGGACTTGGGCGCGGTCGATTTGGATGCAATGTCAGCCGGCAATCGCGACAATCTCTTTCGGCGTGTGGGGCGAACTTTACGGCGAATTGAGCAAAGCGGCTTTTCTCATTTCGACGCCAAATCGAGCAATTGGATGGTGCTGGAGGATGCGAAAACCGGGCCGCGGCCGGTTCTGGTGGATGTCGACGGAATACGCAAGCGTCAATGGATCGCCCTGGGACTTCATCGATTGCTTCGCAGCATGCGCGATCATCCGCAGTACACACCAGCCGATTCCCTGGCGCTCTGTCAGGGTTATGCCCCTTTTGCGAAGCTGGCGCGCGAGACGAATCCGCCGGGCGCTGGTTGACCGATCCGCCGCCAACACCAAAATGCCCTGCAGTGCAGCAGGTAGAGACACCGGAGATTTCGTTCGCTTCCCCGCCGCAGCGTATTTTGATCATCAAGCCGAGTGCGATCGGCGACGTGGTACACGCGCTGCCGGTGTTGAATCTGTTGCGCAAACGCTTTCCGACGGCACATATCAGTTGGCTCGTGACGCCGACATGCAGCGGATTGCTCGAAGGGCATCCGCAGTTGGATGAAGTGATTCTTTTTCAGCGGGGCCGCTTTGGAACAAGTTGGTGGAATCCCAAAGTGCTGGCGGAAATGTGGCGGCTGAACAGGAGGCTCCGCCGAGGGCAATTCGATCTCGTCCTCGATCTGCAAGGCCTGCTGCGCAGCGGTTATCTCAGTTGGAAAACGGGAGCTCCGGTGCGGGTTGGTTTTACCGATGCGCGGGAGCTTTCCTGGATTTTTCATACCCATCGTGTTCCGGCGGATTTGCGGACGCAGCACGCGGTGTACCGTTACTTACAGATGTCCCGTGCCATCGGATGCGGCGATGAGCCGGTGGAGTTTCATTTTCCCACGGATGATGCGGATCGGAAGGCGGTGGCGGCGATGCTGCCGGAAAATAAGCCCTATGCGGTTCTGCTGCCGGGAAGCAATTGGCCGACCAAGCGATGGCCGACGGCGTATTTCGCGGAATTGGCTGACGGCTTGCGCCGGCGTCTTGGATTGGAGCCGGTGATCGCCGGGTCTGCCGGTGATAACCGCTTCGCTGAGCAGATCAACGGAATCAATCTTTGCGGCAAAACCAATTTGCGGCAGCTCGTGGCCTTATTGGAAAAGGCCCGGATTGTGATCGCAAATGACAGCGGACCGATGCACATCGCCGCCGCCTTGGGCAGGCCGCTGATCGCACTGTATGGGCCGACGGATTTTAATTTGACGGGACCCTATGGCCGCGATGACACCGTAATGCGCCTTGGCCTGCCATGCAGCCCTTGTCTGAAACGCCGCTGCGTGCATCAAAGTTGTTTGCGATGGATTCACAGCGACGCGGCGCTTGAGCGTGCGGAAAAAGAATTGGCCTCCTCTTCATAAGGTAGGGTCCGCATCGCGGACCGTTCCCTTAACGTGCCGAAGAACAATGGTCCGCAGTGCGGACCCTACAAAGATCAAAGTTTCTTCAGGATGAAACCGGCGGAATGTCAGCGACATCGGAGCCGCCTTTCGCTCCAATTTTATACTGCCCCTCGAGAATCGCCCCCGCGCCGACGGCGAGGCTCGGGGCTGTGACATCTCCCCGCAACTCCGCTTCCGGCCCCACCAACACCGGCCCACGGCTTTGGATTTCACCCTTGAGTTTGCCGCGCACGATCAGGCCACCGCAATTCACCTTGTCGGCGACGACGTTGCCTTTTTTTTCGATGGTGACAATGCCGCAGGTGTCGATCACGCGCCGGGCCTGATACGCCTGGAAACGCAGATCCTCAAGCTTCAGCGGCTTGTTGCAAAACTTGCAGGTAACCGAGAGCCTTGCGGCCCACTTCCTGCGGCTTGCCGCAATACAGGCAGAAGATCGTCGTCCGATCGTCGGGTTGCGGAACATTGTAGTTCTCAGCCGGCATGGCAAAAATGAGCCGCGTCCGACAAAAGCCGCCGCGCGATCGCTACTTGATCGGCTGGCCTTGGGGAATCGGCAAATTCACCGGCCGATGCGGTGCTCCCGGCGTATGCGGCTTACCCTTGACCGCATCGGGACCGACCGTTACATGTCCATTGAGAACCGCCCCTTCGTCCACGACCAATTTGCTGGCCGTCAAATCACCCTCGTATCGAGCGCTCTGCTTGAGCTCTACCCGATCGCTGGCGGTCAGTTTGCCGCGGACATCGCCCTCGACGCTGATCCAGCCCGCATCCACGTCGGCCATCAACTTGGCCTCCTTGGTCACATGCAGCCGGCCAGCCGTGTTGATGTTGCCCTCAAATTTGCCCTGCAGACGCATCCCCTTTTCGTAAGTCAGCTCGCCCTTGAAATTTGCATCGGGGCCGAGAGTCGTCGGAAAATCGTTGCCGCCGGATTCCGCCATGGTGTCTCCTACACGCTTGGTTGGAACTAATTCAGACCAATACCCAACTTGGGAATGCGCCCGGGCTCCACGGCCCGGACGACTGTCGAGGGCGGATTATACGGCTTTTGTCCGGGAGCACAATTCGACAGCCCAGCGCGACAACTACCGGGAAGTGCCCTCCTGCCGCGGATAACAAAGAGGCCTCTCAACGCCTCGGCAGCCTAATAGCCTCGTGCGCTCCAGATGATGTAAATGAGGATTCCAGCGAGGCAGAGCCAGAATGCAAGGAGAAATAAGAATACCAGGATTCCGAACCAATCAATCGGAAGGAAATTCTTTTCAGGAGCGTAATCTAACGGCCATCGGTGTCCATGGTCTGGCTGTTGGCAAGTGGCCGACGTCGGTCGCGTCAGTTCACATAAACCATTTCATTGGTGAACAACAGCGCTTGGGCGTATAGCTCCCAGGTGGTCAACGGTTTGCGGTCGACGAATTCACCCTGGTTTTGGATCGGGGCGCGGAGTCCGCCGCGTTTGTTGCCCATCTTCTGCTTCATCATGTTGTTGCGCTGGTCGAAGTTTCGGTTCAGCCGATTCTCCGTGACATCGTCATCGGTGTCGGCCTGCTCGGCTATGAAACTCAATGCGGCGCTGACTTCTTCCGGCCGAGGGTTGCGCTGGAACATGACGTTGTAAATCGCTTTGACTTTGGCCGCATCGTCCGTGGCGGAGGTGAATTCCGCGCGGCTGGTGACCTTACGGGCCACATCCGCGCTCATCGGACTGTTCATGAAGAACAGCGCCTGCTGCGGCACGATTGTGCTGGTACGGCTGCTGTTGGTTCGATCCGGATCGCTGAAATCAAATTGCTGCATCAGCTCCGGCACATCGCCTCGGTCAACGTAACCGTAAACCGAACGGCGATTGCTGTATGGCTCGTCAGTGAGATTGACGGGCTTGCCGTACATGGTCAAATCGATCTTGCCGGTGAGCTGCAGCATCGAATCGCGCACGGCTTCAAAATCGAGCCGACGCAGATTGGCACGCCAGATCAGACGGTTCTCGGGGTCCTTTTGGGCGTATTCGCTATTTGTCTCGCTGCTTTCCTGATAGGCATTGGAAAGCATGATCATCTTGTGCATCGCCTTGAATGACCAGCCGCTTTCTATAAATCGGCGAGCGAGATAATCGATCAGCTCAGGATGGCTCGGCGGCTCGGATTGGACGCCAAGATCATCCGGCGTGCGGACAAATCCCTGGCCGAAATGATGCATCCAAATGCGGTTGACTGCTGCGCGGGGAGTGAGCGGATTGTTTGCGGAGGTAATATCCTGAGCCAATTGAAGTCTACCGCTGCCGTAGCGATAGGGCTGGCGATATGGCCCGGACGCGACTGCCAGGAATCGCCGCGGAACAACCTGGCCCTTATTGGTGGCTTCGCCGCGAATGAAAATCGGCGAGTCGTGCGGATTCTGCACATCAGCGACGATCATGGCATGCGGCGGCGCGCCGGGATGCGTCAATTCCAATTCATTGATTTGATTGAACGAGAACTCCTGATATGCCCGGTTATTTCGCAGCGGCAACGTCTGCAGCACATTTTTTAACCGTTCGGTGTCGAGTCTGGGAGCCGGCTCAATCGGGGAAGGAAATTGCGCCAAACTCACCAAAGCGGGATCGAAGCCGCTGATTTCAGTAGTGGTCGCGGTGCGGCAGGCAGTCAGGTAGTTGCGTGCTTGAGTATCCGACTGCGCGAACATGTCTCCGTAAACTTTGCAGACATCTTCGATGCCGTGCAGATTGTCGGGTGACACCCTTCGGAACATGGCCGACACGATCGGGTTGATCGGGCGATTATTGATATAGCCGTTGGCGATCTGCGACAGCAGATTGCGCGATTGCCGGCCATAATCCGAAGGATCAAGCTGCGAGAATCTCATCAGCGGCAGGAAGATGTATGCCTGCTCGCCACCGATGCGCAGACTGCGGTACAAATCTTCATCGAGATGATTGTCGCTGATCAGCTTGTCGCGGCGATCGATCTCATTTTTGTCGGTATTGCGGCGCCCGAGCAGCGCGACTTCCAGATAAGCCGCTGCGTGCTTGCGAAATTCGGCCGATTTGTCGGCAATGATTTCGTAATACTTGTCTCGATTCTTCGCCTCCAGCGCACGGAGCTTAGTCAGGTAATCCTGATACTCCGCGCCATCGGTGGCGTTGCCGATCAGCGGCTTATCCTCCGGCTCGTAGGTGCTGGCGAAGATGCCGTGCAGGGAGTAGTAATCCGCCTGCGGGATCGGATCGAATTTGTGATCGTGACAACGGGCGCAGGCCACGGTGAGGCCCATCGTGGATTTGGTCAGGGCGTCGATGCGCTCGTCGATTTGATCGTTGGGATTGTCAAACTTTTTGCCGACCGTGAGATAACCGAGCGCCGCCAGCTTTGAAACATCCTGGCGCGTGCTGGCCATTTGATCCGCGGCGATTTGCTCCATCAAAAATTTGTTGTACGGCTCGTCATCGTTGAACGCCTTGATGACGTAATCACGGTAGGTCCAGGCGAAGGCGTAGCGGTAATCGTCCTTTTTGATTTTTTCTGCGCCGCTGGTGTCGGAGTAGCGGGCGCTGTCGAGCCAGAAGCGGCCCCACCGCTCGCCATAATGCGGACTGGCCAGGAGGCGATCGATCACCTTTTCGTAGGCATTGGGCGAGGTGTCATCGACAAACGCCTGCACTTCCTGCGGCGTCGGCGGCAAGCCGATCAAATCATACGTGGCCCGGCGAATCAGCGTTTCCTTCGACGCCGGCGGCGACGGCTTCATTCCATTTTTTTCCAACTTGGCGAGAATGAACGCATCGACCGGAGACTTCACCCACGACTGATCTTTCACGATCGGAACCGATGGCCGCTGGATCGTCTGATACGCCCAGTGAGCACGGGCTTTGTCGGTTAAGCCGCTCAGCTTCACAATGGCACCGGTCCGCGGATCGGGGGCACCCATGTTGACCCATTGTGTCAGGATTGCGACATCCGCATCGCTGAGCTTATCGCCCTTTGGCGGCATCTGCAGATCCGGGTCTTTGTAGCTGATGGCTTTAATCAGCAAGCTGCGCTCTGCATGGCCCGGAACGATCGCCGGTCCATTTTCCCCGCCTTTGAGCACGCCCTCACGAGTATCCAGTAATAGATTTGCCCGGACCTTTTGCGCATCGGCGCTGTGGCATTGATAGCAGCGCTCGGCCAGGAGCGGGCGCACTTTGCCTTCAAAGAAATCCGACTGCGTCTTGGTGAGCTGCGGCGCGGGCGAAGCATTGGCCGCCTTTGCCGACTGGTTCACCAAAACAGCGATCGCTATGGCAATGACTGCAATCCGATTGGTCATGCCCAATCTCCCAGTGTGCCGCAACGCGGCTTTAAGCAATGATATCCGTGGCGACATTGCCGAAGTTATCCGTCAAACGGAAATCCCGGCCGTTGTAACGGTAAGTAAGTTTCTTGTGATCAAAGCCGAGCAACGCAAGCATCGTGGCGTGCAGGTCATGCACATGCACACGATTCTCAGCGGCGCGGGCTCCGAATTCATCGGTTGCACCGTGAGCCATGCCACCTTTGACGCCGCCGCCTGCCAGCCATGTGCAGAAACCGCGGCCGTTGTGATCGCGGCCGGGGTTCGCGGTGCCGCCACGGTCTCTGGTAACCGTTCGACCAAATTCGCCGCCCCAGACGATCAGCGTATGTTCCAGCAAGCCGCGCTGTTTCAGATCTCCGATCAGCGCTGCCGCCGCCTGATCAAGGCCGCCGCACTTCTTTTTCAGGTTCTGTTCCAGATTGCTGTGATGGTCCCAGCCGCCGTCATACACCTGCACGAACCGTACCCCGCGCTCAACCAGCCGGCGGGCAATCAATAATTTGGAGCCCATGTCCGAATTGCCGTACATCTCACGCGATTCCTGGGATTCTTTGCGGATGTCGAACGCATCGGTCGCTTCGGTCTGCATGCGGAAAGCCATCTCGAAGCTTTCGATGCGGGCTTCCAATTGTTCTTCCTTATGCAGCTTTTCGGAATACAAGGTGTTGAGCTTGCGAGCCAGATCAAGCTGTTCTCGCTGTTTCTCGGGCGAGGTGAACTGATTGTGAATATTCAGCAGCACCTGATTCAGCGGCATGTTCGGCGAATAATTGACATTCACACCCTGATACAAACTGGGCAGGAACGATGCCTGGCGGTATTCCGTTTTGCTGCCCAAGGTGATGAAGCCGGGCATGTTTTGATTTTCGGTGCCGAGGCCGTAAACCACCCAGGAGCCAACGCTCGGCTTGGGAAGTTGCAGCGAACCGGTGTTCATGAATCGTGACGCTGGTTCATGGGCGGGAACATCCGTATACATCGAGCGGATGATGCACATGTCGTCGATGTGCTGTCCGAGTTTTGTGAACAGCTCACTGACTTCGACGCCCGACTGGCCCATCTTGGTGAATTTGAAAGGCGACGGATAGCTGAGCCCCTCCATGCCCGGCAGCACCTTGTCGGCATACTGGCTCAGGGCAGGTTTTGGATCCCACGTATCCACATGCGATGGACCACCACCGGCGAAAATGTGAATCACATGCTTGGCCTTGGCGGGCAAGGGCGGATCCTTGGCCGCGAGCGGCGAAGCCACATCGGCCGATGCCGGCGAGGCAACCATGGTGCTTCCCAAAAGCATTGCCAGCGACATCGCCCCCATTCCCATTCCGCTGCGACAAAGCATTTCCCGTCGAGTCAGGAAAGCATCTTCAAGCAGGGGCATGTGTTCAGAAGGATTGAAATTCGGCGTTCTGCGCTGCATGGCTCACCCTTGGTAAAAGGCTCCCGTTGTCTTGATCATCACATTGCCCAGCGTTGGTTACAACCAGCATTCTCGCTGGATCCGCCGACATAACGAGCTCGGTTGCCAATCTTAACGCACAAGTGGCTTGATTGTTTGTCCAAATGGCCGCTCTTAAAGAAATTATCGACATTTGCGGCTGTACATCGGAGGATCTACCGGAATGGCAAAAATTGATTCAAAATTATATTTTGCATATACTTACACGTCAAATCGCCGCAATGGTGTCCTGCGCCGGGCAACCGGTTACGATATTGGATATGCCGCCACGCCATGAACACCACGCCGCAGTGATAAGGTTGATCGCCGTTTTTAAGCTGGCAAAGGCAGTTTTGTTGCTGCTGATTGGTCTGGGCGCTCGGAATCTGGTTCACCGTGATGTCCAGGCATTTGCCATCGAGGTGATTAAACATATCCATGGCGATCCCAATGGCCATCACTTTCGAATGATCGTCAGCAAACTGGCCAATGTTTCCCCCGCCAGATTGAAACTGCTAGGCGTCGCGGCGTTTTCCTACTCCATTTTGTATTTCATCGAAGGCACCGGGCTGCTGCTGGCCATGCGTTGGGCGGAATGGATGGCCGTCATCACTACCAGTGGATTCATTCCGCTGGAACTTTATGAGGTGCATAAAGAATTCCATTGGGTCCGCTTTGTGGTGACGCTGTTGAACATTGCCATAGTCGTCTATCTGGTGCGTGAGCTGATGCGTCTTCGAGCGATCAAGACCGGCAGCGTGGCCGCAGAAACGCCGTCACTGGAGCTGCCATCGTGAGCGTGCAAATCGCGGGACCGGTATCGCTGAATGTGCTCGTCGTCGATGACGAGATCAACATTCGCAAAACCCTGGCCATGGGGCTGGAGGCTCAGGGACATAACGTGGTCGCCGTGAGCAATGCGGCAGATGCGGTGTCCGAAGCGTCTCGACAGGCGTTCGATTTGGCCTTTGTGGATTTGCGACTCGGCGCGACGCAAGGCATGGATTTAATCCCGCAGCTTTTGGCGCTGGGTTCCTGGCTGCGTGTCGTGATCATCACCGCGCACGGATCGATCGACAACGCCGTCGAAACGATGCGGCGTGGCGCGGTGGATTATTTAACCAAGCCATTCACACCCGCCCAGGTCAAATTGGTGACCGAGCGCGTGGCCCGATTGCGTGCGCTGGAGCAACAGGTCGCCGGATTGGAAGGCGCACTGCAAGGCCGAACGCCGATCGAATTATTCCGCAGCAACAACACAGCGATGCAGCGGACGATGATTCTCGCCCAACAGGTTGCCAAAACCGAAACCACCGTTTTACTCCGCGGCGAAAGCGGCACCGGCAAAGGCATTCTCGCCCAGGCGATGCATGCCTGGAGCGCGCGGGCGGCCAAAGCGTTTACGACCATTGCCTGCCCCAGCCTCTCAATGCAATTACTGGAAAGCGAATTGTTCGGCCATGTGCGGGGTGCGTTTACGGGAGCCGTGCGCGACAATCCCGGCCGTATCGCCAGCTCCGACGGCGGCACTTTGTTTCTCGACGAAATCGGCGACCTTCCGCTGGCGTTGCAACCCAAGTTGCTGCGATTCGTGCAGGACCGAAAGTTTGAACGAGTCGGCGAAGCACGCACAAGAACCGCCGATGTTCGCTTGATCACCGCCACCAATATCGATCTAGACCGGGCTGTGGCCGCCGGCCGGTTTCGAGAAGATTTGCTCTATCGCATTAAGGTGGTCCAGCTTGATCTGCCGCCATTGCGCGAGCGGCCGGAAGATGTCATGGATCTGGCAGAGGAATTTCTGGTGGAGCTGCGGCGAAATAGCGCCGTGACGGGTTTCACTCCGCAAGCCGCCGATGCTTTGAAGGCGTATGCGTGGCCGGGGAATATCCGTGAACTTCGCAATGTTATCGAGCGGGCTATGATTCTCTGCCAAGGCGAGGAAATCGGAATCGAGCATTTGCCCGCCAACTTCGCGCAGTCTGTTCAATCCATCGAGCAGGTGGAAGTTGGCGATCGCGTGTCTTTGGACAAGTTGGAAGAGACGCACATCCGCCGTGTACTGGCGAAATCAAAATCGCTGGATGATGCGGCCACGACACTCGGGATTGATCTTGCGACACTTTGGCGACGGCGAAAAAAATACGGCATCTAGCCGCCATCGTGCAAGTTGCAATGCTTGACTTGAATGCTCTTGCAATTCGCATGATCGCTGGCACCAACACTGCCGGCGCACCTTGACTGACAGTGGCATAACGCCCACTCGTCACGTGAAATACGCTTGGCACCATCTTCGCAAGAGCTTGGAGGTAATCCATGTTCGGACTTCGACAGAAACTCTCGTTTGGTTTCGGGGGCTTGCTGGCCATTCTGCTTCTCGTAAGTGGGCTGGGCATCGCCGTGCTCACGCAGTATCGGGGAGCAATCGACAAATTCTTTTACGAGAATTGGCGCAGCGTTGAATACGGACAAAACATGGTCGATGCCCTGGAGCGATTGGACGACATCGCCACCCCGATCGGCATCGAACAACCTTCCTCCGAAAAGGTGCATACCGCTTCTCAAGCAGCGAACCGCCCTCTCGGTGATTTTGACGTCAACTGCAATGCTGAGAATCAAAACATCACGCTCGACGGCGAAGGGGCCATTGCCGCGGAGTTGACGCGGCTATGGAAGGGCAACTCCACCGGAGGTTCTTATCGCGAAACCTATCAACGGCTTCTTGATCCCGCCACTACCGGCGCGGCCCGCACCGCGGCGTATTCCAATTTGCAGCGGCTTTCACCATTGCTCAAAACCCAGGCCCAGAGCGTTATCAAATTGAATCTCAACAACATGAAGCCGATCGACGGCCGGGCTAAGGCCATGGCGGACAATGCGACCCGTATGATGGTGCTGTTGGCGGTGGCGGGAATCGCCATGGCAGTCATTTTCACCCTGCTGGTCGGCCGATCAATGCTGCGGCCGCTGACCACCGTCATCAAATCAATCCATGAAATCGAGCAAGGCAATCTCGATCTGGTCGTGAACGTCAAATCACACGATGAATTGCGTCAGCTCGCCGAGGCGTTCAATTCCATGGCCGCCAAATTGCGGGAATTCCGGCGTACCGATCGGGCCAAGCTCGTTCGCACGCAACGGACCACGCAACTGGCCGTCAACAGCCTGCCGGATGCAATCGCCATCATCAATCCGGATGGCGTGATCGAGTTGTGCAATGACGCCGCGCAAAAGCTGTTTCATCTCCAACCGCAAACGCCGATCAACAACGCCGCCGAGCCGCGGCTTGCCGCTATTTATCGCACCGCCGCTGAAGAGCTGCGGCCCAGCCAATCTCGTGGATACGAGGGAGCAATCGAAGTGTACGATCAGGGGGGCCAACTGAAATTTTTCCTGCCGCGGGCCATTCCGATTTGCGATGCCGAAAAGCGTTTGCTCGGCGTCACGCTGGTGCTGGCCGATGTGACCAATCTGCGGCGGCTGGATGAAATGAAAAGCGGCTTGCTGTCGGTCGTGTCGCATGAATTGAAAACGCCGCTGACTTCGATTCGCTTCGCCACGCATTTGCTTTTGGAAGAGCACATCGGCCCGTTGACCGCCAAGCAAACGGAGCTTCTTGTGGCGGCGCGGGATGACAGCGATCGGCTGCACACCATTATCGACGATCTGCTGGACATCGGCAGGCTGGAATCTGGCCGCGTGAAGCTGGATTTACAGACCCAATCCGCCGAGCAGCTTATCGATGACACCGTGCAGCCGTTGCGCGCGGCGTTCGGCGATCGTGGAATCTCCTTAAGTGTGCAAGTTCCACCGGAAACCCCGGCCGTGCTCGTGGATGCGGTCCGCATCGATCACGTGTTTTCCAATTTGCTGACCAACTCCATGAAATTCACGCCTGCCGGCGGGTCGGTACGGGTCTACACTGAAACCGAGCCAACCGCCGTGCGCTTCGTCGTGGAAGACACCGGCGTGGGCATTGAAGCACAACATTTACCTAGAATTTTCGATCGTTTTTTTCGTGTAGCGATGGAAAGCCAGCCCGCCGGGGCGGGTTTGGGGTTGGCCATCGCCAAGGAGATCGTCGATGCGCACGGCGGAACCGTTGCAGTGCAAAGCCAATCGGGGCAAGGCAGTCGATTCAGCTTCACGCTGCAGCGTGCCGATCAACCTGCCCCATCCGAAAACGGCGAGGAGAACCATGAGGCCGGCGTCTATTCTTATCACGGACGATGAACGCAACATCCGTCTGATGCTCCGCACCGCCCTGGAAAGCGAAGGGTACACGGTGCGCGACGCAGTCAACGGTGTTGAAGCGTTGATCTCCATCGAAAAAGAAACACCCGACCTGCTCCTCCTGGATTTGAACATGCCGCTGGTGGATGGCATCGAAGTTCTCGAGCGGCTCAACCAATTGGACACGGCCAAGCCACGCGTCGTCGTGTTGACCGCCTACGGGTCCATCGAAGCGGCGGTGAAAGCAGTCCGGCTGGGCGCGGCGGATTTTCTGGAGAAACCAATCTCCCCCGACGAGTTGCGTCAGGCAGTTCGCGGCGTGCTGGAAGAGCCGAAGCTTTCGCCCTCCAAAATCACTAAAGTCCCTGGGACGTACGAACGAGTGCTCGATCAGATTCGCACGGCGATGCGGCTGGCCGAATACGATGATGCGGAAACGCTGCTCTCCAAGGCCGCCGAGCAGCGCGATCAGCATGTCGCTGAATATTACAATTTGCTGGGGATTCTCTACGAAGCGCAGCGGAGTGTTCGCCTGGCCCGCCGATGTTACGGCAAAGCGATCAAGGCCGATCCGCATTACGAACCGGCACAATTGAACATGCGGCGGCTCTATGAACTTAAAACATTCGGACGCACTC
>Ga0302307_10001883_pt1 | contig 13002 bp, 9 predicted proteins | sample III_Palsa_E3_2_FD_200530 | JGI IMG/M metagenome (GOLD analysis project Ga0302307, IMG submission 200530) | Peat permafrost microbial communities from Stordalen Mire near Abisko, Sweden - III_Palsa_E3_2 | ecosystem: Environmental > Terrestrial > Soil > Palsa > Peat permafrost | place: Sweden... | reverse complement strand
CGGCTTCACCCCGTTCCTCGATGTCCCGGCGTACTATTCTGGGATTGATCCACAACGCTCCACGAACCTTGGCAGTCTCGAAGCCAGGACGAATGTCACGTTGGTTGGAACCTGGTTTCAGCATGAAGTTCCGGTGCCGGATGGAACAAAGTTTACGACCGGCTTGAGCGCTACCAATCCGTCGTGGCAGATACAAGGACGTTGGTTCGCGGATGGCACAAACGAATGTGTCGTCGGCGCGAGCCTTGCCTCGAAATATCCCCAGAAATTCGCCATCGGGAAAACGGTCGATCTGACCAACAGCGAAATTTCCAGTGTTCTCTTTCCGGTCACTGTGACCGGCATCGTGGCTTCGGGAGGTACTGAAGATAAAGTCATACTGGTTCCGCTCTCCTTCGCCCAACAATTCGCCGGCCATCCGGGCCAATTCCGCCAGCTCTTCGTCAGCGCTCTCACCAAACCCGCCGACGCCTTCTCCGAACGCGATCCGCTCAAGATGACCCCCACGGAATACGATCGCTGGTTCTGCTCGCCTTACATTTCCTCCATCAGCTCTCAGATCAAGACCGCCTTCCCGGACACGGACGTGCGCACCATTCGCCGCGTCGCCGACACCGAGGGCCGCATCCTCTCGCATGTGGGCACTCTGCTTTGGATCGTCACCCTGGCAGCGCTCGGCGCGGCCGCCCTGGCCGTCGCGGCCACTTCGGCCGCCACCGTCCTCGAACGCCGCTCCGAAATTGGCGTGATGAAAGCTCTCGGCGCAACGAATGCGCTCGTCACCAGTATCTTTCTCGCCGAGCAATTGATGCTCGCCGTCGCCGGCGGAGCCATTGGATTTATCGTGGGCGCGGGCCTCGCGCGAACCTTGGGCTCGAGCGTCTTCGGCACGCCCGCTGCTCCGCGATTGATTCTGCTTCCCGTGGTTCTCGGCCTCGCGGCCGTCGTGGCCTTCGCCGGAAGTTTGATTCCACTCCGTCGCGCGGCGCATTTCGATCCTGCGCCCATTCTGCGGGGCGAGTAATGTTCTGGCGCCTGCTGTGGAAACTTTTGCGCGGGAGCCGCGGCCGGCTCGCCGTCGCCATTCTGGCCCTGGTCAGCGGCGCCATGGTGATTTCCGCGCTGCTCAATCTCGAGCTCGATGTCGAACGCAAGCTCACCCAGGAATTTCGCATGCTCGGCGCGAACCTGGTGATTTCTCCTGCTCAGGACGGACAAACGCAAATGCCCGGCGCCGCTTCCTCCGCGCTTATGAACGAAAAAGATGTACTGCCGGCAATCCAGAACCTGAACGACCCGGCCGTCGTGGGTGCCGCGCCGTTTCTCTACATCGTCGAGCGCGCCGGAAAAATCCCGGTCGTTGTCGCCGGAACCAAGCTCGAAGAACTCCCCAAGCTCGAGCCCGCCTGGAAGATCGAGGGCCAGTGGACGCCGGCTCCCGTCGATCAGCCCCCGGCCGTAGTCGGACGCAACGTCGCCCGCCAGCTCCATCTTTCTCTCGGCAGCCAACTCCCCTTGGCCTACTTGGACCGAGGCTCCGAGTTCAATGTCGCCGGGATCCTCGATGCGGGTGGCGCCGAAGACAACCAGATCTTCGTGGATTTGGCCCAGGCCCAAAAACTCGCGGGACTCCCCGGCCAGATTGGCCTGGTGCAGTTGAGCGTCACCGGAACGCCAAAAATTATTGCGGATTATGCCGCGCGGCTTGCCGCTTCGCTTCCATCCTGCGATGTGCGGCCCATCCGCCAGGTGACCCAAGCGGAGGGCGAGCTCCTCAATCGCATCCGCCTGCTCATTGTTGCTATGGTGGTGCTGATCCTCGTGCTCACGGCCTTGTGCGTCCTCGCCACCATGGCCGCGCTGGCCATGGAACGCCGCGAAGACGTGGGCCTGATGAAAGCGCTGGGCGGCTCGATTTCCCGCGTTGTTGGATTATTTATGGCCGAGGTGGGCGTGCTCGGCGCGGCCGGCGGAATTATCGGAACGATCCTGGGCCTGGCGCTATCGCACTGGATGGGCCGGCGCGTCTTTGGCGCTGCGATTTCGCCGCGCTGGGAAATTTTTCCGCTCACCATCGCGCTGATGATCGCCGTGGCTCTGGCCGGAGCCCTGCCGTTGCGGCTTTTGGGAAAAGTGAAGCCCGCAGTAATTTTTAGAGGGGAATAGTGGCGCCGCTCGTACAAGTCGAAGGCTTGAGCAAGCAATACGGCAGCGTCCGCGCTCTCGCCGGTGTGTCCTTCAGCGTCGAGGCCGGGGAATGGATCGCTATCATGGGGCCGTCCGGCTCGGGAAAGACCACCCTCATCAATATTCTCGGCGGCCTGGACACGGCCAGCGCCGGACAGGCCGTCGTGGACGGTACCGACGTCGCGCGGCTCAACGAATCCGGGCTCACGCGTTTCCGCGCGGAAAAAGTCGGCTTCGTCTTCCAGCAATTCCACCTCGTCCCCTACCTCACCGCGGTCGAAAACGTGATGCTGGCGCAATACTTTCACAGCACCACCGACGAAAAAGAAGCGCGCGAAGCGCTCGAGCGCGTCGGCTTGGGCGATCGCATCGAGCACCTGCCCGGAGAGCTTTCCGGCGGCGAGCAACAGCGCGTAGCCGTGGCCCGCGCCCTGATCAATCATCCCAAGCTCATACTCGCCGACGAGCCCACCGGAAATCTCGACGAAGCCAACGAAGCCACCGTGATCCAGCTTTTCCGTGAACTCCACGCCCAGGGCCACACGATTCTCATGGTCACGCATGACCCCTCCATCGCGCGCCTCGCCGATCGCCGCATCGAATTCGCACACGGCCGCCTCACGCATATCACCCAGTCCCTCAGCGTCGAACCCGCCTGAATCCTCGCGTCAGTCGTGTTTTATTCCGAGCTCGAGGAATAAAAAGCTGAGTATGTCCGTATTCTCTTCGATTTGTTTGGTAAGGGGACGCCCGCCGGAATGTCCGGATTTCGTATCGTACAGCAAAAGGATCGGACGATCCGACGCCGTGGCCGCTTGCAGCCGCGCGGCCATCTTGCGCGCGTGTAGCGGGGCCACGCGCGTGTCGCCGTCACCCGTGACGAAAAGCACCGCCGGATATTTCACATCCTGCTTAACGTTGTGATACGGAGAATACGCGTAGAGATATTTAAACTGCGCGGCATCGTCGGCTGAGCCATATTCCGCAATCCAGAATGGCCCTTCCTCGAACTTGTGATACCGCAGCATGTCCAGCAGCGGATAGCTGCAAACAACCGCTTGAAACAGCTCTGGCTTTTGTGTGAGCGCGGCGCCCACCAGGAGTCCGCCGTTGCTGCCGCCTTCGATGGCGAGCTTTTTCGAGCTTGTGTAGCCCTTGGCGATCAGCCACTCCGCCGCGGATTCAAAATCGTCAAACACCGTCTGCTTCTTCTCCATCATCCCGGCACGATGCCACGCTTCGCCGAACTCGCCGCCCCCGCGCAGGTTCGGCTGCGCGAAGATGCCGCCGGCGTCCGCCCACACGATTGCCGAAGAGGAGAAGCCGGGCGTGAGGTTTACGTCAAATCCGCCGTAGCCGGTCAGCAGAACGGGATGTGCCACATCTCGCGCCAAACCCTTCTTGTAAACCAAAAACATGGGCACGCGCGTCTTGTCCTTGGATTCGTACCAGACTTGTTCCACCGTGTAGGCGCTGGTGTCGAGCGGTACCTGGGGACTTGCCCACGTCTCCATCTTTCCGTCTTTCACATCGTAGCGATAGACGCCGGCTGGAATATTGAATGATTGGAAATTGACGAAGACGTTTTCTTCTTCCCATCCGCCAATAGAACTCGCCACCGCGCCAAGCGCCGGGAGGGCTACCTCACCGTCAGATTTTCCATTCGTTTCGAATATCTTCAATTGTGAAGTGGCGTTGTGCACGTACTGCACAAGAATTTTCCCGCCCACCAGGCTGACGTTTTCTATTGCCGCGTCGCTTTCGGGGATGATCTCCTTCCAGAATTCGCGCGTGGGGTGCCGCAAATCGGCCCGGAACACATGCCAGTTGGGAGCTTTCCAATTTGTATAAACGTAAAGCGCGCCGCCCTCGATGTCCCCCTGAAAGACTGACGGCACACCATTGACGATGGGCTTGATAGGCCCTCCGCGTTGCAAATCTTGAAAATAGAGATCGGCTTCCGTGCTGCCGGTGCCGTATGCGAGCCCAATCAATAGATAGCGGCCGTCTTCGGACAAACTCACTCCAATAGCCATGTCTCGGCCATAGCCTTTTCCAAAGATTTCCTTATCGGCCGTCAGAGGCGTACCCATCACATGGTGGTAAGCAAGAGGCCCCTCGGGCTGCATGAGCGAATAATAAAGACCTCGGTTATCCGGTTGCAGTGCGATTCCCTCGTACAGTGCTTTCGGGAGCTGCTCGGGCAATTCCGTGTGGGTTTTTGTGTCGAGGAAATGAATGGTCACTTCGTCTTGCCCGCCTGCGCGAACACCGTAAGCCACCACACTCGCGTCATGCGAGACGTCCATCAGCGTCACGCTCGTGGAATGGTCCGCGCTCAGCGAATGCGGATCAACCAGCACTTCGTCGTTGCCCTGCAGGCCGTGGCGCTGGTAGATGACGAACAAATCCTGGTCCTTGCCGCGTTTGGAAAAGAAAAAGTATCCGTTGCGTTCAATGGGAAGCCCGAACGAGTCCACTTTCATTAGTTCGCCTAACCGTTTCGCGATGGCTGCGCGATCCGGCACGGCGCCAAGTACTGCCGTGGTGCAGCGATCCTGCGCGTCGATCCACGCCCGTGTTTCCGGGCTATCCTGATCTTCGAGCCAGCGGTAGGGATCTGCGACCGAAACGCCGTGAATTGTTTCCACTGTCGCGTCCGTGCGCGTCGGTGGAGGGCACTTTCCGACGGGAGAGTTCACCTGGGCGAAAGTCACACTGGGCCCGAGACTCACAATAGCGGCAAGACTCATGACTAAAAACAGGCGAAAGCGGGCGCTTAGCATTCGGGTGCAGGTTCTGCACACAACGCCGTGTTGGACGCGAAATACCTCTAATCGTTTCATCTGATTTTCCCTCATTCCGGCTGTATTTCGGACGCGAGCTTTATGCGGTGGGAATGGCCGGCCCGAGAAGTATCGCAAAGGCGCGCATGAATTCCAATGCTTACACCCGATTTATGAGGTTGGTGGCAGCCAACAAGTGAAATTGGGCAAGTCTGTTAGAATTAAGGAATGCCCATACCGCAAGATTCGCGCAAGAAGCCCACGGATGTAAAAGTACGCGTCTCCACGGGCGAGGGCGTGGAAATCGCCTGGTCCGACGGTCACGCCAGCCGCTACGACTTTCCCTACTTGCGCGACCACTGCCCCTGCGCTCTCTGCAATGACGAGCGTGAGAAAAAGTCTCACATGGGAGCGCCCGGCGCGCCCGTCGCTGCCTCCGCGCTGCTGCCCATGTTCAAGCCCCGCGTCACCGCTAAGGGCGCCACCGCCGTCGGCAGCTACGCCATCCAGATCGAATTTTCCGATAGCCACGCGACCGGCATCTACAGTTTCGAGCATCTGCGGGAAATTTGCCCTTGCGCGGACTGCGCCCGTGAATTCAGGTCGCCCACGCCCGACGAGCAATAATCATGTATATCCGGTTCGACCAGGCTCTCGCGAAGCTTCCTTTTTAGGGCTCTTTCAACGTATAGTTCTTTCCCGCATCGCAAAATAGTGTATGGGATCCGATTCCACGGGCCACATCTTCTCGCCGGCTAAAGCTCGCCCCGTCGCCAAAGTCCTGGTGGCCACCACGGCCATGCTCGCCTTCATTTCTTTCTGGCGCGCGGCGGCCATCGTGCTCAACGATCTCGCCTCCTCCGCCTATTACGCCGGCGGCGAAGCCGAGCAGTTCATCGGCAAGACCGCTCCCTGGTTCATCCTCGGCATCATGCTCTTCTCCTACGCTGTGCGCGCCGTCTACGTGGAAAGTTGCAGCATGTTCGTGCGCGGCGGCGTCTATCGCGTGGTCAAGGAAGCTCTGGGCGGCACCCTCGCGAAATTTTCCGTTTCCGCGCTGATGTTCGATTACGTTCTCACCGGGCCCATCAGCGGCGTTTCCGCGGGGCAATATCTCGCCGGAGTTCTCAACGAACTCTTCGAATACGCGCACATCCCCATTCACCTGCACGTAAACGGAGCTGCCGCCGCCGTGGCCATCATCATCACCATGTATTTCTGGTGGGAGAATATCAAAGGCGTGCCGGAATCGAGCGGCAAGGCCCTGCGCATCATGCAGCTCACCACCGTCATGGTGGTGATGCTGATCAGCTGGTGCTTCTACACCTTATACGTCCGCGGAGGCTGGCATCTTCCCCCCGCGCCCCTGCCGCAAAACATGAAGCTCGATAAAGGCTCGCTCGGCTGGCTTGACCGCTACCAGTGGGCCCACATGATTACGCTCGTCGCCATCTTCGTCGGGCTCGGCCATTCCGTGCTGGCCATGAGCGGCGAAGAATCCCTGGCCCAGGTCTATCGCGAAATCGAGTCGCCCAAGCTCAAGAACCTGAAAAAGGCTGGGCTCGTGATTTTCATTTACAGCCTGGTCTTCACCTCCCTCGTTTCGTTTTTCGCCGTGATGATTATTCCCGATGATGTGCGCGGCCATTTCACCGAGAATCTGATCGGCGGCCTTTCCATGCATTTGGTCGGCAGTTTTTCGGTTCGGCTGGCCTTTCACGTATTCGTGGTAATCGTCGGAACCCTGATTCTCGCCGGAGCCGTCAACACCGCCATCGTCGGCTCGAACGGCGTGCTGAACCGCGTCTCGGAAGACGGCGTTCTCACCGACTGGTTCCGCCACCCACACCCGCGTTTCGGCACCACTCACCGCATCATCAACCTCGTGGTCGTGTTTCAGATCATCACCATTCTCGCCAGCCGCGGTGACGTCACCTTCCTCGGCAACTTGTACGCTTTCGGCGTGATCTGGAGTTTCGCCATGAAGGGCATCGCGGTTCTGGTGCTGCGCTACACCCACCCGCAGGACCGCGAATACCGCGTCCCGCTCAATCCCGTGATTTTCGGCAAGGAAATCCCCATCGGCCTCGGACTCATCACCCTGGTGCTCCTGGCCATCGCGGTCATCAACTTGTTCACCAAGCCCGACGCCACCATGGCCGGTCTCACTTTCACCGCCCTGCTCTTCACCGTCTTCGAAATTTCCGAGCATCGCATGCACAAGCGCCAGGCGGGTGCGGCGCACGTCGAGCTCGATCAATTCAATCTGGCCAAGGAAGCCGAGCTCACTCCCACCAGCGTCGGAGTGGCTCCCGGCAACATCCTCGTTCCGGTGAGCACTTACTACGGCCTGTATCATCTCGAAGCCGCCCTCCGCCGCGTGAAAGATCAGGATATCGTCGTTCTGCACATGCGCGTTCTGCGCCGCGCCGCTTCCGGCGAATACGATCTGGACCCCGAACAGCTTTTCAGCACCATCGAGCAATTGCTCTTCACCAAAGTTCTCTCTATCGCGGAGAAGGAAGGCAAGCCGGTGCGCCTCGCGGTCGCCGCCGCCAACGATTTGTGGGAAGGCATCCTGCGCACGGCCATGAATCTTCAGTCCAGCACCATCGTGGCGGGTAGTTCGTCGAAGATGTCCGTGACGGAACAGGCTCGCGGCATCGGTTTGGCCTGGGAACGCATGCCCGAACCTCGCCCGCGAGTGACGCTCGAAATCTTCACGCCTGCCGGGCAGGAGCAAATTTTCTATCTCGGTCCGCACGCGCCCCGTCTGACGCCCACGGAAATCGATCAGCTGCACAAAATGTGGCTCGATTTAAGCGAAAAGCTGCCGGACGAGGAAGTTCACCACCACGATATCGTTCATTTCGCGCTGACCGAAGTTCAACGGGAACTTGCCCTGGGCGAGACCGGAGGCGTTCTCGAACGCCTCCGCGAACACCTGCGCTCGATCCAGGGCCGCCGCCAAAATCCCCCCATCGAGCCCCGCAATCTCCCCGAGAAAAAAGACCGCTAGCCGCGATTCTGCGTTGCTTTTCACCAGCCACCAGCCACAAGTCACAAGTCACGAGTCACTAGCCACTTCCCTCATCCACGCAGCTCCGAAGTGCAATTCGGGCATCGCGTCGCTTTCAGCGGAATGGCCGAAGCGCAATAGGGGCATTCCTTGGTGGTCGGCGCCGCCGCGGGAGCAGGCTTCTGCCATTTGTTCACCTGCCGGATGATCAAAAAAATCACGAACGCCACGATCACAAAGTCGATCACCGTGTTCAGAAACATTCCGTAATTAATGGTCGCCGCTCCCGCCGCCTTGGCCGCCGCCAGTGAATCGTACGATTGCCCGGAGAGGTTGATGAACAGGCTCGAAAAATCCACTCTTCCCAGAATGCGTCCAATCGGCGGCATGAGGATGTCGCTGACGAGCGACGTCACAATCTTCCCGAACGCCGCGCCGATGATAATTCCGACGGCCATGTCCAGCACGTTCCCGCGCATGGCGAATTGTTTGAATTCTTTCAGCATCGCTTGCTCCCCTTGTGGAAATTGCTCTGCGCGAGAGTAGCCGGAACGCATCCGGCTGGCAAGGGCGCAGGAAGATATTTCCGGCGTCCGCATCGCGGCCGGGCCACGTCACGCGCTTCGAACGAAAAGCACCATTCCGAGAATTCCCCGCAGCACCAGCACGCCGCCCGCCAGCCCGAGCAGTTCCGCGGCGTTTCGGATCGGCGCGAGCGGTATCGCCAAGATCAGGACACCCACAAGCGCAAGCGAGCCTGCGCGAATTCTCGATTGCAAAAGCGCCACCTGCGCTTCCGGACGCACCCAGGCCCGCAATCCCCAGTACACAAAGAAAGCTCCGAGCGCCACGAGCGCCGCCGGCCGCGAAGGCAGCCCCACGCGGCCCGAACGCGCCAGCAGAATCAGCAGCGCGCCCAGCAGCAAAACGATGAATTCGTTCAACAGCCGGAACAGCTTGGCGGCATTCGGTACGGAGGCCATTTGGCTCGCGGCATTATGGCCCACCCGATTTCTCCGCGCAAATTCCCGATTCGCGCGACGCCCAGCCGCGGAAACTCCCTCTTGCTCTCCGCCCGCACACGGGATGATACAATCAATCTTCTCGGCCCTGCATCACGGTGCCGGTTGTAATCATCCAATAGAACGCAATCATCGAGGAGAATTCTGTGGAAAAGGTAATCATTATCGGGAGCGGTTGCGCCGGGCTTACGGCGGCAATCTACGCGGCGCGGGCCGATCTGAAGCCGCTCGTGCTCGACGGCTTCGAACCCGGCGGCCAGCTCGCCCTCACCACCATGGTCGAAAATTTCCCCGGCTTCCCCGACGGCATCCTCGGCCCCGAGTTCATCGAAAACGCGCGCAAGCAAGCCCAGCGTTTCGGCGCCGAATTCCGTTCCGGCGCGGTCACCTCCGCCGATCTCAGCAATCGTCCCTTCAAAATTGTCGCGGGAAAAGAAACGTACGAAGGCGAGACCTTGATCATCGCTTCCGGCGCTTCCGCCCGCATGCTCGGCATCGAATCCGAGCACCACTTGCTCGGCCACGGCGTTTCCACCTGCGCCACCTGCGACGGCTACTTCTTCCGCAATCGCGACATCATCGTCGTTGGCGGAGGCGACACCGCCATGGAAGAAGCCACCTTCCTCACCAAATTCGCCAAGAGCGTCACGCTTTTGCATCGCCGCAACGAGTTCCGCGCCAGCAAAATCATGCTGGACCGCGCGCGCGCAAACGAAAAGATCAAGTTCCTCACCCCCTACGTAATCGAAGAAGTCCACGACATGGACAAGAAATCCGTCGAGCGCGTCACCATCCGCAACACTGAAACCAACGAGATAAAGGTCATCGAAACCGAGGGCGTTTTCGTCGCCATCGGCCACGATCCCAACACCAAAGTCTTCAAGGGTCAGCTCGAAATGGACCCGGCCGGCTACATCCTCACTCAACACGGCCCCCAGACCGCCATCCCCGGTGTTTTCGCCGCCGGCGACGTCCAGGATCATCATTACCGCCAGGCCATCACCGCCGCCGGCTCCGGCTGCATGGCCGCCATGGACGCCGAAAAGTTTCTCGCCAAGGAGAAGCTCTGATCGCAAGGGCCCGGCCTGCTCCGAAATTCGAACGCAACGAGCCGGCCCGTGTTCGTTGACTTGTCTCCGCCTGCAACTTAATATGTCCCTCCTGTGGCGGATTCTTCTTCACTCATTGGCCAAACCATCTCGCACTACCGCATCGTCGAAAAACTCGGCGGTGGCGGCATGGGCGTGGTTTACAAGGCTGAGGACACCAACCTCGGCCGCTTCGTCGCGCTGAAATTCCTCCCCGATGAATTGGCCGAAGACGCGCAAGCGCTCGAACGCTTCCGCCGCGAAGCGCGCGCCGCCTCCGCGCTGAATCATCCCAACATCTGCACCATTTACGACATCGGCGAAGCCAACGGCCAGACCTACCTGGCCATGGAATGTCTCGACGGCAAAACTCTGAAGCATTCCATCGGCGGCCGCCCCATGGATTTGGAGCTTCTCCTCGATCTCAGCATCGAAATTGCCGACGCGCTCGACGCCGCCCACGCCAAGGGCATCGTTCACCGCGACATCAAGCCCGCCAACATTTTCGTCACCGACCGCGGCCACGCCAAAATTCTCGATTTCGGCCTGGCCAAGCAGCTTCGCCGCTCCGTAGTCCAAACCGTCACGCAGGACGCCACCATTTCCGCCGCCATGACCGCTGGCGTGAGCCCCGAAGACCTCACCAGTCCCGGCGTCGCCGTGGGCACCGTCGCGTATATGTCGCCCGAGCAGGTTCGCGGCAAGGAACTCGATGCGCGCACCGATCTCTTTTCCTTCGGCGTGGTCCTCTACGAAATGTCCACCGGTGCCGTTCCGTTTCGCGGAGAAACTTCCGGCGTAATCATTGACGCCATCCTGAATCGCGCCCCCACGGCCCCCATTCGCTTGAATCCGGATCTTCCGCCCAAGCTCGAAGACATCATCAACAAAGCCCTCGAAAAGGATCGCGACCTCCGCTATCAGTCCGCCTCTGACATTCGCACGGACTTGAAGCGCCTCCGCCGCGACACCAGTTCCGGCCGAATCACTTCGTCCGCGGGGAGTGCCGTGGCGGACATCGCTCCCGAATCCGGCAGCGCAAGGAGCTCGAGCGTCGCAGTCGCCGCGCAGCCCGCGTCCGCATCCGCCGGAAAGAAATACGCGGTCGTCGCCGCTTGCGCCGTCGTTCTGCTCGTGCTGGCAGCGCTCGCGGCGTATCGCTTCTGGTCCGCTTCGAGCGCCCCCAGCGGCCCCGCGAAAATCACGCAGATTAGCCATTGGGACAAGCCCATGAACGTTGCCAGGCTTTCTCCCGACGGACATACCGTGGCATTCGCCTCCCAGGTCGCCGGCGTCGGGCAAGTCTTCGTCATGCTCACCTCCGGCGGCCAGCCCCTTCAGCTCACGAATGACGACGGTGACAAGGTCGTTGATAGCTTCTCGCCGGATGGCACTGAAATCTATTACACACGCGTACTCGGGATTGACGAGGGCTGGTCTGTCCCGACTCTCGGCGGAAAACCCAGTCGTGTCGTAGCCGGCTTTGCTTTGGTTCCATCTCCGGATGGCCGCTACATCTATTACGTAAAAGGTGCCAACCCGACCGTTTTTCGCGCGGACAGATCCAGATTGAGTGAGGAGCAAGTGTTCACTTTTGACGCTGGCAACCGATCCCTCCGCCGCATCTTGCCGTTCCCCGACGGCAACCATTTGCTCGTCATCACTGCCGACGCGATATCTTTGCTCCCGAACTGCCACGCTCACGAAGTGGACCTGTCCAGCCGCTCTGCCGTTGCACTGGGTGACATTCCCTCGGATCCGCAGGATCTCGCTTGGGGCGATCCCGGCAAGTCCGTGCTCTTCAGCCGCACCGTCAACGGGCTCACCAACATCTGGAAGTTCACTCTAAAAGACAAATCCTTGACCCAGATCACCCTCGGGACCGGCCCCGATTCTTCCCCCATGGCTGACCCGTCAGGAAAAGGCATCTACTTCGTGAGTGGCAAGTCCACCGGGTTTTTGACCGCTTACAACATCCGTTCCAAGCAATTCGTGGACATCGCCTCGGAAAATGCCACCCAACCTGCCATCTCGCCCGACGGAAAGCGCGTGATGTACGTCACCGTGCCCGCAAGGGACAGCAACGAGGTCTGGACCGCGAATATTGACGGCAGCAACCCGGTGAAAATCGCTAGCGGGCCATCCTTGGCGACCACAAGCTGGGCCTCCGACAGTTTTCATTTAGCTTTTGTCGAATCCGAGCCCGGCACGCCGGACAAACCTTACGTCGTCGGAGCCGATAGCAGCGGCCTTCGCCGGATTCCCTGGTCCGCAGGCAACATCTTCACTTTGTTTTGGAGCTCCGACCAAAAATTCCTTTACCTCACCGGCTTCGAAACGGGATCGTCGGTGCCCATCGTTTGGAAGGGGAATGCCGACGGTTCCGGCCAGGAGAAAATCGCTGAGAATTGCGGCAATATTTTCGATGTTTCACCCAGCGGCCAGTACCTGATTGGCGCGGCGTGGGTGGGAGAAAACACCGGAATTCACCAGTTCTCTATCCCCGATAAAAAGTGCGTCAACCTGATGCCCGGCGTGAGTACTTTTGGTGCCGTATTTTCTCGCGATGGCAAGTCCTTCTTGTACGCCATCCCCTCCCAGCATGAAGTCACCATTTACCGCCAGCCCTGGCAGGACGGTAAGCTCATTGGCCCGTCCCAGGTCGCCGTGAAACTCCCCTTCGCCATGCCCTTTAGCTCCGGCGGCAACGGTTACGATTTCGCTCGCGACCTCTCCACCGTCGTCTACGCCCGCCCCGCCGGCCACGCCGACCTCTACCTCCTAACCCAAAAATAATTCCCCACGCCCGTCGTAGGTTTTAATGAATTAGGTTTAAATGTAGCGCCGCGGCCTTTAGCGCGGCAGGTTGGTGCCTGGTGCCTGGCGCGTGGGCGCACCCT
>Ga0302307_10001882_pt1 | contig 13011 bp, 10 predicted proteins | sample III_Palsa_E3_2_FD_200530 | JGI IMG/M metagenome (GOLD analysis project Ga0302307, IMG submission 200530) | Peat permafrost microbial communities from Stordalen Mire near Abisko, Sweden - III_Palsa_E3_2 | ecosystem: Environmental > Terrestrial > Soil > Palsa > Peat permafrost | place: Sweden... | reverse complement strand
GGCAAGTTGTAGCCGCTCTCGGAGCTGCCGCTTAGAAAGAACCCTCCCCCCAGCGGCTCGTCCGCCTCGTAGATTGTGATGTCCGCCCCGGACAACCCGGCGTTCCGGATGAGCAGTACGGCGGCCGCGAGCCCGCCAAATCCGCCACCGACGATATACGCTTTCATTGACCCTCTCCCCCCTTTACTCCATGGCGTCAGTGCAGCGCACCGAGGAGCCTTTGCGCCCGTTCGATCTCGGGAAACTCCGGTGTCGGCGAAAAGCCTTGTAGCGCCGGCACCAGAACCGCATGCGCATCGGCGGCGCGGTTCGTGTTCTGATAAATCTTCGCCAGCGACAGCGCCGCCTGTAGCTCGAAAGCCCTCGCTTTTTGCTCGTGCGCGACGGCGATTGCCGTCAGGAAGGCGTCCTCGGCTGGCGCCGTATTCGCCGGATTGAGCCTCAATAGAATTTCACCGCGGATACGATGCAAGACAGCATCGGTCCAGCGCTCTCCAGTTTGCTGCGCCAGCGCCAGCGCCTCATAAATGCGCGCCGCGGCGTTTTCCGTTTCACTCGGAGTTTCTACTTCGATCGCGGCAAGGAGACCCAAAAAGAGAGGTACGTAGTATTTATTCCCTTCCTCAATGTAGGCTGCCAGAGATTGTTGAAGCCCCTTCCGGTTGACCAAACTTCGGTCCAGCCAAGCCTGCGCCCAGCCGGCGTAAACGCGAGCCACAAGCAAGAATAATTTGGTCCCATGCTCTTGGGCGACCGCGATCAGCCTTTCCGCGGCGGCACGTGCGGCCTCTGGGTCATTTCGCAGTATCGCGAAGACACTCTCGTAACTGTAGGCCGTACACTGATCGGGAATGTCCGAGGCCGAGACTGCCCGGGCAACAGACTCATTGATTAAGTTTCGCGCGCGTTCGAATTCGCCGCGGACCCACGCGGTATGGGAGAGGTAAGCCTTGGCGGCGACGATCATGTCTGGGCCGGCGCGGAATTCACCGTAGCCTTCCGAGCCGCTCAGCGCATGTTCAAATAGCGTGTGGGCTTCCGTGAAGGCGCCCTGCATATGATGAGTCAGACCTAGGATGCGGCGGGCAAACGCAGCTTCTTGTCCTCGCCCTCTGCGTTCAGCATCGTGAAGGATACCTTCGGCAAGACTCTGCGCGAACGTGTATTCGCCACGCAGCAAATTTCCGAGGCATTGGCCGTAGTAAATCTTGAGCCGTTCGGCGGCATCTTCGATTCCGCTGGCGAGTTCTGCGGCACGGGTGAAGGCGGCCTTAGCTTCTTTATCACCGTAACCCTTCGACCACAGTAGCGCCTGGCCATAGTTGGTTTGTAGCTTAAGCCGGCGGCTGGCAAACCCGTCGGCTGTCGCTGCGTCCGCACGCGGCGCCGCCTGTGCGGCCTTATCGGCCATCTCGATCGCTTTGCCGAGATGAGAGATCGCTTCCTGGAAGGCGGAGCGGCGCAAAGCCTGGTCGCCTGCCTTGCCCCACCATTCGATGGCGGCCTCGGTCAGGCCAGCTTGGGTAAAGTGATGTGCCAGCACTTCCGGCTCTGCTTCGGCGATCTCGGCAAAATGATCGCGCAAAGTCTCGGCGACGCGCCGGTGCAATATCTGCCGACGACTTTTAAGCAGATTTTCGTAAGCGACGTCCTGAATGAGCGCGTGCTTAAAGCGGTAGTCGCTCTCGGGCGGAGTGCCCTGCATCAACAAGATGTTTGCATCCGCAAGTTTCTCCAATGCAGCCTGAAGCGGCACGTCCTCCATGCCGGCGACGGCCCGCAGCAGACCATAGGAAAATCCGCGGCCGATGACCGAGCCAATGTGCGCCGCGTCGCGCGCCGGCCCGAGCCGGTCAAGCCGCGCCATAAGGGATTGCTGCAGCGTTGGCGGGATCGCCTGCACCGCGCCTTGCTCGCCGCGCTCAACGAGTAACCGCGTCACTTCCTCAACAAACAGCGGCACGCCGCCGGTGCGGGTGGCAAGGTCTTCGACAACGTCGCGCGGCAGAGCGTCGCTTGCGGCGAGCTCCGCCACCATGTCACGCACTTGCGCGCGGTCGAGCGGCGCCAACGAAATGGTGCCATGATGCGAACGCATACTCCACGGCGGGCGGAATTCCGGCCGAAAGGTCGCGACAATAAAGAGCGGCGTCCGCTCGCCCTGTTCGGCCATGCCGCGCAGCAGGTCGATGGTGGTGGGATCGGCCCAATGCAAATCCTCGAAAGCCAGCACGACGGGCTGCACCTTGGCGCCCGCCATCACCCAATTGGTCAGCGCCGCGAATTGCCGGCGACGCAGCTCCTCGGGCGCGAAAGTCGGAACGCGCTCCTTTGGCAGCGGAATATCGACGAGCGGCGCCACCAAGGGCGCAATTTCCGCTGGGTTGAGCTTGACCTGCGCCAGCGAGCTTTCCAGTTCTGCAAGCCGCCGTTCCGCGGGCACATCCGCGCCGCCAAAACGCGCCCGGCCCCATTCGGCAATTGGACGAAGGGGGGTGTTTTGCAGGAGCTGCGAGCAGCTCCATTCCACCCAGGTGTGTGGCACGTCGAGCAGCCGAGCGTGAAATTCCTCAACGAGCCGCGACTTGCCCAGACCGGGCTCGCCGACAATCAGTACCAATTGACCGTCGCCGGCGCGCGCCCGCTCCCAGCGCCGCAACAGCACGGTCATCTCGTCATCGCGGCCGATAAGCGCCGTCAGATTGCGCTGCCCCGCGTGGCGGCCGCCGCCGCTGGCGCGCACCAGCCGGAACAACACCGTCGCTTCGGGCACGCCCTTGAGGACATGCGCGCCGCGGTCTTCGGCGACGAACAATCCCGCAATCTGGCGCTGCACGCGCGCCGTGATGAGGATGGCGCCCGGCTCCGCTAGCGCTTGCACACGCGCGGCGACGTTGGCTACGTCGCCGTAAATCTCGCCGGCCCCATCGACGACCGCCGACCCGGTTTCCAGCCCGATGCGGGCGGTTAATTTAGGTTTGCCACTACCGGCATTTTTGGAATTGAGGGCCACGAGCGCGCGCTGGATCGACAGTGCCGCACGCGCCGCGCGCTCCGCATTGTTCTCGTGTGCGAGCGGATAGCCGAACAGCGCAAGGATGCCGTCGCCCAGCTTCTTGGCTACATGCCCGCCGAGCTCAGTGACCGCCGCAGAGGCGGCATCCAGATAACCACCAACCAGGTCGCGCCATTCCTCAACATCGAGTTGCGCCGAAATCGCCGTTGAACCGACCAGATCGCAGAACATCACCGCGAGGTAGCGGCGCTCGCCGGCTATGTCCTGCGACGGCCTTGCAGCGTCAGGCTCGAGCGATGTCTGCGAAAGTGCACCTTCAGACGACGTGGCTGCAGCTGCGACAGGTGCATCGCCAAGCGATGCAATCGCCCGCAGCAGCTTACGCCGATGACCCAGCGACACGACGCCGAGGTCTTTCAAATCCTGATCGGTGAGATCACCAAGAATCGTGCAATCGACATCGTTCTCGGCGAAACGCGGAGCGTACTCGGACATGCCGAGGCCTTTGAGCCAGTCCGCAATTTCTTGCATGAGCTCTGTGCCGCTCTACCGGCAATTGGCACAACTTAAAAGATTAGCAGTTCTGACAGCGGCGTTGTAGCTACTTTTCGCTCAGGCCGGGTGTCCGTTCGACGCCACCAATGTCGCTCTTGATGACGGCACGTGTATGTCGCTGATCTCCTGATGGCCGACATAACGGTATGAATTGCGAAACGCCGCAACCTTAAAATCCGGCCTCTCGAGCTCTCGGTAAACCAATCGTAAAGCGGAGTAAGCTGGCGGAGGGAGTGGGATTCGAACCCACGATACGGTTTCCCGTATACACGCTTTCCAAGCGAGCGCCTTCAGCCACTCGGCCATCCCTCCGGGCGCAGCGAGGCCTGAATATAGCGAGCCTCATCGCGCAGACAATCCGAGCCAGCACGATCCCGGATCGCTGTCACTAAAGCGGCGGCACCGCAACCTGAAATATGCGGGCGCGAACGGCGAAGCAGTTATGCGCTCTCGCGTTGCCGTCGTCGCCGAGCTTCTGCTAAGTTTGCGCCGCAAAGAAAACGCGTCGCGCCGACAGCGGGTAATATAAAGAAATGATCGTACGGGAGGGTGCCGACGGCGAGCTCATTCTGATCGCGCAAACGGACCACGCCAAGGTGTCGGGCCAATGCGCCGCCCACTGGGGCAACGGAACTTTCGCCCGGCCTGAGCCCAATGAAGCCGTGGTGCGTGCGGCAATGTTTCACGACAGCGGCTGGTACGACTATGAGGCGAGCCCGACGATCGCGCCGGATACCGGCAGGCCGCTCAATTTCATGCAAGTCCCATGGGGCAAGCCGCAGCGGCACGCGTTCGAGTGGGCGATTGAGTGGATGACCCGCATCGACCCCTATTCGGGCCTTCTCCTTAGCAAACACCGCACGGGATTACAGCGTGGCCGCTACGGCAAAGTCGCTCATCCAAAGTTTTTTAATACGCAGAATCTTCCGGAAGACAACGAGAACTTTTTGGCGCGCAACGAAGAAGCGCAAGCTGCGCAGTTGCGCAACTATGACGAATCCGAATTCTGGACCAACTATCAGCTGCTGCAGGCATTCGATTTGATCTCGCTTTTTCTGTGCAACAAAGACGCCGTCGACGATTATATCGAGCCGGTGCCGACGTCGTATGGCGAGCGCACCGCGCCCGCGCGCTTGACGCTCAAAAGCGACGGACCGAACCGGGTCCAAATCGATCCCTTCCCCTTCGACATAAATGAGCTTCGCGTTCAGTTTATCCGAAGACGGCTTGGGCAAAACACGTTTGCCGGTCCGGCTGAGTTCCGCGAGGCGTACTTCAAGGCGACGCCCGAAGCGCTCGATTTTACGTTTTGCGCTCGGTGACGGCGGATAGCGCGGACCACGCCGTGATCAAAGCGATCCGAGTGCACGAACATGGCGGCGTCGAAGCGATGCAGCTCGAAGAGCTGCCGTTGCCCGAACCAGGCGCCGGCCAGGTGCTGATCGAAGTGAAAGCCGCCGGCGTAAATCTTTTCGATACACAGCTGCGCAGCGGACTTTACAAGCGCGATCTGCCGCAGACGCTCGGCGGCGAGGGCGCGGGCGTCATTCAAGCGCTGGGCGCGGGCGTCGCCGACTTGAAAGTCGGCGACCGCGTGGCCTGGGTTTTCTCTCCCTCCTACGCGACGCACACGATCGCACAGGCCGCCCGCGTCGTACCCCTGCCCGACACCGTCGGCTATGAGGAAGCAGCCGCAACCATCTTCCAAGGCCTCACCGCGCATTACCTCGCGACGTCGACCTTCCCGCTTGCGCCGGGCTCGTCTTGCCTCGTTCATTCGGCCGCCGGGGGATGCGGCATCCTGCTCTGTCAGATGGCGAAAATTCGCGGCGCGCTGGTGATCGGCGCCGTCTCCGCGCCGGCAAAAGCCGAGATCGCTCGGGCCGCCGGCTCCGACTACGTCGTTGTTTACGCGCAGGAAGATTTTGAGGCCGCAGTCAAACGCCTGACCGGCGGCCGCGGCGTTGACGTTGTCTACGACGCGGTCGGCCTCGACACCTATGTGCGCAGCATGAACTCGCTGCGGCCCCGCGGCATGCTGGCGCTCTATGGCGAAGCGAGTGGGCTCGTTCCGCCGATCGATCCCCGTGAACTTCTGTTCCGCAAATCGCTTTATCTCACGCGCACCGGGCTTGATCATTACATCGCCGACCGCAACGAACTGCGCGCCCGCACCGACGAGATTTTTGCGTGGATGTCCGAAGGCCGCCTGAAGCAGAGAATCTTCCGCACCTACCGGCTTGATGAAGTGGCCGACGCCCACCGCGCTCTGGAAGGCCGCGCAAGCACCGGCAAGCTTTTGGTGATCCCGTGACAACAGCAAAATCGACACCGCCACGGCTGCCGCTCGTCGAAACACCCGACGATCCGCTCGCGCGCGAACAATTCGCCAAACTCGCCGCTGGCCGCGGCATTCTCAATCTACACCGCATGATGGCGTATGCGCCGGAGTTGATGAAGGCTTCCGGCGATATGGCGGTGGCCTTTCGGCACGAGGCCATACTCGCCCGCGCGCTCGCCGAAATCGTCATCTTGCGCACCGCGCAAGTCGCCGACTGCGATTACGAGTGGGAGCGCCATGTGCCGATCGCGCGCGCAGCCGGCGTATCCGAACAGCAAATCGCCGAAGTCGGCCGTTGGCCGCAAAGCACCCTCTTCAATCCGAAAGAAAAGATCGCGCTCAAATATGCCGAGATACTTACCGGCGGCGCCGCGCTCGACGATCAGACGTTTGCCGAGTTGCAACGGCACTTGTCCGCGCGCGAGATTGTCGCGCTCACCATGCTGGTGGGCTTTTACGTCTCGACAGCAATTTTCATCAAAGCGTTGGGAGTGCCCGACGACAACGCCTGAGCGTCGGTCATGCGTGCTGCAACGGCGGTCCGATCTGATTGAGCGGCGAGGCCTCGGCCTGCAATACGTTGGCGATGCCCTCGATGTCGTCGAGCCGCAAAACCGGTAGCGGCGCCTGCGGCAAAGCGCCGTCACTGGCGATCGCGACAATGCAATCATCGTCAGGATATAGAAGCGGCTTGCCGACCGTCGCCCGATACACTTCGAGCTTGGGATGCGCGTGGCGCTTAAATCCTTCGACAATAATCAGATCGGCCGGAGCGAGCTTTGCCAGTATGTCTTCCAGCGGCGGTTCCGGCTCGTCGCGCAATTCGTGAATCAGCGCCCAGCGCCGGCTTGAAGTCACCAAAACCTCGCTTGCCCCGGAAGCGCGGTGCAGCCAAGAATCCTTCCCCGGCTGGTCGATATCGAATTCGTGGTGCGCGTGTTTCACCGTGGCGATTTTCAGGCCCCGGCCGGCAAGAACCGGAATGACCTTGGTGATCAGCGTCGTTTTGCCGGATCCGCTCCAGCCGGCGAGACCGATGATGCGCATGCTCATGGCCGACATGATAGGGACGCTTGGCGGCTTTTGCGACCCTCACCATGACCGAGAAGCTCATCGATCTCCGCGGGCTGAAATGCCCCCTTCCGGTCTTGCGCACCCGCAAGGCGCTGACCGCGTGCGCTCCTGGCGACATCGTCGTGGTGCAATGCACCGATCCGTTAGCCGCGATCGATATCCCCAATTTACTCGGACAGACCGGTGACGCGATCGAGGAGACGCGCCGCGAGCAAGGCGTGACGACGTTTCGCATCCGTAAGCGTTGAACGCCGCCCCGCTCGTCAGACGGCCAGCGTCGTTGCGTCGTATGAATACAGCCAATCGTAACGCTCGCGAACTTTTTCCTGCGAAAATTCACGCCCCGCGTGGGCTTGCGCGGTCTCAGCCGTCGCCAAGTCGGCACTGTGTAGCCGCGGGATCATGGCGGCGGAAGCTGCGACCACTTTATTGGCGCGTTCGCGCCGCGCCGTCTCGTAGTGCGCGAACGCCGCCTGATAGTCGGGCGCGTATTTTTCCAGGCAACGCGCGAGGATCATGCCGTCTTCGAGCGCCATGACCGCGCCCTGGGCCAGGAACGGCACCATCGGATGGCATGCATCGCCAAGCAGCGTGCAGCGGCCAACGGTCCACGCCGACAACGGCGGCCGCAGCGCCAGCGCCCATTTGTAGGGCGTGTCGATTTTGTTGATGATGGCGTGGACGTCGGCGTGCCAACCGGCAAAGTCGCGCGCGAATTCTTCGGTCGTGCCGCGCACGTTCCAGCCTTCAACCGTCCAATCGTCGCGTTCACGCAGGCCGACGAAGTTGAGGAGCTTTCCAGCACGCAACGGATAATGCACGGCGTGGCCGCCGGGACCGACCCATTGCGTACCGACGGTTGTTGCAATCGACGCCGGGAGGCTCTCCACCGGCACGACGCCGCGCCAGGCGACAATGCCGCAGAAGTGCGGTCGGGCGTCGCCGATCAAATTCGCCCGCACAGCTGAGTGCACGCCGTCGGCGCCGATGACGAGCCCGGCCCTCGCCGGCGCCGCCGCTTCGAACTCAAGTTGGACGCCTTCGCCATCTTGCGAAAGCCGCGCCAGCTTGTGTCTAAGATGAATAGCGCCCGGCTTTTCCCGCGTCAGCGCCTCGGCAATGACGGTATGCAAATCGCCGCGGTGAATGGTGATGTAAGGTGAACCATAGCGCTCGACTGACTCCATGCCGAGATCGAACTGTTTAAAGCTCTGTCCGGTGTCCCACAGCCGGACCACCTTGCCGGCCGGCAGCACCTCCACCTGTTCCAGCGCGCTTTTAAGACCGAGCGCATGAAGAATGCGGGTGCCGTTGGCGCTGACCTGGACGCCCGCGCCGAACTCCCGCAATTCGTGCGCCTGCTCATAGACTTCGACATCTATCCCGCGACGGATAAGCGCAAGCGCCGCAGCGAGCCCGCCGATCCCCGCGCCGACGATGGCGATTTTTCCGAAGTCTGTCGGCATGTCGGCGGGCGATTTGAGCTAGGCCGGCTCGCCGGCGGCATTGCGGTCAAGGTCGGCGTAAATATCATCGTCCTTGACGACGACTTGATAGGTGCGCAGCGGCACCTCACAGGGCGGCTGCACCACGTTACCGGTCGGCACGTGGAATGAGCCCATGTGCATGCAGCATTCGATCACGTCCCCTTCCAGCATCCCGTCAGCCAGGCTCGCCGCGGCGTGGGTACATTCATCATCGGTGATATAAAATGTGCCCGCGATGTTATAGACCGCCAACCTGTGATCGCCGACTTCGAACGCCTTGACTGATTCCGGCCCAACTTCGGATTTCGCACACACCCGTACGACATTCTCCGAATTATCAGCCATTACACGCTCCTCTTTCGCCGTTCTCACCTACAATAGCGACTTGGAGTCCGGAAGCCATGCAGGTTCTCGTCGTCGGTGCCGGCGTCATCGGATTGGCGGTCGCCCGTGCGGTCGCGCTGCGCGGGCATGACGTTATTGTGGCGGAAGCAACCGGTGGAATCGGCAATGGCGTGTCCTCGCGCAACAGCGAAGTCGTTCATGGTGGCATTTATTATCCCACCGGCTCGCTGCGTGCCCGCCATTCGACGCGCGGGCGGCGTATGCTCTACGAATTCTGCACCACGCATGGCGTTGCTTTCAACAAATGCGGCAAACTTATTGTCGCCACCGACACCGCCGAGCTCGGCAAGGTCGAAGCGCTGATGGCGCAAGGCGAAGCGAACGGCGTCGAAGGGCTGGAACTGATCGGCGGCAATACCGCCCGCGCGCTCGAAGGCGAACTCGCCTGTATCGGTGCACTGTCTTCGCCGGAATCGGGCATCATCGACAGCCATGCGTACATGCGCGCGCTGTGGGGGGACCTCGAAGATCGTGGCGGCCGCGTTGCGTTCGCAACTCCGGTCGAACGGGTGTCGTTTGCAGCGGAGCACTGGCGGGTCACGTTCGGCGGACGCGACGCCGGCTCCGTGGACTTCGACGCGGTGATCAATTCGGCTGGATTGGGAGCGCAGGCGCTTGCCCGGCAGATCGAAGGCTATCCGGCGGAAAAAATTCCACCGCTGGTGCTGGCCAAAGGCAACTACTTCGCCTTCGCCGGAAAGCCGGCTTTTTCCCGGCTGATCTATCCGACGCCCGTCGATGGCGGGCTCGGCGTCCATGTCACGCTCGACCTCGCGGGCCGAATGCGGTTCGGCCCGGACGTCGAGTGGATCGATCACGAGAGCTACACGGTCGATCCGCGCCGCGCGGACGCTTTCTACGACCGCATTCGCCGTTACTGGCCGGGTGTGCCGGATGGCTCGCTGGTGCCAGACTATTGCGGCATTCGGCCGAAACTCACCGGGCCGGGGCAGCCCGCGGCGGATTTTTTGATCGCCGACGAAGCCGCACACGGCATGAAGCGGCTCATTTGTCTGTTCGGCATCGAATCGCCTGGGCTCACGTCCTCGCTGTCGCTGGCGCAGGAGGTCGCGGAAGCGCTCGGCGGCTAGTCCCGTCGGACCGACTGAAGCGATCAAAACAATCTCAGCGTCGTGCGGCCACTGCGGTACACGGTGATCCCTTGTTCGGGGCCGATTTCTACCCACCGGCCACCGGGGTGATTGGCGGGCCAGCCGTTGCAATGCGCAACCTCGTGGCGGCGCATCGCGGCCAGCACATGGGCATCTTTCTAGCTCGCTGGCAGAGCGATGTAGCACACGCCATTGATCACCGAAGCGCAGCCTTCGGCTGGGCCACGGCATAGCCGCATCAGCTCTGCTTGCGAAAGTCGTTGCTCAATCGCCTGCCCGGAATACGGGTGATCGTATTGCGGCGGCGGCGCGAGCAAGAGCTGCACGCTACCTCCGCCCGATCAAGATCAAGAGCAAGCCCACGATCGCGATGCCACCGCCGTAATAGATCCACCTCGTCGCTTTGATCATGAAGCTAGAGGCCGGATAGGGAAAATATCCCGATCCCTGCCCCACAAAGACCAGTCCGGCGATAAGAAGGATGATTCCGAGAGTTACGAGCGCTGTACGCATGCGATCATGTCACGTGATGCTTGTGATGCGATCCGGCTTCGCTTGAGGAGGCGAGCAAACAACTAATGCGCGGCGTCCCAATTATCGGCGGCGTGGGCTTCCACCTGCAACGGCAGCGATAGCACCACCGCCGGATGCGGCGCATCCTCCATCACCTTCTTGATCACCGGCAGCGTCTTTTCTACCTCCGCCTCCGGCACTTCAAAGACAAGCTCGTCGTGGACTTGCAACAGCATCTGCGCCGCAAGCTTGTTGTGCCCCAATGCGTCGTCCATGCGGATCATGGCGCGGCGGATAATGTCGGCGGCCGAGCCTTGCAATCGCGCATTTATGGCGGCGCGCTCGTTAAACGCACGCACCGAGGCGTTCGAGGCGCGGATTTCCGGGTAATGGCATTTGCGCCCGAACAGCGTCAGCACGTAGCCGTGTTGCTTGGCGAACGCCTTGGTGGTTTCGATATAGTCGCGAATGCCGGGAAAGCGCTCGAAATACTTTTTGATATAGGCGCCGGCTTCCTCGCGGGCGATGCCGAGCTGGTTGGCGAGCCCGAAAGCAGAGATGCCGTAGACAATACCGAAATTGATTGCTTTGGCGCGGCGGCGGATTTCGGCGGGCATGCCTTTCACCGGCACGCCGAACATTTCGGAAGCCGTCATGGCGTGAATATCGAGTCCCTCGCGAAACGCCTTTTGCAGCGGCGCGACGCCACCGATCTCGGCCAACAGCCGCAATTCGATCTGCGAATAGTCGGCCGAAACGAGCTTGTAGCCGGGTGCCGCAATGAAGGCGCGGCGGATCTTGCGGCCATCCTCGGTGCGGACCGGAATATTCTGCAAATTCGGATCGGACGATGACAGCCGGCCGGTCGGCGTCGCGGCGAGCGCGTAGTTGGTGTGGACGCGATGCGTCGTCGGATTGACGAAACCGGGCAGCGCGTCGGTGTAAGTCGACTTCAATTTGGACACTTGCCGCCAGTCAAGGATTTTTTGCGGCAGCGGATGGCCTTGTTCGGCGAGCTCTTCCAGAGCGCGCGCGCCAGTCGCCCATTGCCCCGTTTTTGTCTTGGTGCCGCCGGGCAGCCCGAGCTTGCCGAAAAGAACGTCGCCCAATTGCTTGGGACTGCCAGGATTGACGGTGTCTCCAGCGATCTTGTTGATTTCAGCTTCAAGCCCGGCCGCTTCCTGGGCGAACTCGCCGGAAAGCCGCGACAGCAGATTACGGTCGATGGAAATGCCGCGGCGCTCCATTCGCGCCAGCACCGCCACCAGCGGCCGCTCCAATGTCTCGTACACCGTCAGAACATGCTCGGCGGCCAGCCGCGCCCGCAGCACCTGCCAGAGACGCAACAGAATGTCGGCTCTTTCGGCGGCGTATTCGGTCGCGCGGTCGATGCCGACGGCATCGAAGGCGATGCGGCTTTTGCCCGCTTTGATCAGGTCGTTGAGATCGAGCGCCGCGTGGTTGAAGGTGTGTTCGGCCAGCGAAACGAGGCCGTGATTATTCCGGCCGGCGTCGAGCGCATACGACATCAGCATGGTGTCGTCGTAGGCCGCGATCTCGATGCCGCGCAGCGCAAATATCTGCCAGGCGAATTTCAGATCGTGGCCGATCTTGAGCACGCCGAAATCGGCGAGCAGCGGCGCAAGCGTTTCAAGCGCGGCCCGCTCGGCAATCTGGTCGGGCGCGATATCGCCCTGGAACAAGCCTGCTTCGCCGCCCTCGCCCCCCTGGCGATGTGAGAGCGGCACGTAGCAGGCTTCGTTCGGCGCGACGGCTAGCGAAATCCCGCAAAGCTCCGCGCGCATCGGATCGGGATTTGCCGCTACCACGTCGACGGCGACCATGCCGACATCGCGCGCCCGTTCGACCCAAGCCTTGAGGCGTTCAAGATTGCGCACCGTTTCATATTTGGCGCGATCGAATTTTTCGCTTCGCGCCGCTTCGCGCCGGGCCGCCGCGAGCGCCGCCGGGTTGGAAACGAAATTGGCAGGCGCTTCACTGCTGCCGCGGCGGACCAGATCGGCCGGCGCCACCGACAGTGGCAGCATCGCTTGGCCCTTGAAGCCGTCACCCGGCGCCGGCACGACCGCACGGGCCGTACCGCCCTCTCCCCCCGGTGGAGAAGCCAAGGCGCCGGTGCTCGCTTGCGTCCCGTGATGGCCGGCGAGCCGTCCTTCGGCATCGATGGCACCGGCATCTACGCTGGCAAACTCGGCGACGCGACGCATCAGCCCGTTGAACTCCATCGCCTTGAGAAAGGCGATGAGTCGTTTGTAATCGGGTTCGTGCACGGTAAGATCGCCGAGCGGCACCGCGAGTTTGACGTGGTCGTCGAGGGTCACGAGCTTTTTCGACAAGCGCGCGTTCTCGGCATGGTCGATGAGAGACTGCCGGCGTTTTTCTTGTTTGATCTCCGACGCCCGCGTGAGCAGGGTTTCCAGATCGCCATATTCGCCGATCAACTGCGCCGCCGTCTTTACGCCGATGCCGGGCACGCCCGGCACATTG
>Ga0302307_10001869_pt1 | contig 13053 bp, 10 predicted proteins | sample III_Palsa_E3_2_FD_200530 | JGI IMG/M metagenome (GOLD analysis project Ga0302307, IMG submission 200530) | Peat permafrost microbial communities from Stordalen Mire near Abisko, Sweden - III_Palsa_E3_2 | ecosystem: Environmental > Terrestrial > Soil > Palsa > Peat permafrost | place: Sweden... | reverse complement strand
CCTGCTGACGGCCGTTTCAACGGTCGGAGCGTCTCGTCAAAGGCAGATCGTGCGCTTCGCTGCCTTCGTGGTGGGCGGGTTTCTTATCGGGATAGGCTCGGAGATATTCATTCTGCCGCACATCGATTCGATTCCTGGATTCACGATTTTCTTCACACTGGTCATAGCACTTGCCGCTTGGTTCATGACATCAAGCCCGCGATTGTCATATTTCGGATTTCAGATCGTTGTTATCTTCTGCCTCATGAATTTACAGGAGTTCGCGAGACAGACATCGCTTGCAGCGGCAAGAGACCGAGTCGTTGGGGTTGGCTTGGGACTGTGCATGATGTGGCTTGCATTTGATCAGCTCTGGAGTGCACCCGTGGCTGTGGAGATGAAGATGGCGTTTATTTCCAGCCTGCGATTACTGGCTCAACTTTCACGAGAACCCCTTTCGAGGAATCTGAGAGTTGCCGCCGAACGCACCTTTTCGCTGCGTGACATGATCAACAGTAGTTTTGACGAAGTGCGAGCGCTCGCCGATGCCGTGCTATTGGAGACCGGCGTTTCCCGGCAGCAGGACCTTACTTTGCGCCGTCGAATCCTGCGCTGGCAGCCGCGGTTGCGGATGCTTTTCATAACGCGGGTTGCTTTGTGGAGATACCGCCTCCAGGTCCCCGGTTTTGAAATGCCCGCGCCGGTGGCTAGAGCACAACAAGAGTTCGATAAACGTCTCGCTGATGTGCTGGATGGTATGGCCAATCGGATGTCGGGGAAAACCTCGGATAGACACAATGGTTTCAGAATCTCGGTTGAGGATCTAGAAAAAACAATTCAGACCTACGATTCGGGAAAGTCGCAAGAGGCGCTTACGGCACAGCTTGGTGGATTTCTCTCGTTGTCCCGGAAAATCGCAAGTCTGACGATTTCGCTCGATAACGAGATGTCAGTACAAGGAGAGACTTTGTGATTATTGCGCGGAAGATTTGGGGGTTCGGAGCGAACTCTCTCGCTATTGCAAACAAATGACTTAGCACGACATTCTAGCACGCCGTGGGTTAGCCCACGACCGCACTGGCACGTTCTTTAACCTTTCTTGCATCCGTTTTGAAGCGAGATTAGCGTAGTGCCTCTGAGCTACCGCTAATGTATCCCCAAGCATCGCCGCAACCTCGGTCAACTCGCAGCCCTCTCCGAGCCAGAAATCGACTGCCGTGTCACGAAAGCGATGCGTCGTATTCCCCTCAATCCACAGTCCTGCGTTCTGCATAAGCAGACGCAGATCGTCCTGCCATGTTGTGACCTCAGAGGTCACCTGATATTTGCCATCCCAGAAGACGTATTTTCCTTCACCCTCCATCAGTTCCGCATACAGAGTTGGGTCAAGCTGCTGGACAACGGATCGTCCGGTCTTTTGCCTGTCGAATCGGAGCCAGCCGTATTGAAGATGCCGATGACGATCCAGTTGCACTGTGTCTCGAATAGCAACTCCGGTCGCAATCATGAACTTCACGAGCAGTGTCACTACTGCGACCTTCTCCGCCGGGAAGGTTTTCGGAATCTGGGCAAAGAGAACTTTGATTTCTTTCTCGGTGAACGGCTTCGGCTCCAGTCGTTCTTTGTCCACCTTCGACAGCCGGATGGTCTTCAGTGCGGCAAGCAGATCGTTGAGGTTCTCCCGACAGCATGTGCGGAGGAAGCTGCGAATGTTCTGCTGGGCGTTCTGACGGGTCGTAGCGGACGGCCAAGCCCTCTCCCAGCCCGCCCGGAATTCGATCACATCCGCCGAAGTGATGAGCGACGGAAATACCTTCGACCGAGCCGACATGAACGCCTCGAACTGGTTAAATTGGTGCCGGAGCTTCTTCACTCGGCGGGCGGAGATGTTCTCGCTCTTTTTGGCACTGACGAAGGTGTCTATACACTCTGCGATGGTCGGCTGTGGGCCTTTGACGATGATGGGCTTCGGCGTGTCGCCCCGGTCTAGCTGCTCTTGGAGTTCGACCGCCTTATCCTCGGCGACGGCCCACGTCCGGGTCTTGGCGGCTTGGCGGTGCTGTTTGCCGGTCCGGGAGTACCGCAGGAATTTGGAGCACTGGCAGCCCCGGTAGAACTCGCCCCGGCTCCGGTGGGAACAGGTCTCCCGGTGCCTGACGAAGACGGTGACGATTGATTTGGGCTGAATGTTCACGCCGGGTTAACCTCCACTCACTTGCGAGGCTAACCCACGGTCTAACACGCCGTCAACGAATTTTTTGGTAATCACCAGTGTTTATGCGGGGTAAGATATGGCGGAGAGAGTGGGATTCGAACCCACGTTACCCTTTCGAGTAAACACGCTTTCCAAGCGTGCGCCTTCAGCCACTCGGCCATCTCTCCGGCGGAAATTTGGGAAGGACGACAGCTTTTCCAAGGCTATCGCATCGCTCAGATTGGGCCTGCATTCACGCCCACTGGGCTTCATTTCATTCTATGGGCAGGGGAGCGCGAGCGCAAATCGGCGAAGAAGAAACAAGGCTTGCGACGTATGCGGTTACCGACGCAAAGCAAACAGTGGCGAAACCAAAAGAGACAAACAGGCAAAGATACGAAGAGACAAATGTTAAGAGAGTTTTTCCGGCGCAGTTGGACCGGGCAAAGACGCATTAGAAATCGATGGATTCGCGGAAGTTGTCGAGGCGCTGGAAGTCGCCGCACCCGCAGCACGCGCAGAGGGAGCGCTGACCGCTTCACCAGGCTGGACGGCAGGAACCGGAGGTGGCTTGACCCCATCGACCACGTGATGGCTCAGGCAATAGAGGGCAAGTTCCAGGCGATCGGCCACGCCCAACTTGTCATACACCTTGCGCAGGTAATTCTTTACGACCTGCTCGGTCGTTCCCACGCGAACCGCGATCTCTTTATTCTTCATGCCCTGGGTCACGCAAGAAACGATCAGAGTTTCCTTGGGCGTGAGTTGCACTTTCGGGCGCGCTCCAGACGGGCGCAGCGTATGGCCGCGATACGCTTCCATCACCCAGTGAATCGCCTGACTCTCGAGCCACGGTTCACCGCTGGCAACTTTGCGAAGACAGTCGACCAATATCTCGGGCTCCACTTCGCGCGACAGAATGCCGTGCGCTCCGCGGCGAAATAGATCGAGCGTAAGTTGTTCGTCCGATCCGGGAGTGACGACAACGATCTTCAGTTGCGGCGACTGGCGCAGAAGCTCTGCAACGATTTCGACTGGATTGTGGGCCAGTGCCGCTTCAAAAATCAGAACATCGGCAGAAAACTTCGTCACTGCAGATTGCGTCTGGGATAGCGTCTCGGCCTGCCCAACCACGCGGATGTCGTCTTCGAGAGCGAAAATCTTGCGCAGTCCGGCGCGGAAGATGGCCTGAGTGTCGGCCAGAATCACGCGGATCAACTGGCCGGAGCCGTTGCCTGCGTGAAGGCCGTGATTTTCTCCCGCACTGACTGAAGTACTCGCCATCAGTTTCTTTGCACCTATGCTCGCTCGAAGTGGTACTCGTCAATTACAACGCCAACCCCGCGGCGTCCCTTGTCTTCAAAGCTGCGGACCACGCGGCCGTGGCAGTCAATCTGAACATTGCAACGGGATCCGACGACGTCGCCGGGAAGCAGAATGGTGAAGTCCACAATCGAACCCACAGGAACGTCGCGGTCAATCGCAAACAACACACCGTTGGCGGAAATATTTTGCGTCTCCGCCGCATACGCTCCGTTCTGCGATTGCAACTCAACGGGCAGATGCAAAGGAAACCGCGGAGCACTTTGCATTTCGGCATAGTGCTTTATCGCAGTCTGCGCCTGCGGGTCGCTCGACAGTTGCTCTTCTGTTGCTTCGCCAGACACCGTTCTAAGAAACCTTCCTTCCGGTGCGCGCCCTTCAGCGCGTCCGGATTCTGAGGAACTTTTTTAAGCGACTTAGGGGCAGCGTACACCCAGGAATCAGGCATGCAAAGTTACCGAAGTCATGGAACAGGTGGGTGCTAACTGCTTGCGGATGAATGAATTAGAGGGAATTCAGGAAGGAAGTCAACGGTCTGTCGTGGCGGATTGTCCTAGGCCCTTGGCAGAACGTTGGGTTTCTGCTAGACGGTCGATTGCACTCGCAAAACCGCACCTAGAACTTAGTCACTTCGGTGAAATTAAAGTCACGAATTTTCATTGCAGGCACGACCATGTCAAACGACTCTTCTCCGCAGGAACGAAGCGGCACACTCATGGCCTCAACATTCGAGAGCATATGAATCAGGCTTTCATTGAAACGGAAGTTGCGAATTCCCTGCTTAACTTTTCCGTCCTCCACCAGGAACGTGCCATCGCGCGTCATGCCGGTCACAATTTTTTCATACGGATCGACTTCGCGGATGTACCACAACCGAGTGACCAGCACGCCGCGCTCAGTGGAGGCGATCATCTGTTCGAGAGTTTGCGGATTTTGCGGAGCTGCAAAAACAATGTTGACGGGCATCTCGCCCATTTCGTTCGGCAAAGCAAACCCGTGGCCAGTGGCTTCAATGGGGCCGACTTGATCTTTTTGCTCGCAGCGTTTCATGCGTTCCGCAGTCGCTCGCGCATAGACAACACGTTTCACAATTCCGTTCTCGACCAGCGGCAGGCTAAGCCTCCGCATGCCCTCGCCATCGAAGGGCGAGCCCGTTTGCAGAGGATGCGTGACGTCGTCCCAAATAGTGATGTTGTCGCCGAACAACTGGCTGCCGATGCGTCCGGTGAGGAAGGAACGCTGGTCGAGAATCGCCATGCCCGAGTAATCCCAAAACATGAAGCCGACGATATCGAGCGCGGCGGAAGGTTCGAGAATCACCGTGTACTTGCCCGCTGGAATTTCGGCTGGACGCGCGGAGTCGAGCGTCTTCTGAGCCGCAATCTCGGCCATCCGAAGTGGATCGAGATTGTTCACATCGGGCGAGTTGGATTTCTGCCATCCGGAAGAATCGCCAGCCAACATCGTGATAGAGACTTCCGCGAGAGTCTGCGTATGCCAGTTGCTCAGGCCGCGCGAATTGAAAATTCCCTCAACAGATTCGGCGCTCGAATATATGCCAGCAGTCGTAAGCCTGTGTTTCTTCGCGACCTCGACGATCTTCTTCACGGCGTCGGCGCGAAGTTGGGGAGTGCTGGCCGCGGTCTGAGCAAAATAGCGCGACGGAGCCTGCGTGGAGTTCACGTCGGCGCCGCCGGCAGCTTCGCGCGTGTCGGGCATAGGCAGAAGATCCGGATCAGGATGCTGCACCTGAGCCAGCGCTTCAGAAGACTCGACCACGCGCCGCAAGCTCTCATCGTCAAACTTGTTGGTGGTAGCGCGAGCCGTGCGTCCGCCAAAAGCCGTGCGCACCGAGACGACATGATTCTCGTCCTCGACATTCTGATGAATGATATTGTTGGCAAATCGAGTCAAAGCAAAGCGTCCGCCAGAAAAAAGAACCTCAACTTCGTCAGCAGACGAGAATTTCTTAGTGCGATCGAAGATGTCGGCGGCTTGTTCCCTGGTTAGCATATATCGTGTGGTTGCTTTTCTCTGTGGCTCTGTGTCTCTGTGGTGAACTAGCTGCCTTTATATGCACTTCCCACTTTGATTCCGCGAAACCGCGACGGCGCAGCTCCGTGGCCTGTGCCCATTACCTGTTGCGGCTGGCCCTTTCCGCAATTCGGAGTACCCCATAGCGTCCATTCCTCGCGAGAACAAATCGCGTCCAGCGAATTCCAGAATTCAGTTGTGATGCCGGAGTACGACGGATTCTTCACCATCCGCACGCGCTTGCCATGCTTGATCTCCCAGCCGATCTCGCAACCGAATTGAAAGTTATATCGACGGTCGTCGATCGACCACGAGCGATTGGTCTGCATCAGAATACCGTGATCCGTGGAGGCAACCAGTTGCTCCAGGCTCAAAGGCTTCTCGCCCGGCAGCAGGCTGATGTTGGTCATGCGAATCATGGGCAGACGATTCCAACCTTCGGCGCGCAGCGTTCCGCCCGAGCGATTCTCGCCAATGGTGTGTGCGGTCTCGCGCGAACTGAGATATCCCGTGAATAATCCATTCGTGATGATCGGCGTGCACCGCGCAGGAACGCCTTCATCATCGAAGCCAAAGGTTCCAAGCCCCGGACCGTGCTCCTGGCGCGCGTCGGCCACAACATTCACCATGTCACTGCCGTAGCGCAGCGTGCGCAGCTTGTCGAGCGTCAAGAAAGAGGTGCCGGCGAAGTTCGCTTCCATCCCCAGCACACGATCAAGTTCAATGGGATGCCCGACCGATTCGTGAATCTGCAATCCAAGTTGTGAACTATCAAGAATAATGTCGAACGTGCCTTCAGGACACTGGTCCGCGTGATGCAGCGCCACCGCCTCTTCCGCGATGCGGCGCGCGTTCTCGACCAATTTCAATTCATCAATCAGTTCATAACCTTTGTTCTGCCACTGTCCGCCATAAGAATTGGGATACGAACGTTTTTGGATCTCGTTTCCTGCAAAGGCATAAGCGGTGTAGCCTGCGCCCGCAGAGTACTTCGTCTGGTGGATGTCGCTTCCCTCCGACGATAGAAACCACTGCTCCTCGCGATTGAAGTTAAGGTTGGTCTCGGCCAGCGTGACGCCCTCAACTCCGCGCAACTCGGAGTCGATGTTCAGCAGCAACGCAATATTTTGCTGAACCGAAATCGAAAACGGATCGATCACGTGCGGTGTCGTCCACTCGGCAGTGACAGGCTTTTCCGGCGCGAGACGTACGTCCTGCTCCTTCACTCGCGCCGAGGCGAGCGCGATCTCAACCGCGCGGGCCGCAGTAGTTTCAACCCCGGAGCGCGACAAGTCTTCGGAAGCGGCGAATCCCCACGCTCCATCGGCAAGCACGCGCACGCTCATGCCAACAGACTCGGAATCAGACGCACTGCCAACCTTGCCGTTTTTTGTAGTAAGCGCACGGCTACGCTGGCTGACAATGCGCGCATCGGCATAAGTCGCGCCGCGCAGCGTGGCGACATTCAGGGCCCAGCTAGCGATTTGCTTCATGCGGAGATTCAAATCTACCACGGAGACAGAAACGTGTGGCGCGGACCTGTCCTGAGCGAAGCCGAAGGAACTCTCGCCCGCGAAATCTAATCACGAGCGAACCATTAATCGCAGTCAACGCTTCAGAAGGGTCGAAGCAGCTTTACGGCGCGGCTCTTGCCACATCCAGCGCTTTCCTCACCGCCAGCAATTCCTTCAACAAGTCTCGCAGCCTGGTCGATTCAAGCGCATTCGCTCCGTCAGACTTCGCAACTTTTGGATTATCGTGCACTTCCAGGAAGATTCCGTCGACACCCGCGGCGACCGCGGCACGCGCCAGCACGGGGATAAACTCAGGCTGGCCGCCACTCACCGCACCGCTCCCGTCATCCGCTTGCGCGGAAGGCAATTGAACGGAGTGCGTTGCGTCGAAAACCACGGGCGCAAACTTTCTCATGATCGAGAGCGAGCGCATATCCACCACCAGATTGTTGTAGCCGAAACTGCTACCGCGCTCGGTCAGAAAGACTTGCGCGTTGCCCGCCTCGCGGCATTTTTCCACCGCATGCCGCATGTCCCAGGGCGAAACGAATTGCCCTTTCTTAATGTTGACCGCGCGCCCGCTCAGCGCAGCGGCGACAACTAGATCAGTCTGCCGGCACAAAAACGCGGGGATCTGCAGCACGTCGGCGACTTCCGCGACCCTCGCGACGTCCGCCACTTCATGTACATCGGTGAGAATCGGAAGCTGAACTTCATCCTTAATCTTCCTAAGAATGCGCAGGCCTTCCTTAATTCCAGGTCCGCGAAAACTGCGAATCGAAGTACGGTTCGCTTTGTCGTAGCTGGCCTTGAAGATGAAGGGAAATCCCAGCGCCTTGGTGACGCCCTTAATGATTTCGGCCATCCGAATCGCGTGTTCTTCACTTTCGATCACGCACGGGCCGGCAATGAGGAAAAGATCGCCTGAGCCAATGCGGATATCGCCGACTTGGAAGGAGGCAGTCAAGATCTTACCAATCGAAATGCAACAAAATCATTTCACCACAGAGGCACAGAGGCACAGAGAACTCAATACCTGTAATCGGTTTTCTCTGTGCCTCTGTGGTGAACCAGGTTTCTCCGACGCTATCGCCGCGTCACTTTTTTCGGACGATGAAACATCTCGACCGCCGCAACTTCTTTTTCCGCCCGCCGCTTCGATCCGTGTTCATACGACGCCGCGATGAAAGTGCTAAACAGCGGATGTGGCTCCAGCGGCTTCGATTTGAACTCAGGATGAAACTGGCACCCGATGAAATGCGGATGGTCGGGCAACTCCACCATCTCTACGTAAGTGCCGTCGGGCGTCGAACCCGAAATGCGCAGCCCCGCGGCTACCATCGGCTCTTCGTACTCGCGATTGAATTCGTAACGATGGCGATGGCGTTCGCTGATCTCAAGCTTGCCATAGATTTTAGCCGCGAGCGTATTGGGTTCGATTTTGCAAGTCCACGCGCCCAAACGCATGGTGCCGCCAAGCTCTTCCACTCCGCGCAACTCTCGCAGCTTATAGATCACGCGATGCGGCGTCGCCGGATCGAACTCGCTCGAATTCGCGTCCGCCAATCCAACTACGTTGCGGGCAAACTCAACGCATGCGGTCTGCATTCCCAGGCAAATCCCAAAGTAAGGAACTTTTTTCTCGCGCGCATAACGAATCGCCACCAGCATCCCTTCAATGCCGCGCTTGCCAAAACCTCCCGGCACCAGCAACCCGTCATATCCTTCAAGCTGCGCCGCAACGCTGCTCTCGTCGCTGGTTTCCAGTCCCTCGGCTTCGATCCAGTTCACTTGAAGCTTCAAATTGTGCGCCAACGCTCCGTGCACCAGCGCTTCTTTCAGCGACTTGTAAGAATCCTCGTACTCCACATACTTGCCAACAATCCCAATCGTGACGGTATCTTTTGGGTTGTAGACACGGTGCACAATATCTTCCCACTTGGAAAGATTGCGATCTTTCGCCTCCATGCGCAAATATTTCAGCACCAGCGTGTCAACACCTTCGTTCGCGAACACCAGCGGCACTTCATACACTGAAGCCACATCTTTCGCGGTGATCACGGCTTCTTCCTGCACGTTGCAGAAGAGCGCAATTTTAGACTTCAGTTCCTTCGCCAGAAACCGATCGGTGCGGCACAAAAGAATGTCGGGCTGAATTCCGATGCTGAGTAATTCCTTCACCGAGTGCTGCGTAGGCTTTGTCTTCAACTCCTGAGCCGCGGCGATGAACGGCACCAGCGTGACGTGAACGAACAGCGTATCCTCGCGGCCAAGTTCCTGCCGCATCTGGCGAATCGCTTCCATAAACGGCAGCGACTCAATGTCGCCCACCGTGCCGCCAATTTCCACAATCGCCACGTCGACATCCTGCGCGACTTTCTTCATCGCGGCTTTGATTTCATTCGTGACGTGCGGAATCACCTGCACCGTCTTACCCAGATAATCGCCGCGCCGCTCTTTGGCGATGATCTGTTCGTAGAGCCGGCCGGTCGTCCAGTTATTGTCGCGAGAAAGTTTGGCGTGGGTGAAGCGTTCGTAGTGGCCGAGGTCAAGATCGGTCTCGGCGCCATCGTCAGTCACGAAAACTTCGCCGTGCTGAAACGGCGACATCGTCCCCGGATCCACGTTGAGATAAGGATCAAACTTCATCAGGTTGACCTTCAACCCGCGGCTCTCCAGCAGGCAACCGATCGAAGCCGCCGCCAATCCCTTGCCCAGGGAAGACACAACTCCGCCCGTTACAAAGATGTACTTTGCTGGCATTTCTTCCTCGCTCTAAATTGTGTGTGAAAGATTGTGCAGGTGGTGTGCACAAACAATTATGGCAGAAGATGCCTGTGGAAACAAACAGAAGAATTCACCGCGCGTTGACTATCCCGCAGATGTGGGCGAAAATGAATCGAGTACTTCCCGCGATCCCGATTTTTCGGGCTCAAGCATTTTTGTCTTCAATCGTGGGCCTGTGGCGCAGCTGGGAGCGCGCTTCCATGGCATGGAAGAGGTCGTCGGTTCGATCCCGACCAGGTCCACCAATTCTCAATCACTTACGAACTTCCCGACCAATCGGTTGGTAGCATTTGGTAGCAAATTTCCAAAACATTTTCAGTCAGCGGTACGGCGGGGAAATTCATTTGGTGGTTCCTCCCCACTCGAACGCGCCGCTCCGACATCCCCGACCTGCATTGATTAAGGCGGTGGCGCGTGGTCACGCCTGGTATGAAAAAGTGCTTGAGGGAAGGTCACTGACATGAGATCACTGGCCCGTGAGACCGGACTCACACCTCACTATGTCCGGAACGTTTTCGCCTGCGCTTTTCTCGCGCCCGATATTGTTGAAGCCATCCTGGAAGGGCGTCAGCCGCTGACGCTGAAATTCGAACATCTATACAAGAACGTACCTCGCGGTTGGGCGGAGCAGCGTGAGCAGTTTGGTTTCCGCAAAATCCGCGTCAAGCCAAGTCAGTTCTGCAATAACATCCCTGATTGAAAATAAATTCCCTGGTACCTCCCTGTTAATTCTCTGATCGGTCCCTGTTCCGATTCGCGGTGAACGCGCCACTTTCCCCAGCAAAATGTGCAGCTTGAAGAAAGATGTGTGCATTTTTGAGAGCAGAATTTATAAAATTCCCTGTATTTTTCCCTGTTAGCAGGGAATTTGGGCGGAGAAGAGTTAGCGCGAGACTGCGCGCTCCGCCAGCAAGTCTTAACTGCGGAGAAATTCCGCCGCGTTGTTCGGCCTGTCACTTTTGCCAGTTCTGCCCACGTGCCATCCCCCGATAACATCTCTGCTAGGGCTCTTGGAATTCAACGAATACTGGCATTAATGACAGTCGGATCTTTGCGCGGGACTTGACCCTGGGCAAAATCGAGTGGAGAAACTCCGCCCCGCTTACCCAAAAATGCAAATGTTGAAGGACGCCACCCTTTCTCTCAGGGTCGCATCGCTTTCCAGTTAATCTCATCCAATGGGGTAATGGAAAAAGGAATAGCTGTTTCAGTGCTTGATCTTGTGGGTATGCGAGCCGGGGAGTCCGCCGGCAGCGCGATTGCCCGGTCGGTGAACCTGGCGCAGCACGTAGAACAACTTGGATACAGGCGCTACTGGCTGGCGGAGCACCACTCCATTCCTGGACTGGCTTGCTCAGCCACGGCCGTGCTGATTGGGCATGTGGCGGCAGCGACCAGGGCGATTCGCGTGGGCAGTGGTGGAGTGATGCTGCCGAATCACGCACCGCTGGTGGTGGCGGAACAGTTTGGGACTCTCGAAGCGCTATTTCCGGGGCGGATCGATTTGGGGTTGGGCCGAGCGCCTGGCGGCGACGCGCAAACAATGCGGGCGCTGCGACGGGATTTGGGGCAACGTGGAGATGACTTCCCAGATCTCCTCGACGAATTGCGCGGTTACCTTGGTCCCGAAAAACCGGGGCGAGTGGTCAGAGCGATTCCCGGGCAGGGGAGCAATGTGCCGATCACGTTGCTAGGGTCGAGCGGTTTCAGCGCGCATCTGGCGGGCGTTCTGGGGTTGCCATTTGCCTTCGCGGCGCACTTCGCTCCGGAGTATCTCTATGCGGCAGCAGAGTTGTACCGCGAGCAGTTCCGGCCGAGCGAGGCACTGCGGAGTCCATACTTCATGGTCGCGGTGCAGGTGATTGCGGCCGAGACGGATGCGGCAGCGAGGCGGTTGTTCACGACGCCGCAGCAGCGCTTTCTGCGACTGATCCGAGACCAGCCGGTTGAATTGATGCCTCCAGTGGATTCCATGGAAGGGATGTGGCAAGACTGGGAGAGAGCGGCGGTAGACAGCAAATTGGGTGCGGCGATTGTGGGATCGAACGCAACGGTGAAGGCGGGGCTGGAGAAGCTGGTGGGTGATACATCTGCCAACGAAGTAATCGTTGTGACTGACACCTTTGAACACGCGGACCGGATCGAGTCGTATCGCCGCGTGGCGGACGTTGCCGCGATGATCGCGACGAAGTCAATCGTTACTGCATGAGCCTGCCTCGCGCGCGCTCTGTTTGGGCCGGCGATCACAAAACGGATGATTGGCTGAATGCGATTGACTCGAGCGGCTACTCAGCAGCACTCGTAACCGTCGCGTGCGACTCACAGCCGATCATCCCTTTTCGTTGAATCGACTTAAGTTTAATCGACTTAAATTACATCTCCAGGATACGGGGGACTTATATTGCATGAAGAAAATTGGCTTCCTTTCATTCGGTCATTGGGCACCTTCACCGCAGTCAGGAACACAGTCGGCGGCTGACGCGCTCTTGCAGTCCATTGACCTTGCCGTGGAGGCCGAGCGCCTGGGAATGGATGGAGCTTACTTCCGGGTTCATCACTTCGCGCAGCAATTGGCATCGCCGTTTCCACTCCTTGCGGCGGTTGGCGCTAAAACGCGAAAGATTGAAATTGGCACCGCCGTGATCGACATGCGGTATGAGAATCCTCATTACATGGCAGAGGACGCTGGGGCCGCGGATCTAATTTCTGGCGGCCGGCTGCAGTTGGGAATCAGCCGTGGTTCTCCCGAGCAGGTCATCGATGGTTGGCGCTATTTTGGTTACAGCCCAAAGAAAGGCGAGGACGATGCAGAGATGGGTCGCCGGCACACCGAAGAATTTCTCGAGTTGCTGCGCGGCAAGGGCTTCGCTCAGCCGAACCCGCGCCCTATGTTTCCCAATCCTCCGGGACTGCTGCGTCTTGAGCCGTACTCGGCAGGGTTGCGTGATCGAATCTGGTGGGGGTCTGCTTCCAACGCGACAGCAGAATGGGCCGCGAAGCTAGGCATGAACATGCAGACCTCAACCCTCAAATTCGACGAGACGGGCGAGCCACTCCACATCCAGCAGGCCGCTCAGATTCGCGCCTTTCGCGCAGCCTGGAAGCAAGCTGGGCATACGCGCACTCCGCGCGTTTCTGTTAGCCGCAGTATTTTTCCGTTGATCGACGACCGAGATCGTATGTACTTCGGACACGGCTCTGACGAAGAGGACAAAATCGGAT
>Ga0302307_10001866_pt1 | contig 13090 bp, 11 predicted proteins | sample III_Palsa_E3_2_FD_200530 | JGI IMG/M metagenome (GOLD analysis project Ga0302307, IMG submission 200530) | Peat permafrost microbial communities from Stordalen Mire near Abisko, Sweden - III_Palsa_E3_2 | ecosystem: Environmental > Terrestrial > Soil > Palsa > Peat permafrost | place: Sweden... | reverse complement strand
GCGGTCAGTCGTTCGGCCCGGGATCTTCCCGCCCTGGGTTACGGGTTCCAGGGACCTTCGGCCCTGACGCGCTGGCCCGGGCCGGCTTTGACTGGGTGGGAGCGCGGTAGTCACGGAGGACGACATGCAGACAATGGAGGAAGTGCTCGGCAGCCAGCCGTTCTTCGCCGGGCTGAATGCCGGCGCGATGCGGCTCATCGCGGGGTGCGCGTCCAACGTGCATTTCGCTGAAGGCGAGTTCCTCTTCCAGGAGGGACATGAGGCCAATCAGTTCTGGGTGATCCGGCGCGGAAGGGTCGCGATGCAGCTGGAGTCGCCCGGGCAGGGCGCTATAGTCACCGACACCATGGACGAGGGAGAGGTGGTCGGGTGGTCCTGGCTCGTGCCGCCTTACCGCTTTTTCGCTGACGGCCGGGCGGTGACGCCGGTCAGCGCGACCGCGCTGGACGGCGCCTGCCTGCGCGGCAAGTGCGAGGCCGATCCGGAGCTGGGATATCAGCTGCTGAAGCGGGTCACCTCCGTGATGTACCAGCGCCTGCAGTCCACGCGGATCCGGCTGCTCGACCTGTACGGCACAGAACCCGCGCAAGCGTAGCCCGGTCAGGCGCGGCGGCATGCTCGGGCAGGCCGCACGTCACGATTCGCCGCCCAGGCACGGCTGGCAGTGCCGACGCCGTCCTCCTGGTCGAGTCGGCCTACCCGGTTGGGTAGCTGTCGACGTCGAGGACATCAACCGGGCTGTCCGGGCCACGCGCGGTGTTCGACGACGGCCCGTGGGGCAACAAGCTGACGACGTCCGAGCGCGGACGCCTTTCTGGAAGATCGGGGACCTCATCTACCCGCACCTCGACGAGCTCGCCCAGCTTGAGTCGCTCGACAACGGCAAGCCGTATGCCGTCGCGCGGGCCGCGGACGTGCCGCTGTCGGCGGACATGTTCCACTACATGACCGGCTGAGCCACCAAGATCGAGGGCAACACGATCGACCTCTCGGTGCCCTACATGCCGGGTGCGAACTTCCACGCCTACACGCTGCGCGAGCCCTTCGGCGTGGTGAATGTACGGCGTCAGGTAATGACCGGACGACCCAGCGGGAAGGGCTTGCCGCCCGTGGCCACGCTGGCCGAGCCGACGAACACGTAGGCCCCCACGGCGGCGTGAATGTAAACAAAGTCCCCGCTGTCGTCATCATCACCACGCGAAACAAGCTCACGGCTGGAAACTTGAGCAACACCAGCCCGGGTACCACACGTGGACCACACCGGTCGGCCGGAGCTACACCACCGGACCCGCGGAATACCCGATCTGAGACTGAGCCAGGCCTGCTCGGGTCCTTCGGTCCGCTTCTTAGCTTTCGGCGCGGAGGACGTCCAGCGCGTGAGCAAGGTCGGGCGGGTAGTCGCTCCGGAACTCGACCCAGCGGCCGTCGGCGGGGTGCTCGAAAGCCAGGCTGACGGCGTGCAGCCACTGGCGGTGCAGGCCCAGATGTTCCGCTAGCACCGGATCCGCGCCGTAGAGCAGATCGCCCACGCACGGGTGCCTGACCGCGGACATGTGGACGCGGATCTGATGCGTTCGGCCAGTCTCCAGCCCAACGTCGACCAAGCTGGCACCGCGGAAGGCCTCCAGAGTGTCATAGTGCGTGACGCTGGGGCGTCCCCCGGCCACGACGGCGAACCGGCCGTCGCCCGACGGATGCCGGCCGATCGGCGCATCGATGGTGCCGCGCAGCGGATCTGGGTGCCCCTGCACGACCGCGTGGTAACGCTTCTCCACCTGGCGCTCGCGGAACGCCCGCTTCAGCGCGCTGTAGGCCGACTCGCTCTTGGCCACCACCATCGAACCGGTCGTGTTCGCGTCCAGGCGGTGAACGATGCCCTGCCGCTCGGCTGCGCCGCTGGTAGCGATGGTGTGGCCGCTGGCCAGCAGGCCGCCGATGACGGTCGGGCCGTTCCAGCCCGGCGCCGGGTGCGCGGCTACGCCGGTCGGCTTGTCGACCACCACGATGTCGTCGTCCTCGTAGAGAACGTTCAGCCCTTCCACCGTGCGCGGCGGCTCGACCGGACGCGGCGCCGGTAGGGTCACCTCCAGCGGCTCGCCCGCCGTGACCCGGTCGGACTTAGCCGCGGGGTGACCATCGACCAGCACCATGCCCTCGCTGATAAGTTCGGCAGCCCGTGACCTGGACAGCCCGAACATCCGGGCCAGGGCGGCGTCGAGCCGCTCTCCGTCTAGGCCGTCGGGAACAGGCAGATAACGCTGATCCGGCGCTGTCATCCTCGGCCTCTGAAGCCTGCGTCATTGAGGTGACCGGCGTGGTTTGGGCGGCTGCCGCGTTTTCGGTGGCTTCGGGGCCCACCTCAGTGACCGGGCCCACCTCAGTGACCGGGCCCACCTCAGTGACCGGGCCCACCTCAGTGACCGGGCCCACCTCGGTGACGGGGCTGGCCTGGGTGACGGCGCTGGCATGACTGGCGGGGGCGGTCTGACTGGCGGGGGCGGTCTGACTGGCGGGGGCGGTTTGGGTGGCGGGGGCGGTTTGGGTGGACCGCGGATCGGCGTGCGCGTTGAGATCGTCTTCCGGGTGACCTTCGCGGGTGCCGTCTAGACGGATACCGCGCAGGGCGAGCAGGACCGCCAGGGCGCCACCGCACACGATGGCCGAGTCGGCGAGGTTGAACACGGGCCAGTGCGGCAACTGGATCCAGTCCACCACGTCACCGCGGAACAGCCCCGGCGAGCGGAAGATCCGGTCGGACAGGTTCCCGGTCGCGCCCCCCAGAAGCAGCCCCAGCGTGATCGCCCAGGGCAGGCTGCGCAGCTTGCGGGCCGCCCGGAGGATATAGAAGATGACCGCCGCGGCAATCACCGTGAACACGATCGTCATCGAGGTGCCGATGCTGAACGCCGCGCCGCTATTGCGCAGCAGGAGCAGCGTCAGGAACCCGTCCAGCAGCCGGATCGGGGGCCGGTTGGCCAGCGCACGGACCACGATCACCTTGGTCGTCACGTCCAGGGCCAGCACGGTCAGGGCCACCCCGATGACCACGGAAAGCTTCCGGCCGCCGGGCGCTGCCGCCGGCGTCAGCCCCGCCTCCCGTGCGGTACCTGGTCCGGTGTCCATCTCGACGTCCAGCTCCGGCGCCCGGGCCGGTTCGCCTGGGCGCTCCGCCTCGTCCGCCGTCAGCGGCGTTCTTCGCGCTGCTTGCACCTCACGCAGAGTACCGCGCGCGGGAACGCCATCAGGCGTGCCTTGCCTATTGGCTGGCCGCAGGAACCACACACCCCATATGTTCCCGCATCGATACGGCTGAGGGCCTGCTCGGTCTGCTCCAGCAGGCGCCGGGCGTTGCTGGTCATCTGGAACTCGTGTTCGCGCTCGAACGTCTTCACCCCAACGTCCGCCTCGTCGTCGCCCGCCTCGCGGATTCCATCGCCTAGCCGGTCAGCGATATGCGACTCAGCCTCCTCGATGTCACGACGCAGCCCGGCGGCTTCCGCTTCGAGCGCGTCCCGCACCTCGGCGAGCTCGGAGCCGGTCCAGGGCTCCTCCCCTGGCCGCACCGGAAGAGTTGCGGCGTCGGTACGCGGGGCTGTGGCCATCTAACGCCTCCCACGACGGGCTATAGACGATCATGAATATGAACGGTCAACGGAGAATAAGTCACATCGCGTTTCTCCGCAAATGAGATGTCAGTTCACTCACGTACGGGTACTTCGGCCGGTTCACGCCCGCGGTTGCAGATGCCTCAAGATCGGGCCGGCCCAGCCCCCGGGGTCGGCCTGCCGGGTCCTGCGGCGGCCGCCGCACCGGGTCCTGCGGCGGCCGGCGGTCAGGAAATAAGTTCGGTCCGGTGGGCCGTTCAGATATCCTGAATACCTGCACGGCATTGATGGGGACAGCTGCCGCTGACCGCAGGCCAGGAGCGATCCGGGGACGGTGCGAGCCCGGAGGCCAGCCCAGCGGACCAGATCACCCCGGAGCTGCCGGAAGAACGGCCCCCTCCACTCCTTCCCCGGACGTGGCCCGGGCTCAGTAGAACCGGCCGCAGGAATCCTCGAGAGGGTCGCGCACGCCTGGCACCGGCAGCGGCCAAGGAGGGTGGTACCGCGGGAACGCCGCACGGCGATCTCGTCCCTCCAGCAAAGTCCCGTTCGGAATTGCTGGAGGCGTCGGCATCATGTCGCAGGTATCCGAGACCGCACCGCAGGCAGACGGCAGCACGCCCCGCTTCCCCGCGCTGCCGGCGCAGATCGACCTGCCCGCCGTGGAGCGCGAGATGTTGGTCCGCTGGCACGACGGTGATGTCTTCACACGCTCACTGAAGCAGACCGAAGGCGGCCTGCCCTGGACGTTCTACGAGGGGCCGCCGACCGCCAACGGCATGCCGGGCGTCCACCACGTGGAGGCCCGCGTCTTCAAGGACGTCTTCCCCCGGTTCAAGACCATGCAGGGGTTCTACGTGCCCCGGCAGGCGGGCTGGGACTGCCATGGCCTGCCGGTCGAGGTGGCTGTCGAGCGTGAGCTGGGCATCTCGGGTAAGAAAGACATCGAGGCGTACGGCATCACCGCGTTCAACGAGCGCTGCCGCGAGTCGGTGCTCCGGCACGTCGACGCGTTCACCGACCTGACCGAGCGGATGGGTTACTGGATCGACCTGTCCAAGGCGTACCGGACGATGGACCCGTCCTACATCGAGTCCGTCTGGTGGTCGCTGAAGGACGTCTACGCCAAGGGCCTGCTCGTCCGCGACTTCCGGATCAGCCCGTACTGCCCGCGCTGCGGTACCCCGCTGTCGGACCACGAGATGGGTCAGCCCGGCGTATACCAGACGGTCACCGACCCGTCGGTTACGGTGCGCTTCCCGCTTGCCAGCCTGCCGGAAGGCGCGAGCCCCGAGCTGGTCGGCGCGGACCTGCTGGTCTGGACGACGACACCGTGGACGCTGGTCTCCAACACCGCGGTCGCCGTGCACCCTGAGGTCACCTACGTGGTGGCCCGGCGGCCCAGCGACAGCGCCCTAGAGGACGACCGCGTGGTGGTGGCTGAGGCACTGATGCCGAACGTGCTCGGCGAAGGCTGGCACGTAGCCGCCCGGTTCCCGGGCAGCGAGCTGCTCGGTTCGACGTACGACAGGCCGTTCGACCTGATCGAGATCCCGGACGCGCACGTCGTGGTGCCCGGATCGTTCGTAACCACCGAGGACGGCACCGGCCTGGTGCACATGGCGCCCGCGTTCGGCGCGGATGACATGCAGACTTCCCGGGCTCACGGGCTACCGGTGGTCAACCCGATCCGCCTGGACGGCCGGTTCGACGACGGCGTGCCCCTAGTGGGCGGCATGTTCTTCAAGGACGCCGACCCGCGGCTGATCCAGGATCTGGACGACCGGGACCTGCTCTTCAGGTCCGAGCCGTACGAGCACAGCTACCCGCACTGCTGGCGCTGCCACACCCTGCTGATCTATTACGCCCTGCCGTCCTGGTACATCCGCACTACGGCGGTCAAGGACCAGCTGCTGGCCGAGAACGAGAAGACCAACTGGCAGCCGCCGAACATCAAGCACGGCCGGTACGGCGAGTGGCTGCGTAACAACGTGGACTGGGCGCTGTCCCGTACCCGTTACTGGGGTACGCCGCTGCCTCTGTGGGAGTGCGAGAACGGGCACACCACGTGCGTCGGTTCCCGGGCGGAGCTGTCCGAGCTGGCGGGCCGGGACCTGTCCGCGCTCGATCCGCACCGGCCGTTCGTCGACGAGGTGACGTTTGGCTGCCCGGACTGCGGCGCGCGGGCGCGGCGGGTCCCCGACGTCATCGACGCCTGGTACGACTCCGGTTCGATGCCGTTCGCGCGGTTCGGCGCACCGTGGCATAACGAGGCCGAGTTCGAGCGGGCCTTCCCCGCGCAGTTCATTTGTGAGGCGATCGACCAGACCCGGGGCTGGTTCTACTCACTGATGGCGGTGAGCACCATCGTGTTCGGCAGGTCCTCCTACGAGAACGTGGTGTGCCTCGGGCTCGTCGTGGACGAAGAAGGCCGCAAGATGAGCAAGCACCTGGGCAACGTGCTGGAGCCGCTGCCGCTGATGGAGCAGCACGGCGCGGACGCGCTGCGCTGGTTCTTCGCCGCATCGGGCTCCCCGTGGTCGACCCGCCGGGTCGGACACGCGGCGCTGGAGGAGATCGTCCGCAAGGTCCTGCTCACCTACTGGAACACCGTCTCGTTCCTGGCTCTGTACGCCAACGCGGCCGCCGCCGACGGCAACGCCTGGGGCCCGGAACGGCTGAGCGAGGCCCCCGCGCCCGCGGGCCGGCCGGTGCTGGACAGGTGGATCCTCAGCGAGCTGCACACCCTGGTGCGGGACGTCACCGCCGCACTGGAGGGCTTCGACACCGCGAGCGCGGGACGGCGCATCGCAGCCTTCACCGATGACCTGTCCAACTGGTATGTGCGCAGGTCACGCCGTAGGTTCTGGGAAGGCCCACGGACTGCGGAGTCCAGCTCGGCGTTCGCCACGCTGTACGAGTGCCTGGAGACGGTGAGCCGGCTGATGGCCCCGATCACGCCGTTCCTGACCGACTACGTGTGGAGCGCGCTGCGCGCCGCCGGAGCGCCGGAGTCGGTGCACCTGGCCAGCTGGCCAGTGGCCGACGCCGTTCTCATTGACGAGGACCTGTCCGCGGACATGGCGCTGACGCGCCGGCTGGTCGAACTGGGGCGTTCGGCGCGGGCCGCGGCCACGGTGAAGACCCGCCAGCCGCTGGGCCGGGCCCTGATCAGTGCACCGGGGTTCGCGTCGCTGCCGGCCGAACTGCGGGCGCAGATCGCCGAGGAACTGAACGTACACGCGCTGGAGACGCTGGCCACGGTCGACGACGAACTGGTCGATTACGTCGTGAAGCCGAACTTCCGTGCGCTAGGGGGCCGGTTCCGCAAGGCCACGCCGACGGTCGCCAAGGCGATCGGGGCCGCGGACGCGGCGGGCCTGGCTGCCGAGCTGCGTACGGCCGGGGCCGCCAACGTCACCGTGGACGGGCAAGCCGTATCGGTCGGTCCCGACGAAGTGATCGTGACCCAGACGCCCAAGGCGGGCTGGACGGTCGCCAGCGACGGTGGCGAGACGGTGGCGCTGGAGACAACGCTCACCCCGGAGCTGCGCTGTGAGGGCCTGGCCCGGGAGGTGATCCGGCTCATCCAGGACGCGCGGAAGAGCGACGGCCTCGATGTCACCGACCGGATCGCGCTGTGGTGGGAAGCCAGTGATCCGGAGCTGGCCGCCGCGCTGACCGAGCAGGCGCCGGTGATTGCGGCCGAGGTGCTGGCCACGAGCTTCGAGCTCGGCGAGCCGTCCCCGGAAACCGCCAACGCCGGGTTCGCCGAGCATAGGGACGACCTGCTGGGCCTACGGTTCTGGCTCCGGCGGGCGTAGCGGGGATTCTGCCCGGCGCTGGCCGAGCGACGCCTCGCTAGTCCGCCTCCGCACCGTCCGGCTGGCAGGCCCGGCAGGGCGTGCAGCCTGCGTCCCGGGCCGCTGCGACTTCCATCTTCTGCAGGTCGCCATCTCCCATGAAGCGGATCAGGATGCATTCACTCTTGTGGTAGCGAGGCACACCCGGGACCACGGTCACTTCGTGATGGTCGGGCAGGCTCCCGTTTCCCTGCGCTCCGGGCGGCTCGGCCTCGGCGGATGGCGCATGGTCGTGAGATGGGCCGGCCTCGGGGGTTGGACTGGACTCCTGGGCCCGTTCGGTCTCTGGGTCGGTCGCCCGAGGTGGACGGGGCTCGGCCGTCTGGCTGGGCTCCGGGGGCTTAGTGGGCTGATCGGTCGCAGCGGGCTGCTGGGGTTCGGCAGGCCGCTGGAGGACGGTGGGCTGCTCAAGGACGGTGGGCTGCTCGGATAGGCCCGGCTGGCCCGATGCAGGGAAAGGTAGCTCGACGGTCAGGTCGGCCCGGGTTTCGGCTGGTTTGTGGCCGGGCGCGGGCCGATCTTCGGGACGAGTCCCGCTTGGGTCTGGGCGGATCGGGACCGTTTCGGGAGGAGCCCCGGCCGGGTCTGCTGAGCGAGCCTGGACCGGTTCGGGACGAGTCCCGGCCGGATCTGAACGAGCCGAAGTTTGGTCTGGGCCGGGGCCCGGGTCGCCTGGGGCTGGGCGCTGGCTGGGTCGGCCGTGCTGACCCGGGGGCCGGTCCTGGCCGGTCTGGGGGCTGCGGTAACTGCCCGGGCGGCCCGGCCATTCGGGCGACCGGAAGGCGGTGCTCTCCCGGTAGACCAGCTCATCGCGGTATGCGAAGCTTTCCGACCGCTCGCGGTCTAGGGAACGGCCGACTCCGCTGGAATCCCCGGACGAGCTGGACCCAGCGATTCCGGCGTCCCCAGCGTCCCTATCCGCGGCGTCGTCCCCATCCCCAGCGGCCGCCGTATCCTCCGCCGGCCTGTCCTCCGCCGGCCTGTCCTCCGCCGGCCTGTCCTCCGCCGGCCTGTCCTCCGCCGGCCTGTCCTCCGCCGGCCAAACCTCAGTCGGCCTGCCCTCCGTCGGCCCATCCGCAGCAGGCGTCCTATCCTCGCCAGCCATCTCGATCCTGGCCGCCGCAGCCGCTACGCCGGCCTCATCGGCGAGGGCTCGGTCCGACGCGCGTCTTTCGTCCGCTCTTTCGTCCGCTCTTTCGTCGGCCCCGGCCAGTGCTGCTTCGGCCGGAGCACGCAGCTCATCGCGGTCGAGGAAGGCCCCGATGAGCAGAAAGAGGAGCGCGACCGCGCTCACGGCGATCGCGATATAGACGAGCAAGAGCTTGCTGGTAATGCCCCCCGCGACGAGTATGCCCACCGCGACGGCCACGAGGAACGCACTGAACCTGATCACTGGCGTTCTCCCAGAATGCGCGGCCCACCCAGCCGCCGACCTTTGCGACACTCCCGCCGGGGTGGGGAAGGCCCCGCCCTGGCGGCCGCGCCGCCCCGTTCAAGCAAAAATACCCCGCGGCCTGGGCGATCAGTACCGTCCAGGCCGCGGGGATCGATCAGTTACCGCCGTTCGTGCGCGGGCGCGCCCTCGCTTCCGTGAAAGCTGCCTGCGTGCTGAACAACCTCGGGCACTGCGTACTGCCCGGTCGACGGCGCACCACCGTTACGTGGGGCGGGCTGGCCCAGCCCCGCCGGGACAGGCTGCGGCGCGGAGCCCATGGTGGGGAACGCTCCGCTGTCGGTCACGCCGGCCTCCAGGTCGCGAAGCTGGCCTTCCAGGTACGCCTTCAGCCTGCTGCGGTACTCACGCTCGAAGGCACGCAGGTCGTCGACCCGGCGCTCAAGCTCCTCACGCTGCTGAACAAGCGAGCCCATGGCCTGGCGGTGACGCTCCTGGGCATCGCGCTCAAGGCTCTCAGCGCGGGCCCGGGCGTCGCCGGTGATCTGCTCGGCCTGGCGGCGAGCCTTGGTCAGCACCTCGTCGGCCTCGCGGCGGGCCCGGCCGAGCGTCTCGTCGGCCTCGCGGCGCGCGTCGGCGATGGCCTGGTCGGCGGTCTGCTGGGCCAGGGACAGGACCCGCGCGGCGGTGTCCATGCTGTCCTCGTGCGGCGCCATCGAACCCATCATCACCGGCTCGGGCTGCCTGCGCTCTGGCTCCGGGCGCGGCGGCTCGGGGGCCGCCATGTCCATCTTCGTCTCAGCCAGCGGCGAGCTCAATGCGGGAACAGACGGCTTTCCCCCTCGCAGGCTCTCTGCCAGCTTCGCCCGGAGCTCTTCGTTCTCCTGGATCAGCCGGTCGAGCTCGGACTCGACCTCGTCGAGGAAGGCGTCAACCTCTTCCTCGTCGTAGCCGGGCCGGAGCCTGGTCGTACTGAACTGCTTATTCCGCACATCCGCGGGCGTCAGCGGCATCTTGTCTCCTCGGCGCGCTTGGCTGGGATCACCAGACGGTACTACATACCTCATCAGATCCGTGGCACGACTTCGTCGAGCAGAATCAGGATCAGGATGAACAGCACCATGAAGCTGAGATCCATGGCTACTGTACCGATGCGGAGCGGTCGGATGTAGCGACGTAGAAATTTTAGTGGGGGATCGGTCACCGTGAAGATGCTCTCGGCGATGACCAGGAGTATTCCCGACGGGACCCACTGTCGAGCGAACATCTGGATCCAGGAAAAGATCATCCGCGCGATGAGGATGACCAGGTAGATCGTCAGGACGTAGGTCAGGACAACCTTAAGGATGCCCATGGCCGTGTCCTCGCTTGTCGGTAAGCCCGCCTGGGGCCTCGCAAGCAATAGCTTTGCTGATCCGCATCACACCGTCACTGTCGGCTAGCTCTGGTTGAAGAAGCCTCTTTCCGCGATGCGAGCCTTGTCTTCCGCCGCCACCTCGACGTTCGCGGGAGAGAGCAGGAAGACCTTGTTGGTCACCCGCTCGATACTCCCGTGCAGGCCGAAAATCAGCCCGGCCGCGAAGTCGACGAGGCGCTTGGCGTCGCTGTCGACCATCTCGGTCAGGTTCATGATGACGGGGATCCCCTCGCGGAAATGCTCCCCAATGGTACGTGCTTCATTGTAGGTGCGAGGGTGCAGCGTAGTGATCCGCGCTAGGTCAGTCATCTGCCGGGCGCCGTCCTGGCGCGGCGGCGACGATGGGTGGGCGCCGTCGGCGGGCTGCCCGTCCGGATCGTCCCGGCCATCGGAGCGGTCCGCCTGGTCTTCGTAGTCCTCGTACTCGTCGTAGGAGTCGTACCCGTCCTGGTAGCGGTGATCGTCCTCCACGAGGCCGAGGTAGACCGCCATCTTGCGCATTGCGCTGGCCATCCGTCAGTCCTCCGTTGTGCCTATCTGGCAGCCCCCCGCGCTAGCCCGGAAGCGATCTCCCGGAACCCCCCGCAACTTCGACTGCGAACCACTTCCACGCTGGTGTGCGCCCCGATACAGGCCCACGCGAGGGACATTACATGACAGTGGGCCGCCGATCGCCGAGCAACGCCGTACCAATTCGCAGGTGTGTCGCGCCTGCCGCAACGGCCTCTTCAAGATCACCACTCATACCGGCCGAAATGATCGTTGCCGAAGGCCACACCGCCCGAACGGCGGCCGACGCCGGAGTGAGCCCGGCGAACGCGTCCGCGGCCGGGACGCCCAGCGGAGCAACGGCCATGATCCCGCCGAGCACCAGGCCCTCCTCCGCCGCGAGCGCTTCGGCCAGGGCAGGAACCTCGTCCAGGGGCGCACCGCCCCGGCCTGGATCGTCCGCCGTTCCGGTCAGGCGGACCTGGATGAGACAGGTGAGGGCCCGCTCCTGACGGCGGGCCGCGGTGCCCAGCGCCCGGACCAGCCGGAGGCGGTCGACGGATTGGACGACGGCCGCGTAGCGGACCACACTGGGGGCCTTGTTGGTCTGCAACTGGCCGACGAAATGCCAGGTGATGGGCAGGTCAGCGCACTGCGCGGCCTTCGGGGCGGCCTCCTGGTCGCGGTTTTCCCCGAAATCCCGCTGGCCGAGCTCATAGAGCAGCCGGACGTCCGACGCCGGTCTGGTCTTGGTGATGGCGATGAGGGTTAGTTCCGCCGGGTCGCGCCCGGCCGCGGCGCACGCCGCGTCGATCCGTTCCCGGACCCGGTGCAGCCGGTCAGCGAGTTCGGCGCGCCGCGCCGGATCCTGGCCCGGCTCCCCGGGCTGGCTCACTTGAGGAAGTCGGGAATGTCCAGATCGTCGTCTTCATCGAAGATGACCGGCCGCCGCCGGGAGGTGGCGACGTCAAAGACGCGCGCGGCCGCGCCGGTCCGGGAGCTCTCGCCCGCCCCGGCCCCGCCCGGCTCGATGTCAGCCGGGGCGCCCGGGATGTCCCAGGGCGCGGTCTGGCCGGAATCAGCGGGAATGTCCGTACTGACCGGGGTGTCGGCGTCCGCGTCCACGGTCGCGTCGGCGGAACCGCCGACCTCGGCCAGGTCCTCGGCGGCTGCCGCCGTCCTGGAGGCGGCCGCGGCCACTTCATCCGGGGTCTCGCCCGCGCCCTCCGGCTGGCCGGCCGGAGCGTCGCCGGTGGCGCTGTCGCTGACCGGGACACCGGGCACCGGGGCCGCCTCGGCGGCGGACCGGGTGCGGTCGTCGTCGTCCGCGGCCGCGACGTTGTCGGCGTACCAGGAGGCCTGGTCACCCGCGAGCGGACCGGTATGCGGCAGGGCCGGGGAACCCGCGTACGACGAGGCAGCCGGGCTGAGGTGCGACCCCGCGGCGGAGGCCGCGCCGAACGTCCCGGCCAGGCCGGACGCGGCGGCGTTGCCCCGCGGTGGGGGGACACGGCCGGCCGCAGCGGTCCCTGGGCTGAGCACGGCGGCGTTGCGGCCCCCGGCCCCGGGGGCGGTCCGGCCCATCTGGTTCTCGTCGAACCCGGCCGCGATGACCGTCACCCGCACCTCGTCACCCAGGGCGTCGTCGATGACCGCACCGAAGATGATGTTGGCGTCCACAGCCGCTGAATTGGATACGAGCTGCGCGGCCTCGTTGATCTCGAAGAGACCCAGGTCGGAACCGCCTTGAATAGACAGCAGCACGCCGTGCGCCCCATCGATGCTGGCTTCGAGCAGCGGGCTGGAGATGGCCATTTCGGCGGCGGCGACCGCACGGTCCTCGCCGCGCGAGGAGCCGATGCCCATCAGCGCCGAGCCAGCGCCCGACATGACGGACTTCACATCGGCGAAGTCCAGGTTGATCAGCCCCGGCGTGGTGATGAGGTCGGTGATGCCCTGGACACCGGAAAGGAGCACCTGATCGGCGGCCTTGAACGCGTCGAGCACGCTGACGTGGCGGTCGGAGATGGACAGCAGCCGGTCATTCGGGATGACGATGAGGGTGTCAACCTCGCTGCGCAGGCGCTCGATCCCGGCCTCGGCCTGAATGGCCCGGCGCTTGCCCTCGAAGCCGAACGGGCGGGTCACCACGCCGATCGTCAGCGCGCCCAGCGAACGGGCTACGTTCGCGACCACAGGAGCACCGCCGGTGCCGGTGCCGCCGCCCTCCCCCGCCGTGACGAAGACCATGTCGGCGCCCTTGAGCACCTCTTCGATCTCTTCCCGGTGGTCCTCGGCCGCCCGGCAGCCGACGTCGGGGTTG
>Ga0302307_10001859_pt1 | contig 13119 bp, 7 predicted proteins | sample III_Palsa_E3_2_FD_200530 | JGI IMG/M metagenome (GOLD analysis project Ga0302307, IMG submission 200530) | Peat permafrost microbial communities from Stordalen Mire near Abisko, Sweden - III_Palsa_E3_2 | ecosystem: Environmental > Terrestrial > Soil > Palsa > Peat permafrost | place: Sweden... | reverse complement strand
ATGTATGCGCTCGTTGCGCCGCGTCCTCAGTTGTACGCAGGAACAAACTTCATCAACCCCGCCGGGTATTCGGCATCCAAAGCTGCCTTGCTGAGTTTTACGCGATATGTCGCTTCGTTCTGGGGATCTTTCGGCATTCGCGCGAACGCCATTCTTCCCGGACCTTTCTCGAACACTGAGGACGTCGGCGGTGCGAACGCCGTGCAAGAGGATGACCCGTTCTTGTCGCGTCTGAAGAGCTACACATGCATCGGGAGAATCGGGAAACCAAGTGAACTCGCCGGAGCTTTGCTTTTCTTGGCTTCTGATGCCTCCAGCTTTATGACAGGCCAAGCGATCACGATTGATGGTGGATGGACGGCCGTCTAGCCAAAACACCATGAGGAGACAGGAAATAATCCGCACTGAGCTATGCCCACTATGCAAATTTGAGACGCACCCTGTCTTGCAGCTTCGATTCAAAGCGAAATTGAGACTTCCGACGGAGTTCTCCATTCGCCATTGTGACCGAGACAACTTTTTGTTTGTTGCTGCGGGCAATTCACTGGATTACGACGAATACTATAAATCGCTTGTCAACGATTCCTATCACTCGGAATTGGCGGCAGGTGACTTACACTCCCCCATCGCTGTTATTCAAATGAGCGAATTGTTGAAGCGCTTGCCCGGGTTCTTTGATGAGCCAAGAAAGGTACTCGACTTTGGCTGCGGAGAGGCTTCGTTATTGATAGAGCTTAGCTGCAAATTCAATGAGTCGACTTTTTGGGGATTCGACCCTAGTCCGGCCGCGCAACTTGGAAGCCAAAAAGCAAGCCATAGCGAACGGTCCATTCGATCTCATAATCGTGTCGCACGTTCTGGAACACCTTTTGGATTTCGACCTGCTTTGTTCACTGAACGCTCTTCTAGCAGAAGCCGGATTCCTCTACGTCGAAGTTCCCGATCCTCTCCATTACGCCACACAAGAGCGTCGGGAATTCCTGTACTATTTTGACCGACTGCATCTCAATCATTTCACCCCTCAGTCGCTGGTTCGGCTTGCGGCCGCATACGAATTCGGCTATGTTCGGCATTTCGAATATGCATTTCCATATCGAGATGGTGGCGAGTACCCTGGGCTGGGCGTTCTTTTTCAGAAGGGTGGAAGCCTCACCGAGATTTCTTCAGCGAGCGTCATTCAGACCGTCCGGGAATATATATCTAAGGAGAGAGCTAGGGCAAAATCGATAACCAATCAACTCGATGGCTGTGAGGGGATCCTAGTCTGGGGAGCAGGAGACAATTTCTACAGATCGATGGAGAATGGCGGCCCGCTCTCTGGGCTGGCGAACATGACTTTATTGGATAGTCGTCCTCAAACGATCCTCATTGGCGATCAACAGTATGTGGCCGAACAGCCAGTCGAGGGAATTAAATCCCATCCGTGGCCCGTGGTGATCACAGTGTCCGAGGCAAAGCAGGCCCTGGTCGAGCAAGTGAAGCGAATCGACCCGTCGAGGATGGTACTTTGCATTTAGTTCGCGAGAAGAGTGCATCTTGGCGGCGGCACACTATCCGCTCTGCTCGGATCACGTCCTAAACACCCGAGTTCTGCCGGAGGATACTGACATCTTTGCGGTCTTGAAAGTTCAATCATTAATTCGTGAGGGGCCTGAGGTGATTGCGTGAGTGCATGCAGGAATTGCGGAGGGACCAACCTTGAAGACCTTGGCCCGATAGGGCGAGTTGCACCTTTCTTTCTCAAGCGAGTTTTGGGTCTAGAGATCCGATCCGCCAGATCGAAAGCGCCTCTGAAGCAGAGAATTCGTAATCTCGCTGCAATCCCGACGTCTCTCCTTTCTCTCGCGTCGTCATCGCATGCTTTTGCGGAAATGCAAATCTGCAAGGATTGCGAATTTATCCAAACCACAATTCCTTTCCGGGACGACGATATTATGCGGTTATATCGGGATTATCGATCGGAATCTTACAACTGGGAACGCATTCAGTACGAGCCTTCCTATTCCAGTATTGCGGCTCAGGTGGGACAGGATAAGACTGAGATCTCCAATCGAGTTGGCGCGCTCAATGCATTCTTGCATCGCAATCTCGGATCTCCTCAGCCCGCAACCATACTGGACTACGGGGGATCTGATGGGAAGTTTCTGCCGGACTATCCTGGTTCGAAATCGGTTTACGAAGTTTCGGATATTCAGCCCGTCGCCGGCGTAACGCGTATCCATGACGAGTCGAAGCTTGGTCAATACTCGCTCGTACTGTTATCTCATGTGATTGAGCACGCCACGCACCCATCGGAACTTGTGCGCAAGGTTGCTTCCTATGTTGAGCCAGGCGGATACCTCTATCTCGAAACTCCGCAGGAGATTGACGATCGTGATCGGGCTGCCTTGCGGGAAGGATCAGAGCAATTCGACATTGGTATTCATGAGCACATCAACTCGTACTGTATTCCTGCGGTTTCAGCGCTTTTGGAATCGTCGGGGTTGAGCGTTGTAGCTATCGAGAGTGGACTGGTCGATGCGGGATGGGCTAAGGCTGTCCACATCAGAGCTCTCGGACGGAAGAAACCAGTTTAAGGGGTCGATCTGATGGCGCCTCCTGCGGAGGCAATTACCAAGACTCCTATCAGATTGACTCTTCACTGTGGCGGGGAGACAATGGCGTCGAGGCCGCGATGAAGGCGACGTGGATGGGTTGTCTGTTGTTGCTTCTAGCCAGCACAATGGCACTCGGCCAAACGAATCCTGTCCCATTTGTTAACCAGCCGCTTGTGCCAATGAACGCCGCACCTGGCGGGTCTGACTTCACGCTTACAGTCAATGGCGCGGGGTTCGTTTCTAGTTCTGTCGTCAACTGGAACGGGACGGCTCTAACCACAGTCTTCGTCAGTAGCTCACAACTAACGGCGACAGTCCCGGCGTCGAACATCGCTGCCACAGGCACTGCTTCTATCACAGTGTCGAGTCCGGCCCCTGGAGGCGGGAGATCAAACGTTGAGTTCTTTCAGGTCTCCAGCCCTGTTAGCCAACTGACCTTCGCGAACTTCCAGCAGAACATTTCGACAGATATTTTCCAGCCCACCGCCGCCGACTTCAATGGGGATGGGAAACTGGACCTCGCCGCGCTCTCAGGGTATACAGGGCAGATTCTTATCCTATTGGGAAACGGCGATGGCACGTTCGAGGCTCCGGTCGGCTATGGCCTTGGTGGGGGGAATATCGTGTCCGCGGACTTCAATGGTGATGGAAGGGTGGACCTTGCAGTGCCCTGGTCAGGAACCAACTCAATAGTTGCTATTCTTTTGGGCAATGGGGACGGGACATTCCAGCCTCAGGCGACCTTCTCCACCCCCCCATTCCCGGTATTCATCGCGGTGGGAGATTTCAACGGAGACGGGAAACTCGACATCGCGACGGCAAACGGCGGAGGCGCGCCCGGATCAGTCTCCGTCCTGTTGGGGAACGGCGACGGGACACTCGAGAGCCATATAGATTATGCGCAAGGCGCGTCCCCTGTTTCACTTGCGGTGGGCGATTTCAACGGAGATGGGAAATTGGACATAGCGTATTTAGATTTCGGCGGCGAAGTCTCCATCCTCTTGGGCAACGGAGACGGTACTTTTCAGACCGGACAGTCCATCGCGACTATCCAATCTGGGGGGGATCTCCTCACGGCAGATCTTAATGGGGACGGCAAGCTCGACTTGGTCCAAGTCACCGGGAACTCGCCTGTCGGCAATATTTCCGTCCTGTTGGGAAACGGCGACGGCACGTTTCAGGCGCCGGTCAATTATTCCGTTCCCGCTTACCCGGAAGCTGTTATCGCGGCTGACTTCAACGGAGATGGTGAGCTTGACCTAGCCACGATCGACGGCGCTGGCGCCTCGAATGTCACGACCGCGGTTCTCTCAATTCTCCTCGGGAACGGCGATGGCACGTTCCAAAGTTACACCGATTTCCCGACGAACGGTGGGCTGGCTGGACTTGTCGCTGGAGACTTTAACGGAGATGGCAAAATGGACGTGGCCGTGACACCCGGTGCCGTCCTGCTCCAGGGTCTTTTTCCCGCCGCGAGCGTTTCTTCGTTCAGCCTGACCTTCGGGGCGCAGGCCGTCGGCACTACGAGCCCGGCGCAAACGGTTACTCTGACCAACACCGGCACCGCCACTCTGGACCTGTCGAATATAACCATAACGGGGACCGGCGCTGGTGCGTTCGCTCAGACCAATACCTGTGGCTCTACCATTGCGGTAAATGCGAATTGCCAGGTCAGCGTGATGTTTGGCCCTACCTCGGGAGGGAGCCCTACAGCCTCGTTGAACATCACCGACAACGCCCTCGGCAGTCCGCAGTACATAAGTTTGGCCGGCGCGACTCTCACTTACCTATCGCCGTCAAGCACTACGTTCCCCAGCCAATATGTGGGGACCTCGGGACTTCCGCAAACCGTGACGCTAACCAACACCGGCACAGGTACGCTTACCATTACCAGCGTGGCTGCAAGCCCGAGCGATTTTGCGCCCCTCAGCACCTGCGGCAATTCCGTCGGGCCCGGATCAAGCTGCTCCATAGGCGTCTTCTTTGATCCGACCACGACCGGCACTCGGAATGGAACGCTGACGGTCACCGACAGTGCCAGTGATAGTCCGCAGACGGCATCGCTCACGGGTGTTGGGCAGGATTTCTCTTTGGCTCCGTCCGGTTCATCGACCGCGACGGTTTCGACTGGGCAGGCTGCGAACTATACCGTTACCGTTGCTCCGGGCGGAGGGTTCAATCAGACCGTGCTGCTGAGTTGCGGCGGAGCGCCGGCACTATCTACGTGCTCATTGCCCGCCTCGGTTGGGCTCAACGGTTCTGCAACCGCGGTCTCGGTTACCGTGACGACCGCGGGAAGTTCGGCAGGGCTCACGCAACCAAGAAGCGGCCCAGCGATTGGTGGTACGTTTGGAGTCTGGGTGACGCTCTCTGGAACGCTGGGATTGGCCATGTTGGTGAGCCTGGGTAGCTGGCGTCGTGCTCGGTGTCCGCAATGGACCTACGGGTTGGCCCTGCTCAGCCTGCTTTTCGTTGGAGCGACCTTGTCAGCGTGCGGCGGAAGTAATGGCAGCGGCGGGGGCAGCGGCGGAACGCAGGCAGGCACCTACAATCTGACCGTGACTGGCAGCTTCACATCAGGCTCAACCACGTTGACTCACAATACAACGCTCACTCTGACCGTGCAGTAGTCGTTCTTTTCGTTGCGGTGGAAACTCCGCCAAGCCGTTTCGTCAGCCCCAAGTAGTCGAGCCGTAGCGGATGCGCGACCGAATATACACCGTGTTCCCGGGTGTTTGAGTACAATCGCCTCCTTTCTCAACGCGGATTTACTAAACCGGAGGCGTGTCATGACGTTATCTCACGTGATTGAGCACGCCACGCACCCATTTTAAGGGGGCCAGGGACTCGTGATGCTACGATTCGTCCCCTTCGCGTCTTCATTACTGCACAGTCACCGTAAAGGCCGTCGTGTGGGTTAGACTGCCTGAGGTTGCGGTTACCGACGCCGTGTACGTGCCAGCCGGGGTGCCTTGCGTGTTGTGAGAAGACGAGGTGCCACTGCCTCCGCACGCTACCCATGACAGCATGGCAAGCATCAATAGCGGCGCAAACAGGACAGGAGCGCGTTTACGGCTTCGCAATGCCAGCCAGCTGAAACCGACCAACATTGCCGAATACAGTAATACCCACAGCCGGGGAAACACCCCCGGTGGAGGTTCCACGGGCGAGAGCGTTGCCGTCGTTGAAGGAGCGGTGGTTCCTACTTTCACCGTCACAGACTGTGCGGCAGTGCCGCTGATCTGCTCCGACGAACTGGACAAACTGCAAGTCGGGCCCAGAGTCGCCGCCGGAGTGATGGCGCAACTCAGGCTCACCGTTCCACTGAATGTTCCCGACCCTGCCAAGCTCAGACTGAAGCTGGCGGTTTGCCCGGCGCTGACAGTCTGCGACGTAGATGAGCCGGAGCCCGGATTTATACTGAAATCAGGAGCCGCTTGGACCACGAGAGATACGGCTGAGCTATTCACAATCGACCCCGCACCTCCCTGAACCTGCACAGAATAAGTGCCCGCCGCAGTGCTTGTGGTCGTGGTGAGGGTTAGAGTTGACGTCCCGGAGCTGCCGGGAATCGTCGGAGGGTTAAACCCGCAGGAGGCTCCAGTTGGTAAGCCGGCGCAGGAGAGAACCACCGAACTTTTGAAACCGAACGTCGGAATAACGGACACGGTTGAGGTGGCAGAATTTCCAGCTGTAACCGGTGCCGGGGAGACCGCACTCGCAGAAACTTCGAAACCAGCTGGCGTGGTATTGAGCAGTACGCCATATCCTTCCCCCCAGGGGAAAACTATGTCAGGGCTGCCGTCAGCATTCATATCCGCAATCAGAGCTGATGACGGGAGCAGTCCATTCGTTGGGACACTGATAAGGGGTCCAAACGTACCATCGCCATTGCCCAAGAGGATCCCAGATTGCCAACTGTTGCTGACAAAAGCCGTAACGAGCAGGTCGGGTTTGCCGTCACCATTGACGTCGCCGACAGCGATCACACTAAGGTCATCACCTGGCAGCACTGGCAGCGGGGTGAATGTGCCGTCGCCATTTCCCAAACCAACCTGGTTGGAAGAAATCAGGTCGGGTTTGCCATCGTTATTGAGATCAGAGACAAACCGCGGCGCAAAATTATTTAAGTTTGTCGGAAGAACTGCGGCCTGGAAGGTACCATCGCCGTTGCCGAGCAAAATCGCGGTCGATGAACTTCCTGCTGCGATATCCTGCTTGCCGTCGCCGTTAAAGTCAGCGCTCACGAGATTGGAACCTCCGTTATCAAACACGGCCACTGGCGCAGCAAAGGTTCCGTCTCCATTCCCGAGCAGTAGCTCCAGCGATTGGCTATTGACGCCTGCTATCGCGACGTCCATCTTTTGATCGTTACGAAAATCGGCGACTAGAACTGATGAAACACCCTGGCGAATGGCTGTAAACTGTGGATAATAAAGCGGCGCCTGAAAACTCCCGTCTCCATTTCCGATCAATACACTGTAGCTCCATAAAAACGATACCGGGTCAACGGTGCTTACCAATAAATCAAGATTACCGTCTCCGTTGAAATCAGCCGTCACGATTCCTTCGGACGTCGACGATCCCTGAATTGTGAAAGACTCGATCAACGACAGCATGCCGCCGCCATTGTTCTTGTAAATGTCAACGCCCGTGTTGGCCAGACCCGGCGCACCGCCCTTGTCAAAGTTGCCGATCACGAAATATGGGCCATCCCCACTCGCTCCGTACTGGATTCCCTGAAAAGTGCCATTCCCATTACCCAAGAGCACAGCGTTGCCCGCTGCGAGATCTAGTTTCCCGTCAGAGTTAAAATCGCCAATCGCAACCCCAAGAGAAGGGAGCACGTTTGACGAAGTCGGCAATGCTAGAATGTAGTTGCTGGCATTGGAGAATGTTCCATCCCCATTTCCCAGATAAGTCTGAGCAGCAGTTATTTCGGGCCCGGCCCCCTCCACTTGTTGAAGAATCAAGTCCAACTTGCCATCGCCGTTCACGTCCGCGGCGGCCAGAGCGCCATTGCCAGGAAAACCGGCGATTGGGGTTTGGAAGGACCCGTCTCCATTTCCCAAGAGAATGTAAACCTCGTGCTGATTCGGAGCGTCTGCGTAGCAACTCACTGCGAGATCGAGCTTTCCGTCCCCATTGAAGTCCCCGGCAACAGCACATGCGGGACCAGAAACGCCAGTTGACGTCGTAGGCGCCCCAAAAGTGCCATCGCCTTTGCCTGGGAAAAAAACTTCCTGCGAGGCGCCGCTATTCGTGACGACAATATCGGTTATTTGATCGCCATTGAAATCGCCTAGCGACACCCCTGTTTCTCCCGGCGTGGTGGTTCCGATGGTATAAGAAACGCCGGTCGCAAACGTTCCATTCCCGTTACTGACGTAGACAAGAAGCGTGCTATCGAACACCCCAACCACATCCGCCTTACCATCCCCATTCAGATCGCCTGCGGCAACCACCGACAAGTTGGCGCCGCTGGCTGTGCTGACGGGAGCCTGGAATGTTCCATCGCCGTTTCCCAGCAGCACAAGCAATGTGCCGGTTCCTTGCTGCAGGATATCGGGCTTGCCATCCCCGTTGAAATCCGCTACTGCCAATGCCCCGCTCGATACCGCAGTGCCTGGCTTGAACGTCCCGTCACCATTGCCCAGATTCATCGTGCCATCTGAGGTGAGAATGTCGAGCTTCCCGTCGCCGTTAAAGTCAGCGACAAAGGTGGCGACCCCTGTTCCGGCGTAGGTGGGTGGCTGAAAAAAAGAAACTTGGGCCTGCATTGAAGCAGACAGAGCCAAGAAAGAGATGGAAATCACGATAGCGATTAATGCTTCGCGTTTCATCGCATCACCCCGACGGAATATGAACCTGGCAAACCAGTCGGGCGATGGGGGAAGAAAGGTCTACTGCGCGGGCGCAATCTTAGCCGCGGCGCGCTTTTGCTGGTGATTGCGCGTTCGTCCATAGCTCTTCCTCCGGTGGCAGTTGACCCGATCTTTTGACCTCGAAGGCGACACCATTATATACGTGCGTATACGTGATTCATGTATAGGTGATTCAGATCGAGTCTTATCGATTCGTTTCGGAAGTGTCTGAGGCGAAAATTGTTTACACAAAACTTCACGTCAGCCGTCGGAAGGAGATGGCGCGGAGATCGCGTGTACGGAAGCCATGGATAGCGAACTCGCCGTGTTTGAGTCCAATCGCCTCTTTTCTCGACGGCATTTACTATTTTAAGCAGGAGGCCTGTCATGATCGAGCTTCGCAGATGGGCAGTACTCGCATTCTTGCTTTGTTCGATTTACGCCCTCGGGCGCACCGTAATCACTCGAGACATACTGACACTCCCCGCTGGCGATGCGCCTGGCGGGGCCTTCAGCGGGAATCCGCCGCAGAGTAGAACCGTGACTTCATGCACAACAAATGGAGTGGCATATGTTGGCAACTCCTGTGCGGCGGTATGGGGCGGGGGGGATATCGGAGCGCAAATCAACGCGGCTATCGCGACCATGCCGGACGGCGGCGCTGTTTATGTGCCATCCGGGCTCTATTCTTTTACCACGACCATCGTTGTGCCGCGCTACATCACTCTCATGGGGTCGTCTAGCCTCGGCACCTATTTGCATTACACAGCCTCGGCCGGATGTGCCGTCGCGATCGGCGATAACACCTCAACCGTACATAAAGGAATGAACTTCAACAACTACAGCCCTTCGGGAGCGATGCAAGACATTACGCTCGTGGGGGACAACGCTGCGAACCCCACGTGTGGAATCTATGTTGGCGGCAGCGATGGCGTCCCCAGCGCATCTGGTACGGTCAACACTTCTGGCGCTTCTGTGGCTGGTAGCGGGTTCAATTCTTCCTGGTCGGCCGGTACCCCGATCAGAATCAACAACCTCATGTATCAGATCGCCAAGGTCGCAAGCTCGTCTTCGCTTACGCTTACAACTTCTGCGGGAAAACAGGCTGGCGTGCCTTATGCGGTGGTAGGCAGTCCTTTGACCGGAATTGATCCCATCTCAAACTTTGGAGACCATTACCATTTCAATCGAGTGCGCGTCTTCGAAAGCGCAAACCATGGAAGTTTTGGAACTTGCGTAAAGGTTGGGAAAAACGCCTGGAGCAACACCATTTTGGAGAGCGTTCTCTCCTTCTGTGGAACTGGGCTATGGGTTCCCTCCAATGCGGTCATTGGCAATAACACCGGCGAAGATTTGTCTGTTGTAGGTACTTCCATTTCAAATAATTCAGGAATTGGGGTGCAGATAGACGCCGGAGATTTTATTAGCATGTCTATCGTGAACAGTTCGATCGATTACAACGGATCATGGGCGATCCAGAACGGAACGTCGTCCAGTCAAAACGCAATCAGTATTTATGGGACGTATGTTACCAATCCATATCGTTGGATTCAGAACTATGGCCGCATGTACCTGGGCGGCGATTATTTCACTGATGGCAGCGAGTCCGGTACGCTAGGGTACCTAATCGATAACGAAGGCGACAATTTCACTGTCGCCGGTGGCCAAATGTTCAATGGAGGATCAGGGGTGGTTCTGAATCCAGCGGGCGCCGCGACAGCCGAATGGTTTGGGCCGTTGGTAACTGGAAAGGGATCAGGTTTTCCCTCTGCAACAGCAGTCAATATTGACCGGTTTGGCAACGGCGCATTTGCCAACGTCTTCGCTCCTCACGGCATCCTGAGCGTCGGCAGTGGGGCAAATACCGTATATCGTTGCGTCACGGCCGGGAGAAACCTACCGACCGGCTCTTTAACGATCAATTCGGGGGAATGTGGAAGTAGCGACGATACTGGTCTCAGAGTGAAGTAGTCGATTCTGGGGCCCGACGTTATCATTTTCCAGTACCGTTCGTGTAGTGGTTGAATTTTCAGCCGGTATCCACGAGGTCAGCGAAGGTGCGACAAAACGGCGCGCATTGTGATATAAACAACGCCATGCCCCGTAAACGAACTGTGCAACTCTCCCTCGTCTTTTTCCTCCTGACAGTTCTCGCCGTGCCATTGCCAGCATTTGCTTACGGAGACCCAACCGGTGGTTTCCTGTTCCAAACTCTCACGCCTCTCTTGGCAATACTTTGGGGTGCGTGGATGATTTTTGCTAACAGTGTCCGCAAGGGCGTGCGAAGGGCCATCCTTCGAATACGCGGCGTAGCTCCGGAGGACGCATCCGCGAACGATACTGGAAATACCGGCGGCGCGGATTGATGCGTCCCGCCTAAGGGCGGCATATATGCAGACTGGGCCGTTACGCCGTCCATATCAGGATCTGAACGTTGGTTTTCAAGCACTGTACAACGCGACTGAGCCCCTCAAACTTCCACCCCGATAGCGAGCGTCAGTCAAGGTCAATGTGCGAGTCCGGCCAAGAATATCCCTTCTGTTCAATGATGCGTCCCCACTCCCTGTCGACGCGCTCTTTCTGCATCCGCGTGAGCCGGAAACGATTTCGCGCGTGACCCGATGCCTTATCCAGATAGGCTTCCAAACGCGGGCCAGTCGCTGCAAAATCGCCTAGTTTCAGTGTTGTGTAGAGATGAGACATCTGCTCGATCGGCTTCTTCACCAAGTTCTCATAACGAACTCTCGCCACGGAGCCGGGTGTGGCGTGTGAGATTCCCTCTGAAACCGTCTTCTCGTGGAGGAGGTAGGCGGCTAGAACAAAGTCTTCCACCTGATCTGCCGAGCAATGCTCCAAGCCGTACGAGTCGGTGAGCGTCCGCCACAGTTTGAGGTTGGATGCGAACACTTCGTATGGATTGCGTTCGATGATCACGAATCGTGCATCCGGGTACTTGCCCTGCAGAAGCCGCATCCGGTATCCGTGGGTCGGCGACTTCAGCACCATGGTCCTGCCCTGTTGCAGGGTTAGGAGTTTGAGGAAGTAATCGAAGGTGGCATGCCACCGTTCCTGATCACTGATAGAACGTGCCTGCAGATCAAGGAGACGGCCGACGTCACTCATGAGGGAAGGAACAATCAGAGCTTCATAAGCGGACGGAGCACCCAGGGCGAGCAGGGCGAATTCATCCTCCTGGGGGGACGCCCATGAGTAGCGCAGATCATCCATGGGACGGCGGACCTGCTGCGGTTCGCCCGCTCGAACCCAGCGCTCGGAGAGAAGAAAATGGGCTGGATTCAAACAGGCATAGGTACTAGGAAAACCGAAGTGCGGATCGCAGCACAACAGTTCATGCAAGAGCGTAGTGCCGGAACGCCAGAATCCGAGAACAAAAACCGGTGAAGGCGGCACGACCTTGGCCAGAGCATCCGCATAACTTCCATTCTGAATTCGGTGCAGGATCGATTGGGTGGCACCGTTTAGCCAGTAGAGGGCGCGCGTGCGGCGAGTGGCTCGACTGCAGCCGGGGTCAATCTTCAGAGCCAAGTTTTGCCAGGCGCCGCGCAGCAGGCGCAGGCGTTTTGTTCCCGAAGCTTGGTCCGGCGCTATCATTGCTTTCTGCTAAATCGTTGATTGACCTCCTCGAGCTTTTCTTGCAAGACGCTCCGCATGCGCTTGGCGACTTCGGGCTCGGACTGAACAACATTGTCCTCCTCCCCCGCGTCAGTCTTGTAGCGATACAACTCCTCCCTGCCCGAGGCAAGATATCGTATCAACTTGAACTGGTCGTCCATGACAGCGAGGGTGCCGTTGGTCACCGGAGCGAAAATGCTGTTCGGGCCGAGGGTCATACTAAAGACATAGCGATCAGCAAGGGGTGACTCGCGGAGTGCCGGTTTAAGGGACGTGCCATCGGTCCAACTCGGAACCGGCGCTCCAACGAGGTCGAGGACAGTGGGAAGCAAGTCAGCTTGCTGTGAAAGGTCGTTGACACGGACGCCATGTGTCTGTCCTGGCAGGTGAATCAGCAGGGGAACATGGATGAGGCCGTTATAGAGGTCGGGGCCACCGTGGTAAAGGCGGTTATGGTCGAATAACTCTCCATGATCGGCTGTGACAATCACAATCGATCGATCAAGGCGGCCGGTCTGATCGAGCCAATCGAGAAAGTCACCGACGCTGTGGTCAGCGTATAGCATCAACTCATCGTATGCAGCCCGCAACTCTTCCTCGGTTACACCCGGAGGCAGCGTCTGAATGTCGGGCACCACAAATTTCTTGTAATTCTGAACCGATTCCGCCACGAACTTATGTTGATAGGGACCCGGCACCCAATACGGATCATGTGGCGGCAAAATGTGCGCCCAAAGAAAGACAGGTTGCGGCCCGTCGTGTCGTTCAAGCAGTTTTGTTGCTCGTCCAAACACGTCTTCGGCAGGTGAGGGATAGCGGGCACCGAACAGAACGCTGTCGACACCCTCACCTACGACGACCCCGGCACGAAGCAACGAGAGAGCAAGCGTTGCCTGCGTATTGACACCTATTAGGTTGGATCGGCGAAATCGAAACCCGGTAAGACCTCTTGGAAAAGCATATTGCACAGCATCGTAGCTTTCCAGAGTTCTGTGGCGAAACGGGGCAGCCCATAAGTTCGAAGA
>Ga0302307_10001850_pt1 | contig 13147 bp, 15 predicted proteins | sample III_Palsa_E3_2_FD_200530 | JGI IMG/M metagenome (GOLD analysis project Ga0302307, IMG submission 200530) | Peat permafrost microbial communities from Stordalen Mire near Abisko, Sweden - III_Palsa_E3_2 | ecosystem: Environmental > Terrestrial > Soil > Palsa > Peat permafrost | place: Sweden... | reverse complement strand
AGCCGAGCACGACCTGCCCTTCTCTGCCTGGAGCCTGTCGAAGCTGGCGGAGTTCCCGGTCGCTGAGTTGCCTTACCTGTAGATTTTCCGGGCAATGGATGCACCGAGCACGCCGATGCACCAGCCTGCGAAGATGGCCCAGATGGTGGTACGGGATGTGCTGTGCAGGTCCCATACCATGAAGCCAGCCAGGAGGAATGCCCAGACGATCAGGCCCCCGATGACCCACACGGCGTAGGGCGGCCGGTCCTCCACTGGCCTGCGCCATGCGGGTGGCCAGGGACGCATCTGATGCAGGAGGGTCCTCACGATGGTGCCAGGAGGATCGCGGGGAGCGGTGTTGTCATTCTGTGCGTACATGGGATGTCTCCTATGGTCTTTGGTGTCCAGCCACTCTGGTCATCTATCAAAATGATATCACTTTGATAGATGATGTCAAGGGTGGGGAACCGCATGGGCAGACTGGGCCAGGTAGAGCAGACGCAGCGCAAGGACCTGTCCGGCTCAAGATCAATGACGGCAACGACGTGATCATGCTGGCGCTGGAGCGCAGATTCTCCAGCCCGCATCCAGGTCAGACGTCACCCGGGCTAGTCATCGCCGGGCAGTGGCGGGCTGCTTCCGGTGCGGCTGGCGGTGGGTGGCCGCCCGCGGGGCCGCATTAGCCGGCGCGCCCGGGCAGCCGCCCGGCGTCGGCGAGCGCACGGCGGAGCAGGAACTCGATCTGGGCGTTGGTGGATGCAGCGGCATGACACCTCTCGGGTCCGCAGGCATGCCAGGATGGACAGCAAAGCACGGAAGCCCCGTACAGGAGGCAGTACGATGACCGCCCGGCCAGCCGACCGGATCCCGGCGAGCGGCCCGGACACCGGGTCGTACGAGGTGATCCACCTCAGCGGCCAAGCCGCGGTGGTGGTGCCGGTGTCCGACTTCCTGCGCCTGCAGGCCCTGGAACAGGCCGCCAGCGCGCAGGAGCTAGAGGACGCCGAAGACAAGGCAGCGCTGGCGGACTGGCGTGCCCGGGAGGCCGCCGGGCAGACCTCATACGTAACGCATGACGAGGCGCTGCGGCGGCTCGGCCTGGCCGGGTGAGCCGCCAGGTCATCTGGGAGGCCCAGGCGATCGACCAGGCGGCCGGGTTCCTTCGCGACGACCCCGACCGGGTTCGCGAGATGCTCGACGCGGTCGCGCGGCTCGCCGATGAGCCCCGCGCTGCTGGATCGTTCCCCTATGGGTCACCGACGGCGGCTGCGCATCGGCCGATACCGGGTGATGTACGACATCACTGCCGAGACGGTGTCGGTCTGGCACCTCGGCCGCGGCTGGGCCGAAAGCTAAAAAGTGAGGGCATTCCGCAGATCGACGGCCTGGAGCTCGGGTGAAACGGCCTAGAGCTCGGGTGAAGGAGCCGGGACGATAGAAGCATCCGCCGGCACGCCGTTCCACGCACCGTTCCCCGGCCGCAACGCCTGGACCGCACCATCACGTTACTTTTGTAACCTTACTGAGGGCACGGCACTCACACCCGCGACTGGACCAGGCAGCCGCGGGTCGGACGACAAGGAACAAGTTCCGCCTTGCGCGGATGGTCATCGTCGGTCCGGCGCATGATCACCTCTGTCCGGATCAAGGCGGGAAAGTTCAAGGTGCAGCCGACGCTTTACAACGGGCCAAAAGGGCAACAGGTGACGGCAATAGACTCAGGCGCGTGAAGCGCGCAATCTACGTGGCACCGTTTGGCGAGCTAGCCGACCCACGGGTTTTGGCCGAGGTCGCGGTCGCTGCAGAGGAGCGGGGCTGGCACGGCTTCTTTGTCTGGGACCACATCGTGTATCGCCCACCGGTGCGGGCCGTGGCCGATCCGTGGGTGGCACTCGCAGCGGTGGCGTGCGCCACGAGCAGTCTGCGGATCGGGCCGCTGATCACCCCGCTAGCGCGGCGGCGCGTGCATAAAGTTGCCAGGGAGACCGCCACCCTGGATCTGCTGAGTTCGGGCCGTCTTACGCTCGGGGTTGGCCTCGGCGGAACGCGAAACGGCGAACTCGAACCGTTCGGGGAGGTCGTGGATCCAATCGAACGGGCTCGACTACTCGATCAAGGTCTCGATGATCTAGTCAGGTACTGGGCCGGGGAGTTCCAGCCAGTCCCAGTGCAGCAGCCGAGGATCCCCGTGTGGGTAGCCGCAGTCTGGCCGCACCGGCGGCCGGTACGACGGGCGCTGCGGTGGGAAGGTGTGTTCCCAATCGGCCTGCCAGGCCCGGAGGCGCTAGCTGAACTGACTGGCGAGATCCGAGAATCACGCCGCGCAGATGATCCGTTCGACATAGTCGTGGACATCGCGCCGGCCGACGACACGAAACCATGGGTGCGGGCCGGTGCGACCTGGATCGTCACCGATTTCGGCATGCAACCTACCAAGGCCAAGGTGCGCGAGGTAATCGACGCGGGCCCGGGCTGACCGCCGAGGCGGCATCCCGTAAGTACTCCAGGAGGTCCGGCGGAACCAGGGAGGTAGGCCCTGTCCGCCAGTCCCAGGCAGCCTGAACACGAGGCAACGGACGTCGCCCAGCGCGCCCTAGAAGAGGAGGCCCGCCTGGCATCGGCATCGCTTGCCGCAGGCGACCCGACCGGCTGGTTCGATCGCCTGTACGCGGCGGGTGCGTGCGGGCAGGTGCCGGTCCCGTGGAGGCGCCGCCAGCCTCATCCGCTGCTGGCTAACTGGGCCAGCGTGCAGGAACTTTCTCCTCAAGACGGCAGAACGTGGTCAGGTCAGGGCAGGCGAAGGTGGCGGCAGGCACGTCGAGGTCTTCCCGATGGGCGGTGTAGGGGTGGGTGTGCTTCAGAATTGCCTTGCGGAAGTGATCGGACGAGACTAACGTACAACCACATGGTTGTACTTCGAAAGGAGAGCGAGGAGTCGCTCAACCAGCTCTTTCGTGCCTTGGCCGATGGCACGCGCCGCGACATCTTGGCGCGGTCGCTCACGGAAACGCCGTCGGTGTCCGATCTTGCTGCGCGCTACGAGATGAGCTTCGCCGCCGTGCAAAAGCACGTCGCCGTGCTCGAGCGCGCGGGTCTCATTCAGAAGCGCGCCAACGGCCGCGAGCAACTGGTCTCCACCAACCGCGCGCGGCTCCAGCGCGCCGGCGAACTTCTCGACTCCTTCGAATCCATTTGGCGCCAGCGCGTGGCGCAGCTCGACGATGTTCTTCTACCGAAAGGAAAATGACGATGCCAATTACGTCTGTTACCAAAGACCCCGAAAAGCTCACCCTCACCGTCGTGGCCGACTTTCCTGTTCCGCAAAAACGCCTTTGGGACGCCTGGGCCGACCCGCGGCAACTCGAGCGCTTTTGGGGCCCGCCCTTCGCGCCCGCCACCTTCACGTATCATGATTTCAAAGTTGGCGGTCGCGCCGAGTACTTCCTGACCGGGCCGAACGGAGAAAAGTGGAGCGGCTCTTGGAAGTTCACCGCGGTAAATCCCATCAACTCGTTCGAGGCGCACGACGGCGAAGACAACGCCGAGGACGAGAATATGCCGTCGTCGATGAAGTTCACCTTCGAGGCCACGCCTACGGGATCGCGGATGACCAGCGTCACCCGGTTTTCAAGCGTCGATGCCATGGAGCAAACCGTCCCGGGCATGGAAGAAGGGCTCCGCGCGGCGATACCCCAACTCGACGCGGTGCTGGCTGAACGAGGCGCGCACGCCGCGCACGCCTAGGACGGACGCCAACCTCGGAACACGGAGACTCAAATGAGAAAGCTCAAAATCATCGAACACATCTCGCTGGACGGTGTGATCCAGCATTCCGCCGACGACGGCGATTTCCCTTACAGCGACTGGACCGCGCCCTATCGGACCCCCGCGGGCCTGAATGAAACGCTCGCCGCGCATGGCGAGAGCTTCGATCTGCTACTTGGCCGTCGCACCTACGATCTCTGGTCCGGCTTCTGGCCAAAGGCGCCGAGCAGCCCGATGGCGGATCGCCTCAATGCGGCAACAAAATTTATCGCGACCCACTATCCGGAAAGTCTTGAATGGGGCCCGTTCGAGGGCCTTGGACAGAACATCGTCGAGGGCGTTCGCCGCATCAAATCGGAGGACGGCCGGACCTTGTCCTCTCGGGTAGCTCCACGCTGACATCGACGCTGCTCGAACATGGGCTTGCGGATGAAATCCTGCTGATCGTCTATCCGGTCCTGCTGGGCACGGGGAAGCGCTTCTTTGCGGACGGAACCCCGGCACGGTCATTCGAGTTCGCCGGCACGAAAGCAATGCCGTCCGGCGTCATCCTCAGCACTTACAAGGTCGCCGGGCCTTTGAAAACCGGATAGCTCGACGACGTCACACGCCCGCCACACCCTCAACTGCGAAGAACCGCTTTCCCGGCTCCACCGTCCGGTACGTATTCGCTGACTTACTCAATTACCCGCAGGCCTGGCCGCGCGCCTACGACCTGGTCATCGAGATCATTACCGTCCAGGCACTGCCCGACCCGCCCCGCCGCCAGGCCATCGCCAACGCCAGCCGCTTGGTCGGACCTGGTGGAACGCTGCTTGCCATTGCCGCCGTTCACGATGACGACACGCCCTCCACAACGCTCCCGCCCTGGCCACTGCGGCGCGCCGCGATCGAAGCGTTCGGCGCTGACGGACTGAGCCCGACCCGGATCGAGATTACGGTCACTTCCGGGGAGCCAGACGAGCACCACTGGCTCGCAGAGTTCCGCCGCCCCGCCCCTGGCCAGCCCATCACCTAATGCGATCATTCGTGGGGCGGGTGGGGCTCGAACCCACGACCGGCGGATTATGAGGGGCCCGGCCTGACGCTCCGGGCGCGCTAGCTGCAGCGATGACCTGGGCTATTGCACCGACGGCACTCGACGCGCTGGGATTATCCAGTGACCCGGTCCACGCGGAGCGGCGGTTACCACCATGCATCCGTAACGCTGCGTAGAACTATCCCCTGACTGAATCACCTTCTGGCTGAGGAACTTCAGGGAAGCGTTGCTGCCTTCGGATCGTAAGGAATCTCCGCATGGTCTGCACACCGTCTCCATATCGTCTCCACACGCTATTCATCCGATTGGAGTTCATCAGGGCGTTCCTACTGCGTGGGTAGGCCTCGCTGACAGAATGCACGCTGGGGAGGGAACCAGTTTCGTGGCGCTAGTCAGCATCAGCCGGAACAGGGACGGGACGGAGCTCAATTAGCCTCGCCCATCGGAAGCCGAAAGCGCTGTTGCTCTTCCTGCGCCTCCACCACTCACTGCAATGGACAGAGCAAGGCCGTCGTGGTCAGCTGGCTGAAAGGGGCTTGCGATGCTCAAGTCACGAATTGAGACGGCACTGGCGGTGCTTTTCGCTGGGATGGCCCTCCTTACCGCGTTCTGGCCGGACTGGATAGAGACCGTGTTCCGGGTCGATCCCGATGGCGGGAACGGTTCTGCTGAATGGCTGGTCGTTATCGTGCTAGGTGTCGCGGCGATCGTCGCGTTCATTCTTGCCCGTCGCGATTACCGCACAGCCAGGGCCACCGCCAGCCCGTCGCCCCACTCGACCTGTGAGCCAGGAACCAGGCGGGCAGCCGCCTGCCGGGATGGCCGGGCTTGGCAGGTGCAGTTGCGTACGAGCAGAGCGCCCTGCGCATGTCAGCGAATCAGCGAGACCTCTGTTCAGGAGATGAAGATGTATGACATGCCAGAGCACCTCCGCGGTCCGGCTTCGGACTTGATTCACGGATGGCACCTGCCGGCGCCTCTGCTGGACATTTCCCAGGTCAACGGCAGTCCATGGACGAACCCGGCCTCCGACACCAGCGCCCCTGACTGGTCGAGCAACGTCGTTCAGGGCCAGCTCTTCGACGGATCGGCTGCCCACAAGTTTCAATGGGTGTCAGTCCTCAGCCCCGCCATCGAGCAGGACGACGAGGTAGGCGTCGCCGGCACGGCGGTCAACCCGGAAATGTCGCGAGCAGATCTGCCGTTCAGCCATCCGTTCGGGTTCAAGGCAGGTGACTGGGAGTTCACAACTGCGCCCGATGCCGCCTACACAAACCTCCTGGGCGCCGCCAACAAGGACCAGACCGACCTTAAGACGTACAGGCAGGACTGGGCAGCGGCCGTAGCCGCTGGCATCCCCGTCCCTTCGGGCCTACTAGGAGTCGAGATCGACGGGGCCCTGATCCCGCCTGCCTACCGCGTCGAGCAAGGCGACCGGGTTGCCGTCTATGGCCGCGCCTCTCTTCGCCAAGCCCTTCCAGGGTATTCACCTGGTCAGCTTCACCGTCCGCCCTCCTGTCGACATCCCGCCCCCCAAGAACCTGGGCCTGGAAACGGCAACGACGCCCCGGCTGGAGTGCAGCTACCACTTCACCGTCAACGGTTCCTGTTCGGTGGAGGTCATTCAATCGCCTGCGGAGCCGGGCAGCGTACTGGTGATCCTGGCGCTCAACTCCGTCGGGTATCCGGACCTGCCCGCTCCTTCGCGGAACGAAGTAACCCAGAGCATCGAACAGTTGCTCGCCAATGCGCCAGGCGATGTCAATCTCAGCTGGATCGAAGAGATCTGGGCGAAATTGAAGGGAAGCATCGTGTTCAACATCTGCGAGGCGCCGCAGATTTCACAGACCCAGGACCAGGTGAACGTCGTCCCGTTTACCCCGCTAGGCGCGCTCCCCAGCAATTCGCAGGCCACCGACACGAGCCAGCCTTTCCCTGTCACCGGAGAGCTGTCCTACAGCTCCGGCACGATCGAAGGCAACGCCGCTGGGATAAACCGACCAAAAGGAAACTGTACGGCTGTGCCAGCTCCGCCCTACTGCGCAAACACGCCGTCGTCCCCCAGATAACACCGATCATGAATTCCGCGCCAGAAGCCGGGAACTGCGCCAAAGCCAATTTCCGGGTGCCGTTGATATAAACCACGTGAGCTGTTACGGTTGGCCTATTCCACACCTGAGGAAGCGACATGACACATCCGACGTCAAAACAAGACCCTGAGTGGCCGACGATCGAAGAACAGCTCAGAGTGGCTCGCGTTCAACCGGGCAGCAAGCTCGAAGAGTTCATTAGAGATAACCAGGACTTCAGCTTGCTCCAGCCCGAAGAGCTTCACGACAGGCTTCGCATACCCATTTGGCTGCGCGTCCAGTTCCGAAAGCAACACCCAGACTCGACACCCACTCCGGGCGATCCGACTGGCGGTTATCCGCTTGCTCTCCGAGACCTCTATGAGTGGATGATCGAGCACCAAGACCTGCCGCCGCAGACGGGCTGATGGGGCGAGGGCGGTGATTAACCTCCGATTGACCGGTGCCCAGACGACGACCCGCGAAGAGTCGGACATCCGGGTCAACACCAACAATCTCCAGCAGATCATCTGTGCATCGACCCAACTCGGCGGCACGCAGCCGATGAGCTACTCCACCGATGGCGGCGATACCTGGAGCCAAGCCAGCCTTCCCGAGTTCTCGGGTGATGCACGGCAGGGCGACCCGACGATCGACTGGACCTCCGACGGCACCGCTTGGACTGTCACGATCGGCATTAGCGCGGCCACCGACCTGGTGATGCGGACCTTCAGCTCTACCGACCAGGGGGGCACCTGGACGTTTGACTCAACCGTCACCAGCACCCAATCGAGTATGGATAAGCAGGCGCTGTGGATCGACCACAGCGCGACGTCACCCCATACCGACAACATGTACTTGATCTGGCACAACAGCAATCCATGTTTTGTGTCGACGAGAAAGGGGCCGGGAGGCACGTGGTCAGCTCCCTTGCAGGTCAGCGGATTGGAGACCACAGGGACGGCCGTCGGGAGCGATATCAAGACCAATGCGAAGGGCCACATATTCGCCTTCTGGCCCGACACGGTCAGCCAGAACCTGTGGACCGCGAAGTCCACTGACGGCGGGACGAGTTTCTCGACGCCTGTCAGCATCGCCAAGACCAGCGGTGCGTTCCAGAACTTCATTCCAGCCCAGAACGGCCGGGGATGCCTCATCTACATCTCTGGCGGTGCGTTCACCGCGGCAGGAACAGATTACGTGTACGCGGTATGGAGTGATCTCGCGGGAGGTACAGGTTGCAACTCGTCGGCTAGCGCTCCGGGCTCCGACGTTAGTTCGAGCTGCAAAACTCGCGCGTTCTTCTCACGATCAACCGATGGTGGCTCGACCTGGTCCACTTCGATAAAGCTCAACGACCAGAACGCGAAGAACGATCAGTTCTTCACCCGCCTGTCAGTGGACCAGATCTCTGGCGCCTTGGTCGTGATCTATTACGACACCATCAATGACTCGGACCGCCTGAAGACCGATCTTTGGATGCAGATCTCGCTGGACCACGGTGAAACCTGGTCGTCCGCCGTGCAGGTGACCACCTCTGAAACCGACGAAACTGCTGCAGGGGCACAGGCCAACTTCCAGTACGGCGACTACATCGGCCTCACTGGGCATGACGGAAACTTCTTTGCATGCTGGACCGATCGCCGGAATGCCGGCCTAGAAGAGATCTGGGGCGCGCCGATCCAGACGTCGGGCATCTCGTTCTTGTTCGGCCAGAGTACGTACGCCAAGGACGAAGTCGCGGCTAAGGTGACTTACAGCCCAGCCGGCTGGCTTCAGGTGTCCGGGTTCAGTAATGAGCAGCTCGGCCTTCATAGCGTGAGCGATCTCAGCAATAACCCCTCGCCCATCCCGACGGTGTCCATTTCGCTCGACGACTCACTGAACACTGGGCTGACCGCGGCGCAGCTCTCCGCGATCTCAGCGAACCTAGCCTCGGTCAGCGCCTCATTCGGCCCGCTGCCGATCGTTGAAACAGACACGACGTTTCAGCAAGACCCCCAGACATTCCTTTACCCGTTCACGGTCTCCTTTGACAACGGGAACATCTTCAGCCCGCTTGGCGCTGATCAGACGGTTACGCTCACGATGAGCGCCAGCTTCACGGTCGGACCGATCACGAGGGCGGCGTTCGCGACGATCTTGCTCACCTCCGGTGAGGATCCGCGCTTCGAGAACGTCGACCTGAACCATCCAGGCGACTTCCCATCGTGGCTCAGTTTCGACCTTCGATTCCTCAAGATGACAGTGCCGTCATCCGGGGCTGTTTCGACCGCTTCGCGATTCGGCGCCACGATGACGCGTGATCGCAACGACGCCCCGGCGTTCATCGCCAGCGTGATCTCGAACCTTACGGCAGGGAAAGGCACCGCAGGCAACGACACGTTTGATCCCGGTCTGAGCCAGGACGAAGAAGCATCCTCGCTGGAGTTCCTGCAACAGGACAACGCCGGCAACCTCGTCTTCAACTTCGCGATCGCTCGAGTACGACTGCTCGGCAACACACCAGGCGCTCAGGCAAAGAAGGTCCGCGTTTTCTTCCGCCTATTCCAGGCGCAAACGACGGCAAGCAACTTCAACCCCGATACGACCTACCGCTTTCACTCGGACGGGGTGCTGAACGGGGTGACGGTGCCGCTCTTGGGCATTCAGAACGACCAGAACGGGAACCCGGAGTACGTGACAGTGCCGTGCTTCGCCTCACAGCGTGTCAACATCAGCGGACCCGCCGACATGACAACACAGCCAGAGGACACACCTAACGCCTACACGATCGGCGTCAACCCCGGAGTCGAGGTTGACTCGTTCTTCGGCTGCTACCTCGACCTGAACCAACCCGACCAGACACTCTTCCCCCAGACCCCGCCCGCCGGCAATCCCGACGGCCCCTTCAGCGGAACCCTCCTCTCGCTCAGCGAGGTGATCGCGCGCGCACCGCACCAATGCCTGATCGCGGAGATCCGCTACGACGACACGCCGATCCCACTCGGGGCAGACTCGACGACCGACAAGCTCGCGCAGCGCAACATCGCCTGGATCGACGGCCCGAACCCCGGGCAAGCCGAATCGCGGCAGATGCCTCATCCGATCGAAATCAAAGCCTCCAACCCAGAGAGCGGCATCCCGGACGAGCTCCTCATCTTCTGGGGCAATACGCCACGAAACAGTACCGCGACGCTGTACTTGCCGGCGGTACAGGCCTCCGAGATCATCGGCCTGGCGAATGGGGCGTTCCAGACTCATCAACTCACGCAGATCGACGCTCACACCATTCAGTGCCCGGTCGGCGGCGTAACCATCGTGCCAATCCCGAAGGGAACGGCACGGAATGCGGGGCTGCTCTCAGTCGAGTTGCCGCTGGGTATCCGCAAAGGAGAGCAATTCGACATCGTCGTGCGCCAGGTGACGGCAGCCCAAGCCACTTCGCACCCGGCGCCTCCACCACCCCCGCCGATCACGATAACGGCGCAGGCGCTCACTGAACGACCGCCGACCACGTTTGGCTGGCGCAGGCAAGTCGGCGCGTTCCAGATCGCGGTCGTAATAAGCACCAAAGAGCAGATCCTCCTCTCGGAGGAGCGACTGCTCTCCTGGCTGCTCTGGATCCAGAGGTCGATCCACATTAACAACCGCTGGTATCCCGTGCTCGCGCGCTACATCGAGATCATCGAGGGACGTATCCGAGGATTCGGTGGCGATCCAGGAACAATTATGCCCTCCCCGACCGGCGAGGTACCTGGCTGGCCGACGCGCGGCAAGGGCGGCGGCCAGCATGGCGGCGAGCCAGGTCACGGCAGCCATAGCGACGAGGGCCACGGATTCGGGTTGCTGGAAGGCTATTACTCCACGGGCAAGGTCACAGGCGTGATCTACAACCGGTTCGGCGACTTCGACGGGTTCATCCTTCTGACCGAATCTGGTCATGAAGTCACGTTCCGTGGCCGCGAGCAGGAGATCGAGGACCTCGTCCACCGGGCTTGGCTCGAGCGGACCGTGATTACCGTCTACGCCGACGAACATGATCTGCGGTGGCCCAAGTACATAGTTCTACGTCGGCCTCCTGGCATCTAAGGCCGCAACGCTGACGGCCTGTGCTGACCGGAAGGTGACGTACACCCGGTAAATACGAAGGAGCGGGCATGACACCAAAGCAGGGACAGCTATCGATCCTGACCAAGGTCGAAGGGGTTCTCACCGCGATCGTCGGCGTACTCGCCTTCGTCACCATCTTCTGGCACGACTGGATCGAGGCGCTGACCGGCTGGGACCCGGATCACCACAACGGCACATTCGAGATCTACATCATCATCGGCTTGGCCTTGGTCGCTGTTGCCCTCGGCCTTGTCACCCGGGTCTCCTGGAGGCGCGACCGGGCTCGCGGGCCTGTGCCCGCGTAGGACCACGATAGCGTCGAAGGGAAGCACCGCGAAGAAGGCGCATTTCCCTGGAGAGACTGATCGTAAGTAGCTGCTATCTGACCCGTTAAGAATAAGGGGCAATTGTTTGATAGCTCACAGAAATTACTGAACCAAACGTTGCTTTGACGGTGTTACCCGAGGAAGTGGCGGCGCGGGTCGTGCCACAGTCGTACCAGAATCAGCGGGGAACTACGGTCATAGTGGCCACATAGGGGCAGCGAAAACGACCTCCCACCTGGGTGTGCGCAGATTGATCCCAGAGGGAAACGATCTTCTCCGCAGCTGATCATGCACCGAGTTGCGCAAACAGATTCGCTGATCAAGGCTGGTGTCATGCCCCTCTTCCGCAAAGCGGCAGTTCCCGCGCCACCGAGCCAGTTGTGCGTGATGGGGTTGATTCGACCACCATCTTCACAGCCTGTTCCTTGAATTCCGGAGTGTAATACTTTCCTTTCGCCATTTCCCCCGTCCCCCTTCAGGGAAGATCTTATTGATCTCCCTGTCCGGGAACTCGGGGGCACCTCAGACCCACGGGCCGACCTCGGCCAGGATCAGCTGGTGCTATGCGGTCCATTCCCCGGACAGCGGTGACGGCTTCCGGCCGCCACCCGCCATCCTCGTGCGGGACGAGCAGTGGAGTGCTCATGGCCGACCGGACCACGGTCGGCCAGCGGCTGTCGATCCGGCCGAGGACCGCCCGCCACGCCTGCGTCTGGGTCATGGCCACGCCGATCGCGGTCGGCGGCCGCCCAGCCTGAACCAGCAGCCGGAGCACGGCCGACAACGACGTTCCCGTGCTCAGCACGTCGTCGACCAGCAGGATGCGGCGGTCGGCGAGCAGGGCGAGCGACCTGGGATCGAGGTAAACCCGCTTGCTCTGCTGCGGGCTGGTTATCGAGGACAACGGCTCGGAAAGGCCCTCGCCGTACCAGAACTTGCGCGACGTGCTGAGCGCGACCATGCGGCGATGCCCCAGCCGGCGCGCCACGCCCTCAGCGAGAGGGAGGCCGAGGGTCGGGACTCCGATCACGACTTCGGCGCCGAGCTGCGCCACCTGAGCGGTAAGCACGTCGGCGATCGCGTCGAGTACGCGGAAGCTGGCCTGATTGGTGATCAGCGACGCGACCGCCCGCGTGCCGTCTCCCGGCAGCACCCCGTATGAGCAGGAGCAGATGGCGGCCGTCGGCCAGCCACGCCGGGTAGCCGGCCTGGTAGCTGGGCGCGGTGAGGACCGGGTCGTCGGCCCGCAGGAAGTCCTGCCAGAAATCATGCGAGGACGCGGCAGCGGCATCAGGAATGGGCACCACCATTCGACGGCATAAGCTGGCGGAACTGGCACCGGGAGCGCCGGGACGTGCCGGCGGCAGCGCGGTCTTAACGGCATCCGGGGGGCAAGCGCCTGGAGCGGCGGTTCAGCCAGGATAACCTGCGCGCGCCGGCACGGTACGGGGCTCAGGCGATGTCCTGGGATGAGATCACCCCCTCCGTGCGGCAGGGAGATCATGTCCTGCGTTGATGAGCTCGGGCCGCTCACCCTGCGACCGCGCCCGGAAGTGCAGGCCAGCATGATCCGCCGGTACGAGCCGAGGAGCTCATCGTCCGCGTAACGTGTTATCGAAGGAACCGTTATCTCATTGCGCATCGCATTAGTTTGGTTACGGCTACTTTGACTGGCCTTCTTTTGCTCGATCTCCTCGTAGCGGCGATTATCAACATCATTCGCTAATGCAGGTGATTAACCGCAGTTTGAGCATCTTGTATTTCCCGCGCATCACGCCGCCTGCTAACCCTGATCTTTCATCCGGGTTGATGGCTGGCGCTGAGGGTCGGCTGGTCCCGTTTGCGGTCACGATTTTAGCGTCGGGATATGACAG
>Ga0302307_10001840_pt1 | contig 13192 bp, 9 predicted proteins | sample III_Palsa_E3_2_FD_200530 | JGI IMG/M metagenome (GOLD analysis project Ga0302307, IMG submission 200530) | Peat permafrost microbial communities from Stordalen Mire near Abisko, Sweden - III_Palsa_E3_2 | ecosystem: Environmental > Terrestrial > Soil > Palsa > Peat permafrost | place: Sweden... | reverse complement strand
CCAATAAACAAAAATATAAAGGGATAGTAATTCCTACTGTTACACCGCTTACAAAAGATTTGAAGTTTGACCACGGCGCACTGGAAAAAATGTTCCATCATTTGCATAAACATCATGTAATGCCGTTTATAAATGGCACAACAGGTGAGTCGACTTCGTTACCATTCAACCTAAAAAAAGACTATATAACCATTGCCGGTAAATTAAAACAACCCGGCGATGTGCTTTATGCAGGTATTTCGGCAAACTGCCTCGAGGATTCGGTAAAGTTGGCTAAAATATGCTTTGACAATGGTGTTGATGCTGTTGCGGCTACCCTGCCATCCTACTATAATCTTTCGGATGACCAAATGATCAAATATTTTGAGGATTTAGTTGAACAGGTACCCGGCCCGGTTATTATTTACAATATCCCGGTTACTACCCGTATGTCTATCCCGCTAAAGATTATCGACCAACTGAGTCACCACGAAAAGGTTATTGGCACCAAAGATTCTGAACGCAGTGATGAGCGCTTAAAAGAATCTCACTTTTTATGGGCCGAAAGAGATGATTTTTGCCACTTTTTAGGTTGGGCACCAAAATCGGTCGAGAGCCTGATTAATGGTAGCGACGGATTAATACCAAGTACCGGCAATCTTTGTCCGCAAATTTATGACGAAATGTACAAAGCAGTTAAAGCAGGCGATCATGAACGTGCCTATAAGTTCCAAAAGCTATCTGATGCCATGGGCGATGTATATCAAAAAGGCAAACTGCTTGGCGAAACACTTTGGGCACTAAAAGTGTGTATGCATGACATTGGCTTGTGCGAAGAATATGTAATGCCGCCTATTTATCCTTTAAGTGAAGAAGAAAAAATTAAAATACTAAAACACTTTCACCATCAAATGGAGAAGGAAATCTTAATTATGAATAGCAATGCAAATGTTTGATAAACCCACAATTGGGATAACCATGGGTGATCCGGCAAGCATCGGCCCCGAAATTGCGGTTAAAGCCTTACTGAATAAAGAAGTATATGATATTTGCAACCCACTGTTGGTTGGTGATGCACGGGTATTTGCAGATATTATCAAAAGGCTAAAAATAGATGTAGCCATCAACCCAATAGAAAGTGTAAAGGAAGCCAAATTTAATTATGGCGTAATTGATGTATACGATTTGCACAATGTAAAAATGAGCAAGCTTGTTTTTGGGCAAATATCTGCCATGGCAGGCGATGCCGCATTTGGATCAGTTAAAAAGGTTATCGAACTGGCAATGACGGGCGAGATTGATGCCACCGTTACCGGGCCTATCAACAAAAAATCTATAAATGAAGCTGGTCACCATTTTGCAGGGCATACCGAAATTTATGCGCACTTTACCCATACCAATAAGTATGCAATGCTTTTGGTTGAGGATAAATTGAAGGTTATTCACGTATCAACCCATGTATCTTTACGCCAGGCTTGTGATCTGGTTAAGAAAGAACGCATACTGGAAGTTGTTGAACTTTTATACAATGGCTTGGTTAGTCTCGGCGAAACGAATCTTAAAATCGGTATTGCCGGACTTAACCCTCACGCAGGCGACAGTGGACTTTTCGGCACTGAAGATGATATGGAAATATTACCTGCAGTATTAGAAGCGCAAGCCCGTGGCTATAGTGTGGAAGGCCCCGTGCCGCCAGATACCTTGTTTGCTAAAGCCGCAACCGGGGCTTATGGTGGCGTAGTAGCCATGTACCACGATCAGGGACATATACCTTTTAAACTATCCGGCTTTCAATGGGATGCCGAAAAGCAGCAAATGGCAAGCGTAAAAGGCGTAAATATTACGCTCGGTTTGCCTATCATACGTACCTCGGTTGACCATGGTACTGCGTTTGAAATTGCAGGTAAAGGCATTGCTAGTCCCGATGCAATGTTGCTGGCTATTGAGTCGGCGGTACAGTTAAGTCGCTACAAAAACCAGGTGATATTTTAAATGATTGCGGTAATTGCTGATGATTTAACCGGCGCGGCTGAAATTGGCGGTTTAGCTCTAAAATACGATCTAAAAATAGAGCTAACAACAACTACTGCTGATCTGAACTCAACAGCCGACCTGCTGATCATTTGTACCGATACCCGTTCGATGTCGAAACACGAAGCATTAAAAGTAACCGAAGAAATTACGGCGGCACTCATCAAACTAAAACCTAAGTTTATCTTCAAAAAAATAGATTCGGTTTTGCGCGGGCATATTGTTGATGAGGTTGAGATACATATTAAGCAGTTGGGGGTAAGTAAAGCCTTAATAGTTCCGGCCAACCCACAATTTGGCCGGATTATAAAGCAAGGGCATTATTATATTGATGATCTGCCGATCCATTTAACCAGTTTCGCACATGACCCTGAATTTCCGATGGCAAGCCATCAGGTTCATAATATGTTGCGGGTTGATGAGGCGAAAGTTCATCTAAAAAACCATACTGATGAACTACCGGAAACAGGTTTTATAGTTGGCAACTGCGAAAATAAAGACGATTTAAAAGCCTGGGTTAACAAACTAGATAAGGGCACGCTTTTAGTTGGCGGAGTAGGTATTTTTGCAGTTTTGCTGGAATCATTGGGTTTGGAGAAACAAGTATCTAGCTATAAAAACACCAATCAAACTGAATATTTAAAACTATTTGTATGCGGAAGTACGCAAGATAATAGCAGGCAATTGATTAGGAGAATTGCTGAGATAAATGGCCCGGTGGCTTATATGCCTATTGAAATTGTCGCCCTTGCAAAAAATGGAGCATACCTGTTTGATAATTGGGCCGATGAAATAGTATCTTTATTAAAAATATACAAAAGCGCCATTGTAGCTATTGACGAAAGCTCAACCAATAATTTTGAGGTAACCGCCGCTGATTTACGAGATAAAAAAGCCAAGGTAGTCGAAAAAGTTTTTCACAAAATAGCCATCAATGAACTTTTGATAGAAGGCGGAGCAACAGCTGCCGCGATTATAAACCGTTTAAATTTTAGTAAGTTTTCTCCGGTTGAGGAGCTTGGGCCCGGTGTAATAAAAATGAAAGTTGACGGTGTTGACGATCTTTTTTTAACGGTTAAACCCGGCAGTTACCAATGGCCCGCCAATACCTGGAGCTTTTAATAATATTTCTGCATAAGATGAACACAACCCACCTGCATATCCCTGATTATGGCATTATAGCTGCGTTTTTGTTTATTACTGTTTATTTTGGCTTCAGGTTTTCAAAAGGGCAAAAATCAACCCAAAGTTATTTTGCTGCCAATGGGCGCATACCATCATGGGCGATAGGCTTTTCTATCCTGTCTACACTTATTAGCAGTATTACTTTCCTCGCCTACCCCGGCGAAGGTTATTCTTCCAACTGGATACTATTGGTGCAAGGTTTAATGGTGCCCATAGTGCTGCTAACCATGATTTGGTTTATTGTACCATTATATCGCAAAGTAATTGGCTTAAGCACTTACGAATATTTCGAGAAGCGCTTCGGCTCTTTCGCACGGTATTATAGCTCATTAGGCTTTGTACTTACGCACTTCTCGAAAATGGGCACGGTTTTTTTCCTGTTGTCGCTGGCGCTGGCAAATATCTCGGGTGTGAACACGCTGGTTATTATTGGCGTTATTGGCGTAGTAATTATTATCCTGGCTTTAATGGGCGGTATCGAAGCCGTTATCTGGCTGGATGTGATACAAGGCTTTATGTTGTTTGGCTGCGGTGTTGCTTGTTTAATTATCTTGCTATATTCCATACACGGTGGACTAACTGAATTTTGGCACGTAGCGAAAGCAAATCACCGTACAGGTTTTGGGCCTTATGATTGGGATTTCAAAAAACTGACTTTCATTGTTATGGCTATCAACGGCATATTCTACGGCGTGCAAAAATATGGAACTGACCAAACCATTGTTCAACGTTATCTCACAGCCAAATCCGACCGGTCGGCTATTCGTGCATCATTAATGGGCGTATTTTTATTGGTTCCGGTTTGGGCTTTATTTATGCTGATTGGTACCGCGCTTTTTGTTTACTATAAACAAAACCCAATTCCCGCAGGCATGCGCCCAGATGCTATTTTCCCATATTTTATTGTGAATAGCTTGCCAACCGGGGTTGTAGGATTAATCATTGCCTCATTAGTATCAGCCGCAATATGCAGTTTGGGAGCCGACCTGAACTGCCTTGCCGCAGTTGGAGTTGAGGATTATTACAAACGGTTTTATCCTAAAAAAACAGATAAAGAATATTTGAAGGCTGGTAAATGGATAGTAGTTTTAGCAGGGATAGGTTCTTTACTGATTGCCGCACTATATCTTTCCGCTGGAGACGAAGGTGTTTTGGGTATCGTATTTACATTGTATGCTATTTTCTCCGGCGGAATTGCAGGTATATTTTTGCTTGGCTTGTTTAGCGCGAGAGCTAACAGGCAGGGCGTAAATATCGGGATCATCGCTTGTATCCTATTTACAGCTTATGCATTTCTTACCTCAACCCAAATCGGAACTGGCGCGCACAAATCCCTGCTTTGGGATTTAGGCAAATACAATTTCAACCAAAATAAATTAATGTTGGGTGTGTACAGCCACCTGGTAGTTATAATAGTAGGTTATATAGCCAGCTTACTTTTTCCTAAACCGGATATCGACAAAAAACTACTATACAGCGGTTGGCTTCATGTTAAAGGGGATACAAGCTCCAAAAACGCATAACATTACCTATAATTATTAATTTTCAGTCGGCTCTGCAGGGACTGGTTTTCCTGCTTTTTTAGCGGCAATAATTTTATCTACATAAGCTTTGTACATGGTTTTCCAATTTCTGCCGGTGCTATAAAAATAATCTTCCACCTTGGTTTTGTGAATCTTAAAAATGGTCGACATTTCGTTTTTCACATCCTTGTAATCCACCGATTCCTCTCTCGCTGCTTTCAATTCAGTCATAATAAAAGCTTCGTCAGCAGGTGTCATATCCGGCACTATCGCTTTATAGCCTGTCATGGTAAATTCCAATTTACCGATGGTGTATTTATCTAAAATAATAGCGATTTGATCATCAGTTAATTCTTGTTTTAAACCAGCCATCAGGGCATCATGAACTGTTTTAGGGATAGTAGAATCAATTATAAACTGGCGTTGCAATAAGGAGTAAACTTTTCCATTTATCGGATCCACACCTTCGGGAACTAAGGTATAAGCATGGCTATTATGCCATTCGCGCACGGCTATCATTTGTGCAAAGATAGTTGCTTTTACTCGTGATGCTTTCGAAGTATCGGCAAGGTTCAGCGCAGCTACAAACTGCTCTGCCTTAAACGCAGGATCATTCTTATTGACTTTAGCTGCGGTATTTTGAGCGAAGGAATTGGTGGTAACCAATATTACGGCAAGGCCTGCGCAAATGATGTATTTTTTTTTCATGAGGTGCTTTGGTTTATACTGCAATTGGCGTGCAGATATATGTGTTGTTAAAAGTAAAGTTACCCGCTTTTACTGCCTTAAATTGAAATGAATTATCCAATGATTATACAATATTATCTTATCAGCATAGATCACATCGACAATCAAAAAAAGATAATTTACATTTGATAGAGATAACCAATAATAGCCCAATTTTATCTGTCACCCAGATAAAGATAAGGGTAAAAATCTTTAATAAAATGAATTTACATCGCCTAAAATTCGCAGTGATCATATGCCTTGCTGGTGGCGCTTTTAAAGTTAATGCGCAAGTAAAAATGGCTAATCTTTTTACTGATAACATGGTGTTACAACAGCAATCTTCAGTACCGGTTTGGGGGTGGGATAAGGCGGGAACCCACATCAGCATTAATACATCATGGGATAAAAAGGTATATAAAACCGATGCTGATGCTTCAGGCAAATTTGTGGTAAAGGTTACTACGCCCGTTTATGGCGGCCCGTACCAGATAACGATTAGTGACGGGAAATCTGTAGTGTTGAATAATGTACTTATTGGCGAAGTGTGGTTATGTGCCGGACAATCTAACATGGAAATACCAATGAAGGGTTATAAAAGCCAACCGATATTAAATTCTAATGAGGCTATTCTCGAATCAAAAAATCCCGATATCCGTTTGTTTAATGTACCGAGAGGATCTACAATCGCTTTGCAAACTGATATTAAGCCAAGCCAATGGCAACAGGCATCGCCCGAATATGTAGCTAAATTTAGCGCGGTTGGTTATTACTATGGCAGGTTACTCAATAAAATGCTGAATATGCCTGTTGGTTTGATCTGCTGTGCATATGCCGGTTCATCCATACAAGCCTGGATGAATGCAGAAGAGCTTAAGCCTTATCCGGAGATAAAAATACCTGCCTTTACCGATTCGATAAAAGAAGTTAGCCGTACGCCAACTACTTTGTACAATGCCATGCTACATGGTGTAATTGGTTACGGTATTAAAGGCGCTATTTTTTACCAGGGTGAATCGAATTATGATTTTCCGGCGCAATATGATTTGTTATTTACAAGCTACGTAAAAAATCTCCGCGAGAAATGGGGCATTGGCAATTTTCCTTTTTATTATGTGCAGATAGCGCCTTATGACTATGCGCAACTACCACCATATAATAAAGGCGGTAAATATAATTCGGCATTTTTGCGGGATGTACAACGTTTGGCAGAAGATAAAATACCCAACTCAGGAATGGTGGTGACCATGGATATAGGCGAGCAGCAAACCATTCATCCACCAAGAAAACAACAGGTGGGCGAGCGTTTGGCTTACCTGGCACTTGCAGAAACCTATGGCATGCAAGGCTTTGGTTATCATAGTCCAACTTATGAGTCCATCACCATAAAAGGCAGCTCTGCTATTATTAAATTCAAAAATGCAGCAAACGGGTTGACTTCATTTTTAAAAGATTTGAATGATTTTGAAATATCAGGTGCAGATAAACATTTCTATCCTGCCAAAGCGGAAATCAACGGCGGCTCTGTAAGTGTAAGCAGCAGCCAAGTACCTAACCCGGTTGCTGTGCGTTACGCATTTAAAGATTTTGTAGTGGGTGATATTTTTGGCACGGATGGCTTACCTGTATCGTCATTTCGTACAGATGATTGGGATTACAGCGTTCAATGACTAACCCATTAAATAAATCGTCATTGTTCTTGGGCCATGCGCGCCCAATACTAATGACTGTTCAATATCCGCGGTTTTTGATGGGCCTGCTATAAAAGTTCCGAAACCATATTTATCATTAGCAATGAGCTTATAAGCTTCGTGCATGGTTGGTAATATGTTTGACGTATGCACAATTACCGATAAATGCTGACAAATAAAAGGCAATGCCCTTACCAATACCTTATTTTCTGTTACCCATACCGCTCCGTTTTCAGCTACAGCAAAACTTGCTTCTATAATCGCTTTATCAACGTTCTCCAGACTGTGTCCCTGCTTAGTTTTTTTTGTAATGAGTTCCATTATATCTCCTAAAAGCGGTACAGTAGTTACCTCGCGGATATCGGCTGCCATATCGCTTAACAGCAGATAGCGAACATCACCCATACTTTTAACCGGTATCACTTTACCACCTATAGCGGTTAAGGTGCTGATAAATTTCGCTACTAAATCGGTGTTATCGCCCAGTAACATATCCACGTTAGGCAAGGCTGCAAATGTGGGTTGATTTTGACTTACCGCCTGTAAAATTTCATCTCTGCTATTCATATTGTGTTTGATTTAGTTTTATTTAATTATCCCTGTTTTTATCATACCATTCGCCAAAAGATTGCTGGGGCACCTTAGGCATATCGCGGTGTTTGTACCACGGGTTTAGCTGATTGTTAACCGCGAAGGGGACCAGTTTCATGGTAAACCTGGCTGCCTTACCCGCCATATGGTATTTACCCGGCGATGCCAGCACCCAGGCCATCGCCTGCATACTTGCCTTTTTTGCAGCCGGAACATATCCTTTCTGTACAATCACTTGTCGCCATTTATAAAGCTGATCGTGGATATCAATTTTAACCGGACAAACATTGGTACATGAACCGCAAAGCGTTGACGCGAATGGCAGGTCGGCATATTTTTCCATATCCAGGTTAGGTGCCAAAATAGAACCGATTGGGCCTGAGATGGCATAATGATAGCTATGCCCGCCGCTGCGGCGATAAACCGGGCAGGTGTTCATACAAGCCCCGCAACGGATACATTTTAACGAGTTGCGAAAATCTTCGCGGCCTAATTGTATGCTGCGGCCGTTATCAACCATTATGATGTGCATCTCCTGCCCTTCGCGTGGTTTAACAAAATGGCTGGAGTAAGTGGTGATCGGCTGCCCGGTCGCGCTGCGCGTAAGCAGGCGCAGAAAAACACCCAGATGTTTTCTTTCAGGGATGATCTTCTCAATTCCCATACTCGCGATATGGATATCGGCCAGGTGCGCGCCCATATCGGCATTGCCTTCGTTAGTGCACACTACAAATTCGCCGGTTTCGGCTACCGCGAAGTTTACGCCGGTTAACGCTGCCTTGCGGGTTAAAAAAGTATCACGAAGATGCTGCCTTGCGGTTTCGGTTAAAAACTGTGGGTCGGCATTGCCTTTGGGTGTATTTAAATGGATATGGAATAGTTCGCCTATTTCTTCTTTCTTTTTATGGATGCATGGCAGCACAATATGGCTTGGCATTTCTTTAGCCAGCTGAACGATGCGCTCACCCAAATCAGAATCAATTACGCCAATGCCATTTGCTTCCAAATGCTCGTTCAAATGGCATTCTTCGGTAAGCATGGATTTACTTTTCACCATTTGGGTGATACCGTTCTTTTTAAGCAAGGCAAGTACAATGGCATTATGCTCCTGCGCATCAGCCGCCCAGTGTACTACAATACCATTTGATTGTGCATTTGCCTCAAACTGTTGTAAATAGTTATTTAAGTTTGAGAGCACATTATTTTTAATTTGCGAAGCCGTTTCCCTTAACAACTCCCATTCGGGCAATTTATGAACAGCGATATCGCGCTTTTGCCTGATCCACCACAGGGTTTCATCATGCCAATCAACCCGATCTATATCTTTATTAAAATCCCCGGCTAATTCCGCGTGATCTTTTGTTGCTGTATTCATCCTAATTAATTTTTACTGCTGTTTAATATTTCGGCAATATGGATCACGCTAACTCTACTGCCCTGGCGATGCAGGATACCTTCCATGTGCATCAGGCAAGAGAGATCAGCCGATGTAATATATTCTACATCATGTCTCAGGTGATCGGCTACCCTATCCTGCCCCATTTTTACCGATACCGCTTCTTCGGCCACGCAAAACGTACCGCCGAAACCGCAGCATTCGTCTTTCCGGTCAAGTGGCATTAGTTCCAATCCTTCAACCATATTTAATAGCTGGCGCGGTTTGGAGAAATCATCCGCCACCAATTCCGTCATTTGCGATAAATGCAATCCACGTTGCCCGTGGCAGCTTTGATGCAAGCCAACCTTATGCGGAAACGCGGCTCCCAGCTTTTTCACTTTCAGTATATCGGTTAAAAACTCGGTTAGCTCATACACTCTGTCACGAAGGCTCACCGCTTCATCTTCGTTACCTAATGAATGCAAATGATGCTTAATATGCAGCACGCAACTGCCCGATGGGCAAACCACATAATCAAATGCTTTAAAATTACTGATGAACAGGTTATTACAGCCGCCTGTCAGGTGCTCAAACCCAGAGTTAGCCATCGGCTGCCCGCAGCAGGTTTGGTTTTTAGGATAGCTAACGTCAACGCCTAATTTTTCGAGCAATTGCAAAGTAGCAATGGCGGCGGCGGGATAAAACTGATCTACATAGCAAGGAATAAACAGACCTACACGCATTTTGATATTTCTGAAATTTATAATTGGAGATACTGTTAGTAATTATGTTTAAGTAGAACGGCTAACGGTATTTATTAATTTGCAATTTAGAGTATAAAATGACTACATTATTGTAACTTATTAGCATGATATTGAAGTATTTTGGCATAAAAAGTATATAAATTTCACAATAACTTGGGTTTACTTAAGATAATGCGAGGACATGAATTGTATATTAAAACATTGCTGATAATCATTATATTTATAATATATGAGCCCGAACATTGATCGCATAAAAATTTTATACATGTGGGAATAAGATATCCGCAAACGCCTTAGATTAGTTGTTTTTTTAATTGGTTTACAATATTCTGGTTATCATGCTATTTTTGTGCAAACATTCCCAGTTTACCGCGTAAACCTATTGGCTTCATCAAACAAAAAAGCCCCTTAGATTTCTCTAAAAGGCTTTTACCGTGTGACCCTTAACACACAATTTTCGAACTTTTTTCTAGAAGATTAACATGATCACGAAGAGCTAATGCAGTAATAACTTTTCCGCGCTCAATCAACTGTTTGCGTGCCTGATAAACTTTATTTTGTAAAACATCAAAATATTCGTTAATAATCTTGGCATCTTCTTTAGTTCCGATAGCCCTGTTGGATTTTGGATTCCATCTTGAGGGCTCCCATGATCTTTTTGTTGACAGTTCCTTTTCATTTCCGTCAACGGTAATTCGGAGATATACAGGAATTGGTCCGTTGTGATAATTTTTAGGTTTTTTCAAATAAAATAATAAACCAAAGCTTTTTTCTAACATTTCGATAATTTAAATAGTGAACAAATATCGATTTGCGGCAGGAAAAAATCAAGATGTACACGCCATTAACAAGCTGTATATCAAATAGTTATAACAATTTGGGTGAGTCACCTATTCTTAATTTGATTTGACTCACCCAATTACTCACCCATTATTTGGGTCTCTTTGGGGTACTTTGAGAGTCGGATCAAATAAAAAAGGCCTGTAAATCAGTAGTTTACAGGCCTTTGATAATGTTTAAAATATTCTTCAGCGGTGAGGGAGGGATTCGAACCCTCGGTACAGTTTCCCGTACGTCAGTTTAGCAAACTGATCCTTTCGGCCTCTCAGGCACCTCACCAATTTTTGGCCTAATTGGCCGGTATAACAATAAATCCCTTTTTTTCGGGACTGCAAATATAGCAATTCAGCTATGCGGTCAAAAAAAAAATTAAAAAGGTTTAATAATTAATTCGCACGTGGTAAATGCTCATCAACATCCGCTTAAAAATTGTCTTAATGGTTTCAATATCTTTCAGCGTTATGTCGCTGTCTTTCAATTGTTCCTGATCAAGTTTGTATTTTACGATGCGATCAACCAACTCGCTGATCGATTTTTCATCAGGCTCCTTTAAAGAGCGCGATGCGGCCTCAACCGAGTCGGCAAGCATCAAAACACCGCCTTCTTTGGACGAGGGAATAGGTCCCGGGTACCTAAAAACCTTCTCATTTATCAATTTTTCGGGGAAGTTTTTCAAATAGGACTGATAAAAATAATCCACCCGGGTATCGCCATGGTGTGTGCGGATAAAATCAATTACCACTTCGGGTAAATTGGCTTGCTCGGCCATCTCTACCCCTTTGCTTACATGGCGGATGATAATCTGCGCACTTTCTTCGTACGGTAGTTTGTCATGCGGGTTAAATCCCGAACTTTGGTTCTCGATAAAAAACAAGGGATTTTCTAGTTTGCCAATATCATGGTACAATGCCCCTGCCCTAACCAGCAATGCATTGCCACCAATGCTATAAATAGCGTTCTCAGCAAGGTTTGCTACCTGTAACGAGTGCTGGAACGTACCGGGAGCTGTAAACGCCAATTCGCGCAGCAAAGGTGCATTGGTATTGGTGAGTTCGATAAGCGTAATATCTGATGTGATGGCAAAAATCTTCTCAAAAATATAGATCAGCGGATAAGCCAATAGTGTAAGTAAAACGCTAACCACAAACGGCACAAAATCCATCCAGTTAATACTGATAAAGCTACCCTCACGAATAAAGGAGATACCTATAAAAGCCATGAAATAACTGAACGTGATAATTACTGCCGATATTAAAAACTGCTCACGCCTGATGAGGTTTTTAATACTGTAGATAGAAACCATACCCGCGGTAATTTCAAAATAAGCAAACTCAAAGCTATTCGGTACAAAAAATCCGGCTATCAGTACTACCAGCAAATGGATGTTAAGCGCCAAACGGGTATCAAACAAAATACGGATGATAATTGGTACAATACAATATGGTATATAATACAGGTTAGGTGTTTGCAGCTTAATTGCCAGCGATAAGGTTGCCAGCATTGCTGTAATTACCAATAGTATCAGGGATACCAAACGGTTATCATCATAAATATCTCTACGGAAAAGGTATAGGAATACCATCAATAACGCTATGGCTACAGCTACCAATATGATCTGCCCTAACATTACCAGCCTGCGATCGCCATTTACACGTGAGCTGTCTTCAAATGCTTTTTTATACGAGATCAGCTTTTGATACACATCATCATTAACAACTGAGCCGGTAGTCACCAATATGTCTTCCTTTTGCACCATGCCACGGGTAAGTGACAAGTTTTCCAAAGCCTCTTTTTCTAACCTCGATGTTAAAACATCATCATAAATTAGGTTGCTTTGCATCCTGTTCAGCACCAAATCAAGTAAAAAAGACTTATCGATATCCTCACGGGTGCTTAAAACCTGGTTAAAGTAGGCAAGCGCTTTATCTCGGGTAAAAAGGTCGGCGGTATTTTTGTCGGCACCAATATTTTTGTCGAGTACGGTTATCGTATAATTCGGTGAGTTCTGCTGGTATTTAGGTTCGGGCTTTAAAATACCGACATCATAAATATGCTTTAGTAAGTTATAACCGGTAGTGATGTAATCATTTTTAAGCGCATCGTTTATTCCGGCTGTGTGCCACTTAATTTCAAGGTCGCTTTTAAAATCGTTTAGTTGTTCATCAGCTATATTTGTATTCAACTGGTAGATCGGGGTTACGCCGGCAAGAACTACTTTACGATCGTTATTAAGCTCCTGCGGCGTTTTTAATATGGCGAAGTTATAAGGCGATATTAAGTCTTTCTGTGTCCATATCCTGCCCTTTTGTATTTCGTATCTAAACTTGGCTTGTTTGGGCAACGTCCATACAATTATGCCGATACTAACCACCATCATTAAAAACTTAAGCTTGCGGGCATATTTGCGCAGTACAGCTTTTTGACGAGAAGAAGACAGGTTTGCCATGAATATATTTAATGAACCAAAATTAAAATAAGTTTTCG
>Ga0302307_10001837_pt1 | contig 13199 bp, 9 predicted proteins | sample III_Palsa_E3_2_FD_200530 | JGI IMG/M metagenome (GOLD analysis project Ga0302307, IMG submission 200530) | Peat permafrost microbial communities from Stordalen Mire near Abisko, Sweden - III_Palsa_E3_2 | ecosystem: Environmental > Terrestrial > Soil > Palsa > Peat permafrost | place: Sweden... | reverse complement strand
CAAGCCATTTTTCCTGGCCATGCCGTTGCCGTTAATCGTGTTCGGTATCGACAAAAAAATGCGGAAGGACTTTTGGAAACTGACCTTTTTATACGGCGAAGCCATGACCCTTACAGGGGTACTCTACACTTCCGCTGTACATTATGTCAGCCGCCATCGCCCGCTGGTCTATGAATCGGCTAGTCCGATCGGAACACGGGAATCCTCTAATTCGAGGAATTCCTTTTTTGCCGGTCACGTTGCCCTGGTAGGTACTTCTGTCTTTTTTATTGCGGAAACCTATGCGGACTACCACCCCGATTCCAGGTATAAATGGGCGTTCTATGGCGGGGCGGCGGCTATGACGGCGCTGACCGGCTACTGGCGGAACATGGCGGGAGAACATTTCCCTACCGATATCACTTTAGGCGCGGCGGTAGGTCTCGCATCGGGTATGCTGGTCCCGCTATTCCACCGCCACGTGAAGAACGTGCAGCATATCAACATTTTACCCTTCACCAGCCACGGGAAAGGACTCATGTTGCTGTATCATTTTGGCTAAATGCCTGCGACAGCTGCCAGGCCAGGTCAAATTGATCGACACCCTGCCCTCATATGTCGAAATCTTTTCCTATCTCAACCGGCTCACAGTAGTTTTGATGCTAACTAAACCCGTGACATGGAATACGATAACGACACGCTCAGAAGACAGACCTCCCGGATAGAGATCTTCTGTTGGACACTACTGGCGCTGCTAAACCCCGTGACGGATTGTATTATGATGCTGACTGCCCACTGGGCCAGTTGTGTCGACGCCATAGTGGTCGGCGGCCTCATCTTCCCTCTTTATCTTCTCTATGCCCGTTTCGTCGGCGTCTTGTTCTTTCAGCACCGCAGTCGCATCCTTCCCTGGCTCCTGAGTATCGGCTCCTTCTTCGTCATCCAGTTCTATATTTTCGGTCTATACGCCATCCTGCGTACATTCGTTTGCCATCCCGAGCAGCAGGCCTGGGCCGCCTTCAGCACCCTTACCATCATCCGGGTCAGTTGGTGGGTAGCCATCGATATGGGTCTGGCGGTGGGCATCCTTTTCCTCGGCAAATCGCTGGATGAAAAGAGCCAGGTGGAACATTTCCGGAAAGAAAGCGGATTTTTCCAACTACGTTATCTGCGGGCACAGCTCAATCCGCATTTCCTGTTCAACACCCTGAACAGCGTCTATTCCCTGGCCATGCAAAAATCCGATCGGGCGCCGGAAGTAGTGGTTAAATTGGCGGACATCATGCGATACCTGATCTATGAGTGCAATGAGGAAAGGATCCCGCTGGATAAGGAGATCGAATTCATCCGTAATTATATCGAGATTGAAAAGATCCGCTATAATGCCGATATCCGGCTGACAGTGGAAGGCCAGACGGCCGGGGTCACCGTCGAACCCTACCTGTTCATTTCCTTTATCGAGAATGGCTTCAAACATGCCATGGACCATAGCTACAGTGAACCCTTCATTTATATTACCCTTCGGGTAGGCAACGGTCAGCTGGTGCTGAACGTAATAAACAGTACCACGGCAGACCTCGAGTTACAGGCTAAGCGGATCAACGGCAAAGGGATCGCCCATAGCCGTAGCCTGCTGGAATTGCTGTACCCTGACAACTACGACCTGGATATCATCCAGACGGAAAAGGACGAGACCCGGACGAGTGCCCTGCGGCTGCGCAATGCCCGCGAAAGACTGGAAGACCTTTACCCTGATTCTCATACGCTGGACGTAATATTGAATAAGAGTTCGTTTACCGTTTCATTAGTCCTAAAAACCGTTTCCCCTTGCTGAAATGTATCATCATTGAAGACGAAGTCCTTGCCCAGGACGTGATCAAAAGCCATCTGGAAAGGGTTGGCACCCTGGAACTGGCCGGCGTCTACCGGAATGCACCGGAGGCTGTGGCCGCCTTGAAGACGGGGGACATAGACATCATGTTCCTCGACATCCGGCTGCCCGGCATGAGCGGGCTGCAATTCCTTCGCGGGTTGAAGGACCCGCCCCTGGTAGTATTGACGACAGCCTATTCGGAATACGCCCTGGAGAGTTACGAGTTCAACGTCATAGACTATTTACTCAAGCCTATTTCTTTCGAAAGGTTTTCCAAAGCCGTCAACAAGATCCTGGACGGCCGGCTATTCACAGCAGCCGCTAAAGAGGCTTACCTTTATTCGGATGACCATATCTTCGTCCGGTCGAACAGTAAGTTCTTCCGGGTCAATTTCTCCGAGATCATTTACATCCAGGGAATGAGGGATTACCTGAAGATCTATACGCCGGATTACGCACTGGTGACCCACCAGACTATGAACGAACTGGAAAAAACCCTTCCTTCCCGCCATTTCATCCGTGTACACAAGTCCTATATCATCTCCCTGAAACATATCCGGTCGATCTATGGCAATACCATTGAGCTCGATAAGGCCACCATCCCCATCGGGGTCAACTACAAGGAAAGTGTCATGACTATGATCGGAAGGCGATCATAGTCCCTCGCGCGTCCTCTCCTAATTTTTCAGGTAACGTTCCAGGAATTCATAGCTCACCGTCGAGATCAGCACAAAACTCTGCATATTGTAAGCCGCACCATGGGCGCCCATCGGGTAAATCCGCAGATCGGCATCCTTCCCCGCATCGGTCAGAGCCGTCAAAAGCTGCATGGTATTGGCCGGATGCACGTTGTCATCGCTCATGGAATGGATCAGCAACAGATGGTCCTTTAGTTGGGCGGCATGCGTCATGTCCGAACTGTTCTTATATCCTTCCGGATTATCGTTCAGCGGCGCCATATACCGCTCGGTATAGACATCGTCGTACAGCCGCCAGTCGGTGACAGGGGAATTGGCAATTCCTGCCTTAAAAACGCCGGGATGGGTCAGCAGCGTATACGTAGTACTGTACCCGCCATAACTGGTGCCCATGATGGCCATCCTGTTGCTATCGACATAGGACTGCGTAGCCAGGTAGTGTGCCGCTTCGGCAAAGTCGTTGCTCTCCCATTTTCCCAGCTGCTTGTAAACGATCTTCATGAACTTACTGCCGTAATTAGCCACGCCCCTGTTGTTGATGTTGACACAGATATAGCCGTTCTGCGCCAGCCACTGCTGCCAGCCATCTACGGCCCACTTATTGAAAACATCGTGTGATTCCGGTCCGCCATAGACGGTCATTACCACGGGATATTTTTTTGTAGGATCGAAATGAAAAGGCCTGATCATGTAACCATCGATGTCGACTCCATCCGACGTCTTGAACCGGAACATGGTCTGGGGCGAATAGGCATGTTTGGAGATAAATTCGCTGACGCCATGGTTGTCTTCCAGCTGCTTGACCAGTTTTCCCCGGGAATCGTACACTCCCACCTGCGTCGGCGTATGTACATTACTGTACTCATCGATATAATAACTGGTATTGGTCGACATATTGATGTCATGAAAGCCTTCGACCTGGGTCAGCTTCTTCTTATCCGACCCATCATACCGGATGGAATACAGTTGCTGCTCCAGCGGCGACGCCTCGGAGGACAGATAATAGATGGTCCGGGTATCGGGGTTGACGCCCGTAACCTTGATCAGGTCCCAGTCGCCCTTCGTGACGGCATTGATCAACTTGCCGTCATAGCTGTAATGATAGATATGATAGTATCCGGAACGGTCTGAGACCCAAAAGAAGTCTTTGGTCTTCTCGGGGAAGTACACCATATCGTTGACGTCGGTATAGAAATTGAAAATGGCCACCCAGGTGCTGTTCTGCTCTTCCAGCACGACATGATGTTCGCCGGTCTTCACGTTGAAAAAATACAATTTCATGTGATTTTGAGCACGGTTCAGTGTCATGACGGCCAGTTCATCGGGATTGCTGGTCCAATAGATCCTGGGGATATAGTAATCGCCGGTCTCATCGGGTGTCAGCCATATTTTCCGGCCGGAGGAAACGTCAATCACCCCGATCCTGACTGCAGGATTGGCATCGCCGACTTGCGGAATGGGAATGCTGACCTGATCAGAGTGGAGGCCTTCATAATTCGTCATCTGGAAAATAGGTACCTGTCTTTCGTCGAATTGCCAGAAGGCAATGTACCGGCTGTCTTTCGACCAGTTCCAGGCCTGTGCCTGCCCAAATTCTTCTTCATACACCCAGTCATAGTGCCCGTTGAATGTGCCGGTCTCACTCGTAGAATCGCCGGTCAGCTGCCGCTCTCCGCCAGTGGCAAAATTGTAAACAAAGAGATTCCCGTTACGCTCCATTCCTACATTGGACCCGTCCGGTGAAAGCTCCGCCGAACGGGCATCTTTTGCGGCCTGGCGCAACTGGTGAGAATCCACATCATAAATATAATAATCGGAAATACCCGAGCGACGGTAGATATGCCTGAAATTACTGCGGAATACGAGGTGCCGGGAGTCCTTCGACCATTCGAAGGATTCATAATCGAATGCCTGGCTGGCACCGGGAAAATGAAGCCCGCTATTGCTGAAAACGGTCTTTTCCGTTCCGGTCTTCGGATCGAAGGTATGGATATCAGTCCCGGCAATATAGGAGTATTGTTCCCCGCCCTGGATCCAGTTGACGCTGCGCGGCCCGGAGTTACCCGATAGCATGTAATAGGACTGCAGGGCTTCGGTGAGGCTGCTATATTGTTGTTGCGCTCGCACAACCTGGAAAATGGTGAAAAGAAAAAAGGCTAGCAAAACGGTTTTTTTCGGGAGCATGGGGAATAATTAATTGAGGGATAAAAATAAATTCTATATTAGAGATATAAAACTATATTTTGAAAAGAAAAGACTTCCTTCAACTTTCCGGTTTAGGCGCCGGCGGCCTGCTGCTTGGCCGGATACCGCTGTTGGGTACGCCCGTTCCCCCTGGCCGGCCGCTGGAGACGGTCGATACTGCACTGAAAAAGAGAATGGCAGATATCGCGCTGAATGCAGCCCGGTCGAAAGGGGCTACTTATGCCGATGTACGCATCGGCCGCTATCGCAACCAATTCATCATTACGCGTGAAGACAAGGTACTGAATACGGTAGACACCGAGTCCTACGGGATGGGTATCAGGGTCATTGCAGATGGTTGCTGGGGCTTCTCGGCGACAGACAAACTGGATACAGACGGTATCGCGCAGGCGGCCGTATTGGCTGTAGCGATTGCCAAAGAAAACGCCCGGCTGCAATCGGAACCCGTTCAATTGGCCCCCCAGAAGGGCTATGGAGAAGTCAGCTGGAAGACTCCGATAGAAAAGAACGGCTTCGAAGTGCCGATCAAAGAAAAAACCGACCTGCTGCTGGCAGTCAATGCCGCTGCCATGAAGAACGGAGCTAATTTCATCGACTCTGCCCTCTTCCTCGTCAATGAACAAAAATATTTTGCTTCTACCGACGGATCATATATCGACCAGGACATTCACCGCATCTGGCCTACCTTCACGGTGACCAAAATAGATAGTCAGACCGGTAAGTTCGAAAGACGCGATGCACTGAGCGCCCCCCGGGGAATGGGGTATGAATACATGATCCCGGACGAGAAAAATAAGATCAAAGGCCTCACGACCCTATACCGCGACCGGTACGACATGCTGGAAGATGCCCAATTAGCGGCTACACAGGCACATGATAAGTTCGCCGCCAAATCGGTAGAGGCGGGCAAATACGACCTTGTGCTCGATCCGACGAATCTATGGCTGACGATCCATGAATCCTGCGGTCATCCTACGGAGCTGGACCGCGTACTGGGCTATGAAGCCAATTTTGCAGGAACGTCCTTTCTCACCCTGGACAAATGGCAGTCCGGGAAATTCAACTATGGCAGCCCGTTGGTGAATATTGTCGCCGACAAAACGCAGCCTGGCAGCCTGGGGGCAGTAGGCTGGGACGATGAAGGAGTCGGGACAAAACAATGGGATATTATCAAAGATGGTATCCTTGTGAATTACCAGACTATCCGCGATCAGGCCCATATCATAGGACTGAAGGAATCCCAGGGCTGTTGCTATTCACAAAGCTGGAAGGACGTCCAGTTCCAACGCATGGCCAACATTTCGCTGCAGCCGGGTAAGACGCCGCTGGCGCCACACGACATGATTAAAAATGTGGAGAAAGGGATTTATATCATCGGCGACAGCTCCTATTCGATCGACCAGCAACGCTATAATTTCCAGTTCAGCGGCCAGTTATACTATGAGATCCGTAACGGCCAGATCACCGGCATGCTGAAAGATGTCGCTTACCAGGCCAATACCCGGGAGTTCTGGAATTCGTGTGCAGCGATCTGCGACGCACAGGATTATCGGCTGGGCGGATCATTTTTTGACGGCAAGGGACAGCCCGAACAATCCAATGCCGTCTCTCACGGCGCATCGACAACCCGTTTCAACGGAATTAATGTAATTAACACTGCAAGAAAAATCTGATATGGCTCTATTAACACCCGACGAGGCCCAGACCTTATTAAAAAAAGTACTCAGCTATTCCAAGGCCGATGAATGCGAGGTATCAGTATCCAGTAATGAAGGCGGTAACCTGCGCTATGCCCGGAATTCAGTATCGACCAGCGGCGCATCAAGATCTACCGAATTGGCCGTATCCTCCGTGTTCGGCAAGAAACAGGGTATTACCACGATCAATGAATATGACGATGCCTCCCTGGAAAAGGCAGTCCGGCGCTCGGAAGAACTGGCCAGGCTGGCCCCGGAAAACCCGGAATACATGCCCCTTCTTCCAGCCCAGACCTATGGGCCGGTCCCGCAGACCTTCATCCCGGCTACGGCGGCTATCACCGCTGCACAACGCGCCGACTATGTGGCCCAAAGCCTGCAGATAGCAAAGGATGCCGGCCTCACCGCCGCCGGATATCTTGAACATGGCGCCTCTTTCTCCGCCATGATGAACTCTCATGGACTGTTTGCCTATAACACGCAGACAGGGGTTAATTTCTCCATCACCATGCGAACTGCCGATGGAACAGGTTCCGGCTACAGCAGCAAAGGATACAATGATATTTCCCAGTTGGACGTACGGGCCGCATCTAAGACTGCCGCCTGGAAAGCCGCTCACTCCGGCAGCGCCCGCGCACTGGAGCCGGGCAAATACACCGTCATCCTCGAGCCTGCGGCAGGCGTCGTCCTGCTCGAAAACCTCTACGGATCACTGGACGCACGCAGCGCAGATGAAGGTCGTAGTTTCCTCAGTTTGCCCGGCGGTAAGACCCGCCTTGGCGAAAAGCTGGTGGACGAACAGGTAACCATCTATTCCGATCCCTGGGACCCCGCATTACCGGGCACGAACTACAGCAACGAAGGCTTGCCCCGGGAAAAAGTAACCTGGATAGAAAAAGGCGTCGTTAAAAACCTTGTCTATTCCCGTTACTGGGCGCAAAAAAAAGGAGTCCGCCCGATGCCTTACCCCGATGGTTATATCATGATGGGAGGTAGCGCCAGCCTGGATGACATGATCAAAGGCACCGAGAAAGGTATCCTCGTCACCCGGATGTGGTACATCCGCGAAGTAGACCCCCAGACGCTGTTATATACCGGCCTTACCCGCGATGGTACGTTCTATATTGAAAATGGAGAAATCAAATTCCCGATCAAAAATTTTCGCTTCAATGAAAGCCCCATTATCATGCTGAACAACCTGGAAGCGCTGGGAAAACCGGAAAGGACGGTAAGTGGTGAAGGCGGTGGGACGGCAATGATCCCGCCGATGAAGATCAGGGATTTTACGTTTAGTTCGCTGTCGGATGCGGTTTAATATTCCTGCAGACTGTCGCTTGGCTTCTCGGCTGCGGCTTAGGTCGCTACTCCGCTGCGGCTGCCCAGGGCAGCCTAACCGGGGCCAATACGTCTGCGCCGCTTTGCGACGCATGAACTTCGTCGGAGCTGCTTCGCCACGCTCCTCCTCGTTCGTACCCTTCGCTGCTGCTCGGGTACCCTCCGGGTCGTTATACGAAAAAACCCCCAAGGTTAGTCGAGGGTCTTTCAAAGAAAGATTGAATTTTGAAGGTTTACTCCCCTGGAGACGGAACCCTTGGCTTTTTCAGGATATTGAACACATTTGGTTCATAAGTATTGGATACAGCAAATCTATATCAGAATGGATTGTTAAAAAAGAGCAAAGTCCCTCGATTTCTATCGTAAATCTACGATTCCAATAGGCTTCTAATCCCATTCTAATAGATTTTTAGGCTTTTCACCGTTATTTTTGAAAGCCAAAATTCAATCATTTGAAAAAGTACCTTTTAATCCTGTCCGGTATCCTCGTCCTGCAGACTACCTTCGGACAGACATCCGACACAACGCTCGCCTCAGACAAGAATATCCGCAATAAGGTCTTGAGCGATATCCAGGACAACCTGGACAAAAAGACAAAAAACATCGACCAAACCCTTACCAGGCTCGACAACAAAGTAGACTCCCTCGACATACAAATTGCCGCCTCCCGCGATGCCCGTGACAAAGTGGATAAGATCCTGCAACGCGTCCAGGCCCTGGAACAAAAACAACAGGCCATAGAAGAGAATGAACTCTATGTCTACCAGGCCAATTACCAGTCGGCACTTATCAACCTGGTGTCAATGGATAAGGAGATCAAGCCGCTGCTGCTCTTCAACAGCGCCAAAAACTTCTTTGCCACCCTCAGCGAGACAGCCGATCCGATGAAATACCCCGGCTATGCCGAATGGTATAAAGGCTTCTACAACTACATCGAAAAGGTAAAGGATAAAGATCCGGCTATGTCAGTCCTCGCGGACATGGTCACCATCAGCGGTAATATCACCAGCGCCACCCCTATCGCAGGCCCCGTCTTCCAGGCCTTGTTCATCGGCATCAACGACTACGTCAATACCCAGGCAGGCAGAAGAAAAGAGCTGAAGGAGCAAAGCATGAAGATGTTCCTGCTGACAGCCAAGTTGGGTGAGTTTAACTACGACAAGGACCTCATCGAACAGCAATGGGAAATCGTTACCAAAGACCTGGAAAAGCTGCAAATACATTACGACACGATCCTCAACCAGAACCTGGCCTTGCTGCAGATAAAGCCGGCAGATTATAATGCTGCCTTCTCGCGGGAGAATGATGCTGAACTGCGCTATCAATTCCTCACTGACTTACGCAAAAGGGCCGCCGCACTGGTCACAGCCAGAAAGGCAGCCGACATCAAGACCTGGAAACAGCCGATCTACTACGAATTGATGGATGTACAGTCGCTCAAAGAAAGATTTGGCGAACTCACCTTCGAGATCCGCGGGATCATGTCCAAATACAACGAAGTCATCCTGAAATATAAAAGCGATCCCGAGATCGGGCTCAAAGTACAGGAATTGGGCGTAAAGCTCGATGCCATGAGCGATACTTTCGACAGCGCATTCGACCCCACGGAATATATCAACTCCGCTACCCGGATGTACCTCGTCAACTAAGCCGCTATTTATGTTCCAATAATTTGAAGAACTGGTCCAGTTGCGGAAGGATCACGATCCGGGTGCGGCGGTTCAGCGCCCGGCCGTCGGCAGTAGCATTGTCCGCCACCGGCATATACTCACTGCGCCCGGCAGCAGCCATTTTCGCCGGCTCCAATCCATATTTATTCTGCAGGATCCGCACGACGGCAGTAGCCCTCTTCACACTGAGATCCCAGTTATCCAGCAGATCTCCATGACGATAAGCAACATTGTCGGTATGCCCTTCCACCATGAATTCGATATCCGGTTGAGCTTTCAGTACAGTGGCTACCTTACCCAGCACCTCCTGCGCACGGGTAGTCACATTATATTTGCCGCTCGCAAATAGCAGCTTGTCGGAAATATCGACATAAACGACACCCTTTTCTACCTTTATATTGATATCCTGGTCGTTCAGGTTGCCAATGGCGCCTTTCAGATTATTGACAAGGGCCATATTCAGTGAGTCCTTATGCGCCAGGGCTGACTGCAGACTTTGGATATACGCATCCTTTGAACCCAGATTATCCAGGGATTTCCGGATGCTCTGCGCCTGCGTACTCGAGATCACCGACATGTCTTCCAATTGCTTCAACGCCTGGGTATTGTTGTCCTTCAGAAAGGCGATCTGTTTGTTCAGCGCAGCCACCTGCGCGTCGCAATTAGATTTGTCACGGGTAAGATCGGCGGTCTTGCTATTACAGTTCTTCAGGTCATTTTGCAGCGCGCTGTATGAATTATTGAGACTGTCATACTTCGACTGCAGCGTTTTTAGCTTTTTACTGCTGGCACAGGAAAACAGCATAATCGGTAAAAGACCGGTCAATGCTATGTCTTTGATACGCATATTTTTTGATTTAAATGTTTAGAGAAGATGGAGCACCTAAGATTGCACGGCCATATTAACGGCGACTTAGACGCGGATTAGAATTGGATTAGAATTTGTCCCCTCTTATTTGAGATTTCCGGCGGTAGGCAGCCTGACGGAAAAGACCGACCCCTCTCCTACGATGGAATCAACGCTGATCCACCCTTTATGCAGTTGGATGATCCGGCGGGCCAGGGACAGCCCAAGACCAAAGCCGGGAATGGAATGACCCTCTTCTGTCCGATAGAAAGGTTGAAAGATATTCTCCCATTCCTTCTCCCCGATACCCCGCCCTTTGTCTTCTATACTGATGTGGATCTCTTTACCCTGAATGGTCAGCCGCACAATGGCATTATGGTCATCGGAATATTTGCAGGCATTGGAGACGATATTCTTGATGGCAGTAAACAGCAGCTCTTCATTGCCGAAGACCAATAGCTCTTCTTCCGCCTCGGGCAGCTGGTCGAAGTCCAGGGTGACAGAATACAATGCATTCGTCTTGGATATTTCACCGGGCAACCTCAGCAGGATCTCATCGATCCGGATCAGGTCGATCTCTAATCCTGCGGCAGTCCCGCTGGCCCGCGCAAATTCCAGTAGCGTCTGCGTCAGTTTATTCAGCTGCTGCGTGTCCTGGTAGACCGATTGGATCACCTGCCGGTATTCTTCCACGCTCCTCAGTCGCTGGAGCGACACCTCTAACTGGCTGGAAATGGAGGTCAGCGGAGTCGACAGCTCATGGGAAGCATTGGCGATAAACCTGCCCTGGATCTCAAAGCTCTCCTGTAGCCTGTTCAATAATTGATTCAGCGTATCGGACAGATAATACCATTCGTCTTTCTGGCTGGCTTTGGCATGGCGTATACGACGGGCCAGGTTGCGCGCCGAAATTTCATTGACCTCATCGGAGATGCGACGCAGAGGGCGCAGCAGGCTGATCGAGAAAAGGTATCCGCCGATAACAGAGATCAGGATACCGCCGACAAAGCTGAGGGTCAGCACCAGCCGGAGATGCCGCAACTTGTCGTTACCCGCCTCGTCATAGGCCCCGGCGATGATGACGAAACAGGCATTTTCATCCAGGTAGTAGTAGGCAATGGCGTCTTTATTTCCCTGCCTGAAGTAGACCGGCGACTTTTCGGCCCTCGCCCGGTCGATGACATGACGGTCGGTCCTGATCGTATCGGCGACGGTATCGCTGTACCAATAGATCCGTTTGTCGAAGGTGTCATAGGCTTCTACTACCTTATCCTTCATCGACACCGAGGTGCTGGCGTCGATCTTTCGGATGAGCACCTGGTCAAAAATCCCACCCTGGCTCAATAGCCGGCCCGTAGTGATCGCCCGGTTGGCCAGCCGGGTCTGGATATCCTTGATGCGGTTGGTGTAGGAAAAATAATAGACGGAGAGGCATACCAGGGTCAGGATGGCCCATACCAGTAGTGTAAAGAGCAATGTTATGCGGATTTTTACCGGCATCAGGTTCCGTGGGTTTTAAGGATATATCCCATGCCGACATGCGTCTGGATCAGTTTCTGTTCGAAGTCCTTGTCGACTTTATTCCGGACATAGCTGATATATACGTCGATGACATTGGTATTGGTGTTAAAATCCACGTCCCAGACATTGATGGCCAGATCGGCCCTGGACACTACCCTGTTCTTGTTGCGCAGCAGGTATTCCAGCAGCTGAAACTCTTTGGCAGTTAGTTTGATCTTCCGGCCCGCCCGGTTCACCTCCTTGTTGTCGAGGTTCATCTCGAGGTCTGCCGCCCGCAGGACATTCCCTACAGGCATGGCTTCTCCCGGCGTCCGTTTCAGCAAGGCCCTGATCTTCAGCAGCAGCTCCCTGAATTCGAAGGGCTTGACCAGGTAATCGTCGGCCCCGGCATCATAACCTTCTATCTTGTCATCCAGCGAACTCATGGATGTTAACATGATCACCAGCATGTTCATGTTGCGATATCGGATGGCCTTGCAAAGGTCATAGCCATTCATTCCAGGCAGGTTGATATCCAGGATGGCCAGATCGAAATTCCTGGATGTCAGCAGCTGATAGCCGATCTTGCCGTCATAGGCGACTTCAACGCTGAAGGCATTCTCCGTCAGGCCCATCTTCAGCGTGTCGGCTATCTTCTTCTCGTCTTCTACGATGAGTATTCTCCTTTCTTCCGCCATAGCAGGATAAAATTACCCCTTTTTTGAAGAAATGCAGCCGGGCTTCACTGCTCTAATCCAATTCTAATCTGACTCTAATTGCCCGTTAATCTATCAGTCTTAGATTGGATGCAAAGAAGAAAATATGCCCGCTACATTTAATAAAATACTCATCCCGGTTGACTTTTCACTGAATACGGAGATAGCCCTCAAAAAGGCTATCGGTTTTGCGGGGGCAGAGGAGACCACCATTCACCTCTTGCACGTCATCAGGCCCGGAAAGAAAATAGCCAGCCAGTTCAGGAACTGGGTAGTAGAAAGGGACCTGCAGCAATTGAAATATACGCTCCAGGAGAAAAACCCCATCCTGCGCGTAAAGACCCATGTCATGAAGGGTTTTTCCATCCAGAATATGATCATCGAATGTGCCGCCATGATCAACCCGGACCTCATCATCATCGCCAAGCAAAATAGCCGGCGGCGGTGGTGGGCATTCACCAGCCTGATCTCCCCTAACATAGTCGCCAAAAAAAGCAATTGCCCGGTGCTGACTGCCAAACCGGGCTCTATGGACAGCCGGACAAAAGTCATCGTCCTTCCAATCCGCAATTTCCTGCCGGAAAGAAAACTCGAATGGGCTGTCCTGCTGGCCAGGAAATATAAAGCCCAGGTACACCTGCTGGCTTTACAACAGCACGATCCGAAAGACGGGTCACTT
>Ga0302307_10001827_pt1 | contig 13230 bp, 8 predicted proteins | sample III_Palsa_E3_2_FD_200530 | JGI IMG/M metagenome (GOLD analysis project Ga0302307, IMG submission 200530) | Peat permafrost microbial communities from Stordalen Mire near Abisko, Sweden - III_Palsa_E3_2 | ecosystem: Environmental > Terrestrial > Soil > Palsa > Peat permafrost | place: Sweden... | reverse complement strand
ACCCGGAGCCTGCATGATGGCCCGAACCAACTCGGGATTTGCTTTCCACTGAGCGATCTGGTTGTAGGCCAGGATCTCGACTTCCACAGGTTGATCGGAGCGCCTGGCCTCGGCAACAGCCCGGCTGATCCCCCGCCAGCGCGCCAATCGCTTCGGTTCCGGCGAATCACTCATGAAAAGCAGTCTATCATGTCCAAACTGTATTAAGTGTTTGGCCGCCATATATCCGCCCTGCTCGTGGTTCCCATAGACGCAGGGGATATCAGGAATTACATCAACCGGAGGCGCCCCGACGATCACGACACGGTGACCGGCCTCCGCGAGCTCCCTGGCAATCGGTTCACAGTTGTAACTGAAGACGACGTAACCCGCAGCCTTCCCAATTCCCTTAAGAACCGTCGATAGATCATTTTTGTTGCTCATCAACCGGCAAACCAGATCGAGGTCCGCCGACCGTGCATGACTGTAAAGGAGCTCAATACACCGATCGAAAAACGACTGGTCCGGATGAGCGATAGCAACAATGGCGTTCATCTCGTCGATGACAACTGGGGCACTTACAGGCCGCGCAGGAACTCGGTGCGCCACAAACGTTCCGGATCCATGCCGCCTCACCACACGACCCTGCCGCTGCAATTCATCCAGAGCCCGCAGAATGGTTCGCTCCGAAGCATTCATTTGCCGCATCAACTCGGTATGCGTCGCAATCTTTGCCCCTGGTTCCTGATCGTCACACAGCTGCTCCAGCGCCCTGACCACACGGTCCGCCTCGGACCGCCGCTGGACGCCAATATCAGAAGAACGTAACGATGTTGCTGTGGGTGCCATAATTAATCTTTGTCAAAACTTTAAGGACTGTTACCGACTTTCTGGACAACTCTATGTCCATATCATAACACGCCTGTCCAAATAACGCAAGGTCTTGTCAAAGATTCTTTGAAAAAAGTTTTTGGGAGGGACTAACGGGTCTAACAAAGGGCTTTACAGCCCAATTACAGGGCATAGCGCAGTAACTCCAAGACAATTTTTATAAGAAAACGCGGTCTGAGCGAACGCTTTGGATCAGACTTGACTAAACTAAGACTTCCCACCCATAAGAGAATATCCTATACAGAATTCATCACTCACTCTTAGACCCGATCAAATACCCGCAAACCGTGCCTATGGAGACAGCTCTCACTAAAACTCTTTCATATGACATTTGTCAACACCGCAACACGAAACGACAAAACTAGACGAGAATGGGCGATATCTGGTACCATATTGCCTATGAACAGCATTCAGAACCCTATTCTGCGTGGATTTAATCCGGATCCGTCCTTTCTGCGTGTCGGCGACGACTACTACATCGCCACAAGCACCTTCGAGTGGTTCTCCGGCGTCGCGATCCACCATTCAAGAGACCTGGTCCACTGGCATCTGACGTCCTACGCCCTGACGCGTCGTTCGCAGATGGATTTGGCGGGCATTACCGATTCCTCAGGCATCTGGGCTCCGAACCTGACCTACCGGGACGGCTTGTTTTATCTTGTCTACACGATAGTCCGTTCACGCACAGGCTCCTTCAAGGATCTTCACAACTACGTGATCACAGCCCCTGATGTGCACGGTCCATGGTCGGATCCCGTTTACCTCAACGCGAGCGGCTTCGATCCGGCCCTCATTCACGACGACGGCCGCACATGGATGATAAACCTGCAGTGGGACTTCCGCCAGAACCACTCGGGCTTCTTTGGGATTATCCAGCAGGAGTACGACATCGAGCAGCAAAAGCTCGTCGGTCCGATCTACACCCTCCTGGAAAAGCAGGGGCTGATCGAAGGATCAAATCTGTATAAAGTCGGGGACTATTACCACCTGATCCTGGCAAAAGGCGGCACCGGCTGGCTGCACTCCATAAGCCTGGCCCGGTCGAAGCACATCAACGGACCGTACGAAGTAGACAGCAAACCCTACATCCTTTCAGCCCGCGACAACGAAGCGCTGCCCCTGCAAAAAGCCGGACATGGCTCCATTGTCCAAACGCCGAGTGGAAAGTGGTACGTGGCTTATCTCTGCGGCCGCCCGGTGGGCGAAGGAGAAAACCGCCGGTGCATCCTCGGCCGGGAGACTTCCCTGCAAGAGGTGACCTGGTCCGATGACGGATGGCTTCGCCTGGCAAGCGGCGGGACCGACCCCGAAACTACAGTTGCTGCCCCGCAGGGGTTCGATCCGCACCCATGGCCAAACCGCCCCGAACGTGACGATTTTGATGTAGAAAACCTGAGCATCGACTGGATGTCTCTGCGCGTCCCCATCGAAGAATCGTGGGCGTCTCTCAAGGAACGCCCAGGCTGGCTGCGTCTGCGCGGACGAGAGTCGCTGCGCTCCCTCTATGAACAGAGCCTGGTCGCAAAGCGTATCGAAGAACTGCACGCCACCGCCGAAACTTGCCTGGAGTTCTCCCCGGAACACTTCACCCAGATGGCTGGCCTGGTCTGTTACTACGATACAAGGGGAAATTACTACCTTAGAGTCACGATAGACGACAACGGCAGGAAAGTTCTGGGAATAGTCCTCACCGACGACGGTGTCTATGACGAACTAGAAATCAGCCAGATCACCATAGACGATTGGCAGAAAATCTACCTGCGCGCCAACATCAATGCCGCCGACCTGCAGTTCCGCGCCTCCCCCAACGGCCAAGACTGGCAGCCTATCGGCCCAATCCTGGACATGTCCAAACTCTCCGACGACTACAACACAGGCCCGCTGCGGTTCACCGGAACCATGGTCGGGCTCTGCGCCCAGGACTTCCGTGGAACGCGTCTCACAGCCGATTTTGACTACTTTAAGCTGTCGTACCCAGAGTAGAAAAAGCACTACGAAACGTCAGCATGCGGACAGGAATAGCGAATGCCTCATCCGGTTCCGACCTCTTCTCCCCATCCTGTGGGAGAAGATTGAGATGAGGGGTCCTTCCGGAACGTCGCGATAACAGGATTTAAGCGGTAAATTTATCAGGATAACCCCCTCACCCAACCCCCTCCCACCATCAGAATGGGGGAGAGGAGAGGAAGGACGGTGCCGTGCTTGATTATTTAGTGACCGAAGTATAGAACGCTAGTAACACCAGGTCCGACTGCCAGGCCATTCTGCGTAAACTTAACCCTCTTACCCGACGATAAATCGTTCGCACTACCCACCCCAACCGGCGTCTTAAGAGTGTACACAGTATCCTTCGTCGTGTTCATCCCGATCAAATAATCCCCGTAGCGCAGCGCATAGAAGGTGCCGCGTCCCGCGTAGGGATTTTCATCACCGGGCTTGTACGCCGTACCGTCGGGAACCTTGGCGATGGGAAGCTGTTCGCCTGCCTCCGCGGAATGCAGCTCGATCGGGTACTTGGGACCGCCGTTTGCAAAGCCTTCGATAGTCCAATCCGGTCTGGTCCATGTTAACCCGCTAGGCACGAATTGTATCTGCTCCCGGACCACGGCGATGCGGTCGGTGGCCGGAAGAATATCCTCCACGCGGGCCAGGAAGTTGATCGCCGGTCTTGCGCGCCAGTACAGCGACGCGTACACGCGCTCATTCCCATGCTTGATCGCCACAACCCCGTCGTCCGTATCAGCCCACACGAAGTCGGGCTGACCATCGGTCATTGGCAGACGTTTGGGACGAGCAGGCTGCGCCTGCAGCAGCGCATACTGATCCGGCAGGCCAAGTAACCCCGCGGTCACACGCAGACTGTTGTTCTGCGCCATCTGCTCCTGCACAGACGGGTAAAACTGATTGTCGGCAAACATCTGCTGGACGCCGCCCACCAGCTCAGAATCGAGAGTTGCCGCCGCGGTATAAAGAGTAGACGCATCCCAGGTAGATCGTTCCGTGTAGCAGATATTTCCCGGAAAATGCGAGTCGCGCCAGCCGACAATCGTTTCCGCACGCATCGCCCGGTTGCCGTCTGCATCAACCTCTGGAAAGCGCAACACGGCCCGCGCCCGAGCTATCTTTACAAGCTGCGCTTCGATCCTGGGATCTCCCGGTTGGTCTAGCGCCAGCCGCGTAGCATCGTAAATCTGCGTCACCCAGTCCAGAACCTCGCCGTAGTAGCCCACAAAACCAAGCTCCTTGGTCAGCCCCTGCGACGTCAGCTCCCAATAGTTGTCCCCTAGAGGCCTGGACGGCCCACGGTCCGTCTCGCTTCCCAACCAGGGCTCAAGCCCCACGGACTGATAGAGGTAGTGCAACACCTGGCTTTGCGGGAATGCCTGGGTGGGATCCAGGATCGTCAACGCCTTGTTGGCATTGTAGATGTTCATATCGACGATCATCGACTGGTTGGAATACTGACGGCGATGCCGGCTCTCCCAAACAACGCTTGCATGGAACAGATCCGCCCAGGCTGCACGCCGGGTCACTTTCGCGCCTGTTCCATCATCAATGGTCGCGTCCAGTCCCGAAGCAAGCTGGAGAGACAGCAGCCAGAAGGCATTCCCAGCCGGCCCGGCCCCAAACCAATCGGGGTTAGGCGTGGACGGATCGCTGAGCATTAGCTTCGGATCTTTTTTATAGTTGGCGTACAACAGATCCAGGGCCCCGCTGACCTGCGGTACAACCTGGGGGTTCTGATAGGCCGTCGTCCATCCTACATGGTAGGCGCGCGCCAAAAACTCGGCCTGCATCTGATTCAACGGCTTGGTGGACGAGAGCAGCCCCGCAATCGTGTGGTTGACTCGATCCTTAAGCTGATCCAGCACCTCGGGACCCAGCCCCGTACGCACGGGCGGGACGGCGGGAACAGATCCCTGCATTTCACCGGCCGGCGGTACGAAGAATCCTTCGGTATGGGTGTAAACGCGGTAGATACCCCGCGTCGGCACAGTCATGGTCTGCTGGAATTTATCGAAGGTATTGCCGTAACCCCACACAGGACCAATCGAGCGGATCTCAAAATGCAGTTCCGATTTCCCCTGCGTGAGTTCTGTGGGAAGCGGTGATGTGTTGTAGTAAAATCGTCCCTTGTAAGGAGGATCGGTGCTGTCGTTGCCGAAGTCAAGGATATCTATATCTCCAAGATGGATATAGCCGATCTGCTTCCCCTCACAAAACAGAAGGAGTCGGTCCGGGCTGTTCTCAGAACCCCACAACCGAATCGTAAAGTAGTTAGGCTTGTTCGGATCCACTTTCATCGTAAACGCAACAGACCCACCCTGCCAGCTCTGCGGCGTCTGCGGCAGCAGAACACGTGAAGACTCCCCCAACCCGCCCACAACAGTACTGCTTGCATTGGCCGCCGCCGCATGGGACGCTTCCGAAGCCGCATTGCCAAAAGAAAGCGTATCGACAATACGGTTTTCCTCTGTTACGGGGGTGACCGTAGTAGCATTCTCGCCGGCCGCCTTAGCGAAACTAGGAAAAATCACGCCCGTCCCAAGAAACAGTGCCATCGCCAAATGACTTAGTCTCGATTTCATAATATGTCCCAACTCACACCGGCAAATCCGGGATCTCCACCCATTTACGCTGCTCCCACGAGCTAATCCCAAGCTCTGCCAACTGTACGCCCTTGGCCCCTTCGCGCAGGTCGTATGGAAACTCTCCACCGACCACCACATGGCGCAGGAACATCTCCCACTGCGCTTTGAAGCCGTTGTCGAAGATCTGATTGGTGGGGACCTTCATCCAGTTCGCGTTGAAATCGATGGGGCTGTCCTGATCGGGGTTCCACACAGGGCGCGGTGTTGCCGTATAAGGCTGAATAACGCAGTCGCGCAAACCGGCAACCGCGCTGCCCTTGGTGCCGTCCACCTGTAGGGTCAACAAATCATCGCGGCGTACACGCACGGTCCACGACGAGTTAAAGTGCGCGATCACGCCATTCTTCAGCTCAAAAGTCGCATAGGCCGAGTCGTCTGCCGTACACTTGTAGGGTTTGCCGGCCTCGTCAATGCGCTCCTTAACATGCGTCGCACCCAGGCACGAAACCGCCTTAACAGCTCCGAAGAGATTGTCCACGACATACCGCCAGTGACACAGCATGTCCACAATGATCCCGCCGCCGTCTTCCTTGCGGTAGTTCCACGAAGGACGCTGCACTGGAATCTGATCTTCTCCCGTGAAAACCCAGTAGCCAAACTCGCCGCGCACGGAAAGGATCTCTCCAAAAAACCCGCTGTCGATCAGCCACTGCAGCTTCATCAACCCAGGAAGAAAAAGCTTGTCCTGAACCACTCCATGCTTGATCCCGGCCTTCTTTGCCATCAGATAGAGCTCGTAGGCCTCCGCCGTACTCACACCGGTTGGCTTCTCGCAATAGACATTCTTCCCCGCCTTAATCGCCTTCTCCACTGCCGGAGCCCGAAGCTGCGTCAACTGTGCATCGAAGTAGATGCTGTTGCGCGGATCGGCCAGTGTCGCATCCAGGTCGGTGGACCACCGCGTAACGCCGGCACGCGCGGCCAGCGCCTCAAGCTTGGCGGCGTTGCGCCCCACCAGAATAGGGTCGGGCATGATGACTTCACTGTCACTGATCCGTACCCCACCCTGATTGCGTATCGCCGCAATAGAGCGCAGCAGATGCTGGTTCGTTCCCATGCGCCCGGTGACCCCGTTCATGATCACGCCGAGCGTATGCGTCTTTATGTTATCCATATCTATCCCTTTGATGTTTATAATTGCGGTGGATCTGTATGCTGAGGTTGTGCGCCCTGCGGCAGAGGGGGAACGTCAATACCCGCGCGCGGCAGGGTGCCTTCCAGCTCCTGACGCCAGTGCGCCACATCGCCCGCCGGCCCATAGCAGTAGATCATCTTCATGGGCTCTGTGCCGGTATTGGTAAGTTGATGAAAGACGCCCGACGGGATATAGACGGCCTGGCCTTGCTGGACGTTTTGCCTCTCTTCACCCAGGCACATCTCTCCGGAACCTTCCAGAACGAAGTAGACTTCTTCCTGCTCCTGATTGTGCCACGGCACCTGCCCGCCATTGGCCTCCAGGGTCACATATCCAAGCGAAAAAGTCGTTGCCTGAATGGGAGCCGCTCCCCCCACAACATTGCGGGTCCAGCGCCGGGCCGGGTATGTTCTGCCCGGAATCTGATTTATATCGCTTACTATCAAACAGGCTCTCCTAAACGCTCCAACGTAGGCGCAGGCGCCAGCACCTGTGCCTGCATTTCTGCAAAAACTCGACGTAGATAGGCCACTTCTCCGGACAAAGCTTCCGTCATCTTCTGGGGATTGTCTTCATGATAGAAGGGCATAAAGACGAACGTTCCGTTAAACCCGCTGCGCACAGCCGCGGATGCGAAAGTATGCCAATTCGTCACGCCCTCGGTGATGGGAGTCCAGAATCTGGTCCAGCCCTTCCCTGGGCTTGCGGACTGACTCAGGTCCCGTGTTACCCCTGTGTCCTTAATCCCGGCCGCCGTAACCTTATCCCCCAGCAAACCAAAGGCATAGTCCCAATTTTCAAGCCCTTCGTAACTCTGATTCCCTGGATCCAGCTCGACACCCACCGCGCTTTGCGGCAGGCCGTCAAGAAGCTTGTGAACGGCAGACGCGCTCGAAATCAGCGTATCCTGATGCACCTGGTAGACCGCGCGTATTCCCACGCGCTCACACACACAGGCCAGCAATTCTATCTGCTGAAGGGCCTCGTACAACTGGGCACGAACAGGGCACCGCGGATCGAGAGGAAAATGTCCCATACGAAACTCGGTAATCCCCCAATCGCGCAACACCTCGATCAAACCTGGATCCGCCACAACCTCGGCTGCGGAAAACCCTGCGGTAGCAAACTTAACCTGCACTCCCGCCTTCTCCATGGCTTTCATAAAGCGCGGCAAATCCGACTTTATGGACTCCTGCGCCACCCAATATCCCTCACGAACTACCAGGTTAGTCGTATCGAGTCCTACCTGGCGCACAAGATCCGCTAAACTCTCCGCGGACAGGTGGCGATAGAACTTCGGAAACAAACTCCAACTTATGGAAGGGTCGATGTACGGCATCAGGCTATCTCGGCGAGCATATCGGAAGTGACTACATATTGGGGGATCCCGCCGCCGAGGAATGTCTCTATGTCGTCCACAGCCTGACGCCCCAAATTGTAACAGGGAGGTCCTGCAATGTGTGAGGTATAGACAACATTGGGAAGCCGGCGCAGTGGACTGCCTAGAGGAGGCGGTTCGGGGTTAGTAACATCTAGAAAAGCCAGCAAACGCCCCTTGGAGAGTTCGCGGATCAGAGCGATTTCGTCGACACAAGCCCCGCGCGCCGTATTGATAAAGATCGTATCATCGCGCATCGCAAGCAGTTCACGCTCGCCGATCAACCCCTCGGTGGCAGGAATGTCCGGAGTGTGCAGACTGACGACATCGCTCGACGCGCAAAGCTCGACCAAATCGTCGACCTTGGTCGCCCCCATCTCTGCAATTTCCGAAGCGGAGACATAAGGATCGTAAACAAGGATATCGCAGCCAAAGGGCTGCAGCAGCTTGATAACCCGCTGGCCAATCAGCGATGCCGCCACAATCCCAATGGTGGACCCCATCAGAACGCGCAGCTTTGCAGGATGCCCCACAATTTCAGTCCGGTTCTCATCCACATTTTCAAAGGCCCGGCGCAAACCAAGGATAATCTGCCCAAGCGTCATCTCCGCCACCACATCCGCCAGCGCCGGTTTGCACGACGCAATAATCAACGAACGCGTATCCAAATGCGGCCCGAACATATACTTGACACTGCCCGCCGCATGCTCCCACAACTGTAGATGCGGACAGGCCGCAAGCAGCGCTTCACTGGGAGCGGGAGCCTTCCATGAGCCCACGGCGATGTGGCAGTCCGCCAGGATCTCGATAGCCTCGTCAAGACTCAAAGTCTCCTTGCTCGATGTCCAGTTGACCTTGCCAAGAAGATCGAGACGCTGCTGATCCCGCCGCGTAAACAGCCTGTCTCGTAAGGGCTGTTCAATGATCACGCCGATCCTTGGTCGTTCAGGTACCACTTTGTTTACCGTTCCTATCTTGCCGCCTGCCAAAACTTTATGATTGCCGCAGACTTCTATCGATTGTATGTATGATTCTCTGCAAAGACGCGGACTAAACCAACTTAAAAAGTACTGGCTTTGTTTACTGCCTGTGCTGGATAGATCATAACACACGAAATAGATAATGTCAACACTTTAAGTTTTGTCTGGACTTTGATTTTAGGGAGTGTGGGAGGTTCGAATTTCAGGACTCTACAACCGAGGTCCCGCCGTAGAATCCCTAACCACCAGCGTAGGGATCACAACCGCCGTATGCGAAGTAGGCGCCGACTCCTGTGTCAGCAAATTAACCGCTATTTGCAGGAGTTGTCCAAGGTACGGATCCACCGTCGTAAGAGTGGGATGAACCAATTCGCCCTCAGGAAGCGCGTCGTAGCCAATGAGAGAGACTTCCCCAGGAACTTCGACCCCAGCCTTGAGCAAAAGAGAGAGGATCCGCGCCGCTTCATGATCGTTCCAGGCCATGATCGCAGTTGGCCCATCGGGGCGACGTACAAACTCCGCCGCACCCGCGGAATCACTGCGCCATCTGTCGATCACCGCTCGATCCACTACAGTAACTTCGGCGCCAAGCCCAAAGCGCTGCGCTTCGCGCAAAGCACGCTGAACGCCCTGCCAGCGAAAGCTTTTGTAGATGTCTCCCGTGGAATGGATAAATGAAATTCGACGATGACCAAGGTCGATTAAATGCTTGGTAGCAAGGTATCCGCCTTGCTCCTGGGCCCCATAAACACAGGGCAGCCCCGGAGTTTCTCCAGACGGCGGCGTCCCTACAACTACAACTCTGCCGCCATCAGCCTGTATACGCTGCGCCAGAGGAGCGAGACCGTAGCCGAACAAAACAAATCCGAGAGGCCAACCCAACGCAGCCGGCGTAAAGGCCGATGTGTCCCGCTCCGGATCGAGAGGGCGGCAGACCAGCCCCAGATCCGCAGCAGCCGCATATTGATAGAGCTGTTCCATGCACCGGTCAAAGAAAGATCGATCGGGCATCGCAACGGCGACAATAGTACGACTGGCGGGTACAGGACGCGAAAAGGAAGAGTTCGATCCCCCATCCGCTATAAACGTTCCAGCCCCATGCTTGCGCACGATGCGCCCCTGCCGCTGCAGTTCGTCAAGACTGCGCAGAATAGTCCGTTCCGATGCGGCAAACTGGCGCATCAACTCAGAATGTGTCGGGACTCTGTCTCCAGCCTGCATCGACGCGCAAAACTGATCGAGAGCCTGCATGACGCGCGCGGATTCGGCACGGCGTGAAGGTCTGGGATTTCCCGCGGGATTGGATGCTGGACGCAAGTTTGTAACGCTCATAATAGCTTGTCTTGTCAAAACACGGATGTATGTACAATATTACTGGCATTATAGCATGGAGACTGCACGAACGCAAGGGCAGGTTCACCGTTAGCGATCCCTTGTATCGCGCTTGGTCTGTATGTCATAATGACAATGGTAACTTTTTGACAGGATTATGTTGAAGGATAACTCGCCATGGCCGTAACCACATCAACAGGCCCGCGCCGCGCCGCGAAACGGGCCGAGGCCGATTGGGTAGTCCGAAAATTAACGGATTTGATCGCCGGCATGGAGCCGGGTGAGCGCATCCCCAAACACACCGAACTGATGGATCAGTTTCAGGCTTCGGAGCGCGTAGTTCTGCATGCGCTGAGCCTCCTCAACGACGAAGGCAAGATCATTCGAAGGAATGGCAAGGGAACTTTTGTCGCCGAGAGAAAACAGGACGAAAACTCTCCTCCACCCGGCATCTCGCTGACCGCCGCAGACAGCCGAACCATTGTCGCCATCGCCAAACCGGACCACTCCTTCTTCGATCAATGTATGAAGACCCTGTTCCGGCATGTCGAATCAGAAAGCCTCCAGCTTGTGTGCCGCCTGGTAGGCCCTCGAACAGCCGAGGAGTTCGAATCCCCCTCCGGCTCTGCGCGCCCGCTTGGCTTTATCGTATTCCGCCACGATCTGGCCCCCCTCGCCGCACAGCTGCAGGCCGACGGCAATCGTGTCGTCCTGGTCGGCGCTCAGTCTGAAGAGATGCCCACGGATGTCCCCACGGTCTTTGGCGATCACGAGACTGGCGGCGAATTGGCGACCAAATACTTAATAGACATCGGACACCGAAGAATCGCCTACTCAGGCGATATACCCAGACAGCAGTCCAGAAAGCGCGGCCATGAACTGGCCATAGCCAAGGCCAGAAAAGCCGGGTTGGTGATCACGTCATCGTTCATAGATACGGCAATGAGAGACGAATGGGAGCGCGACCCAAAGCTGGCAGCCCAGTTCCTGCGCATGCCCGGAGCTCCAACCGGCATCACCGTCTGGAACGATCATGAAGCCGCGAAACTGCTTGCCATCCTCACACGGGCCGGCATACGCGTCCCCGAAGAAGTCTCTCTGATCGGCTACGACAATGTCTCTGAAAGCAATCGGGTCTACCCCGCGCTAACAACTATAGACGCCGGTATTCCCCAGCTCATCCGTGTCGCTGTGGATATGCTGACAGGCGCAGTCCCCCCGCAACGCTCCCGATCGGTGATGGTCCTCCCAACACTCGTCGTCCGCGATTCAACCGCGCCTCCAGCTGCCTAGAAAATATTTTGTCAAAGCACTTGTATTGTCAAATAGCCCGTGTTACAATAGGCACATGGGCAATACGAACACAACCCTATCTCCAAAAAGCATAGGTCCCGCCACCATCTCCTGCGCGCTCCTTGTCATCATGACGGTCGGTATGCCCGCTCACACACTTTGGGCTGGCACTCCGAGTACCGCTCCGATCTTCAAACAGGATCAGGCCGACTACCAGAACGCCGTCTGGCAGTACTCCGTCCCGGTCGGGAACGATCCCTATAGGCGCGCCTACCTTTGGATCCCGCAGAAGTGCAAGCGCGTACGCGGACTGATCATCGGGATACAGAACATGCTGGAACAGCCCATGTTCGAAGACCCAACCATCCGTCAGGCAGCCTCCGATTGCGGCCTGGGAATAGTCTGGATTACCCCTGGTGACGACGCCGGCCAGCCCCCCATGCTGCACCACTACGATCCCTTCACCGACTCCACCCAGCAGATCCTGAAAGCCCTGAACGATCTCGCCGCCGAGTCCGGCTACGCGGAGATAGAAAACGCCCCGTTAATTGCGACCGCGCACTCCGCCGCCACTCCGTTTGTCTGGGGCATCGCGGATGCCCTGCCCTCCCGCATGATAGCCATATTCCCGTACAAAGGCTGGTTCACCGGCCATCTTACATCCAACATCCCGGCCTTCCACACCGGATCGGAATACGGCGAAGTAGGCGGCGTCAACTGGGGAGAAACCTACCTCAAAGACAGAAGAGAAATCGAACGCCTGCGCAACGACGGCCCGGTTGACGACAAACTCATCGGCGACTTCGTAACCATTGGATCCGGACACTTCGAGTGGGATCCGAAAGCTGCTTCCGTCGTTGCCATGTTTATCCGCAAGGTCGTAAAGGCACGGATCCCGGCCGATGAACCGATGACAGGGCCTGTAAGCCTCAATCCCATCGATCCAAAATCAGGATGGCTGATCGACCCGGATAAACTCGGAACCCCCACCTGTATCCCCGTCCCCTACAGCCAGTGGACGGGAGATCCCAAAACCGGACTCTGGTATATAGACCGGGAAATGGCGCAAACCGCCAACGACTACATGGTCGAACGCTTCGCTAAAAAGCCTCAGGTGATAGACTTCACCGACGACGCCGGCAATCCGCTGCCTCTGATCAACGGCGGAAATCCGAATCTGACCGCCAATTTCCTGCCGGACGGCGTCACATTCAAAGTCTCGGCCACCTACCTCAACCAATCGCCCATAGCCAATCTTTATGGTGGTGCAGCTGTCGGCCATTCGTCCGCACCCATCCTGTTCAAAGCAGGCTCCGGCGCTTTGAGACAAACCGGCCCGGACACATTTCAGGTCTGGATGTGGCGCGGCGGTGTCGTTCAGCAGGGCTCCCCCTGGGACCCGTGGGTCATTGCCTATTCAGAAGGCGACAACGAATACCGCCGGGCAGACCGTCCCGGACATCCCTGGGTCGTGGCCGACAACAAGGCCGGAACCCCACAGACCGTCACATTCCCAAAAATAGACGATCTATCCATCGACTCACACGGGCGGGTGAAGAACATCACTCTGCACGCAAGCTCAGGTTCCGG
>Ga0302307_10001816_pt1 | contig 13253 bp, 10 predicted proteins | sample III_Palsa_E3_2_FD_200530 | JGI IMG/M metagenome (GOLD analysis project Ga0302307, IMG submission 200530) | Peat permafrost microbial communities from Stordalen Mire near Abisko, Sweden - III_Palsa_E3_2 | ecosystem: Environmental > Terrestrial > Soil > Palsa > Peat permafrost | place: Sweden... | reverse complement strand
GGATTTGATGTTTGAGAGGACGACGGCGTAAACCAAAAAAGCCTGAAGCATAGGTTTCTTTTATGAGGTGAAGATCGGGTAGAGCGCGCCTCCAACATTGATGGGGATGCAAATCATTGACCCAAGCAATCAATAATTCCCCAACAATCGGTGAAATCAAAGAGTAATCGGTGTAATCCCAAAAAACAAAAATCGGTGAAACTAAGCGCAGCGACCTCATGAACGCCATTGAAAAAAATTAACCAGTGAATAATCAATCCCCAATCGGTGAAACTAAGCGCAGCGACTTCCTGAACGCCGCTGAAAATAAACAATCCGTGAAGAATCCCGGAAAATAAAACTATTTGAGGCAGGCATTGTTTTTATTTACATAAATGTGAAATTTGTTTAATCAAGTTTCGCTTCAGCAGCCACATCTCAATTTTAGCCATGGACGACAATTCGATCAAGCACTTTCCTGTTATTAAAGTAATGGAAGCCGGGAACAGGAACACGAGCGATATGCTGGCAGTGGAAGAGCCGCTCGAAATCAGGCTGAAATACATGGCGGACGGCCAGCCCATAGTGAAGAATATTTCGGTCACCATGCGCACTCCCGGTAATGATGCCGAACTGGCGACAGGGTTTCTGTTTACCGAGGGAATTGTAAAGGACTATAGCGATATAGCATCGGCCGGTCATTTATATATTGCGTGTTCAGAAAATAAGCACAATACCATACAGGTTGAACTGCAGGAGGGCGTAAGCCCCAGCCTGCAAAGCGCGGAAAGAAATTTTTATTCGACGTCCAGTTGTGGCGTATGCGGAAAAGGATCCATCGATGCAATCCGTACAACGAGTATCTACACTCATAAAACCGATTGTTTTACAACCGATGCGGAGTTGCTTTATGGTTTGCCCGAAGTGTTGCGGTATTACCAGACAGCATTCGCCAGTACCGGCGGCATTCATGCATCGGCCTTGTTTAATGCCAAAGGCGAGCTGATCATGATCAGGGAAGACGTGGGCCGGCATAACGCGCTGGATAAGCTGATCGGCGCCGCGCTGAAAGAGGGCTGGCTGCCGTTGACGGATAAGATATTGTTGCTCAGCGGCAGGGCCAGTTTTGAATTGGTACAAAAAGCAGCGATGGCCGGCGTATGCACTATTGCAGCCGTTGGAGCACCGTCGAGCCTGGCGGTTGAGCTGGCGGAAGAATTTAACATTACGCTTGCTGGCTTTTTAAGGGGGAGGCGTTTTAATATTTACAGCGGGGCCAACCGCATCATATTGCCTACGAATGAAGTTACGTATTAAGCACAATTCCATTAGATACCGGCTCACCAAAAGTGATGTAAAGCAGCTGACTGAGGCAGGTCAACTTGAGGATAGTGTAGATTTCGGTTCGACAAAACTTAAGTATGCGATAGAGATCACACCCAACCAGGAACTATCCACTGCTTTGTTAAACAACACGGTGATGCTTTTTATGCCCCGCTTTATGATAGACGAGCTGGCCACGACCGACAGGACCGGTTTTGAAAATAACGCCGGGGGGCTGCAGTTATTGGTCGAAAAAGATTTTACCTGCCTGGATAACGTGGCCGAAGACCAGAGCGACAATTACTCCAACCCCTTAAACGAAAAGTACCTGGAGGAAGAAGGCTGACGCATAGGGTGGGTCGTTGCGATCGTCAGGTGACTTGATTTGCTTTCACGGAGGGTGGCACTTACAACAAAAAAGACAGACGTTTCTATGAGTAAAGGAACAAATACACCGGAGGCAGAGAATCCCGAAAGACTATTAGACCTGAAGGTAACCGAACCAAAAAAATGGGCCGCAGGTATCCCCGCAATTTATGAGGCCGGCAAAGATGTTTTAGAGGAAGACGGCGTTGGACGGGGGTTGAAAGCCCTGTTCCATATGAACAAAAAGGGCGGCTTTGATTGCTCCAGCTGCGCCTGGCCCGACCCTGATGACGACCGGTCGCCAATAGCAGAATATTGCGAGAATGGCGCCAAGGCTTTGGCCGAGGAGGCGACCACCAAAAAACTTACGGGCGACTTCTTCGCCCAAAATTCCGTGGCAGAACTTTCAAAACTGGACGACATGGAAATCGGCAAAAAGGGGCGTATTGCCGAACCGGTGTATCTGCCCAAAGGCGCAACCCATTACCAGCCCATCAGTTGGGACGATGCCTTCAAAAAAATAGCGGAACATTTAAACGCGCTGGTTACGCCGGATGAAGCAGCATTTTATACGTCGGGCCGAACCAGTAACGAGGCATCATTCACCTACCAGCTTTTTGTAAAGGAATTCGGCACCAACAATATGCCGGATTGCTCGAATATGTGCCACGAATCCTCGGGGACCGCGCTCAATGAAGTGATCGGAATCGGCAAAGGCACTGCTACCCTGGAAGACTTTTATGATACGGATGTGATCATCATAATGGGACAGAACCCCGGCACGAATCATCCGCGGATGCTTTCGGCGCTGGAGAAGGCAAAGAAGAACGGCGCGAAGATCATTGCCGTTAACCCGCTAAAAGAAGCAGGCCTGATGGCATTCCGGAACCCGCAGACGGTGAAAGGCCTGCTGGGAATGAGCACCCAACTGGCCGACCTGTACCTGCAGGTACAGATCAATGGCGATATGGCGCTTTTAAAGGCAATTGAAAAGCTGCTTTATGAAATGGAATTGAAGGAGCCCGGGAAGGTTTTTGACGATGATTTTATTCGAAATAAAACTACCGGGTACGAAGAGGTGATTAACGACCTGAAGCGTCATCGATTGGAAGAACTGGCCAAATCGGCTGGCGTACCTGTGGAGCAGATCAGGCAGGCGGCCGAAATGCTGCGCTATAAAAGCCGGATAATTGTTTGCTGGGCCATGGGCATAACGCAGCATACCAACGGTGTCGACACAATTAAAGAGATTGTCAATCTAATTTTGTTAAAGGGCAGCATTGGCAAACCCGGCGCGGGCCTTTGCCCGGTGCGCGGGCACAGCAACGTACAGGGAAACCGCACCATGCTGATATGGGAGAAGCCCTCTGAACAGCAGCTCGACAAACTCAAAGAGGTATTCGGTTTTGAGCCGCCTCGTGTCCACGGGTTTGATGTGGTCGATTCCATCAAGGCGATGCATGCAGGCAAGCTCAAGGTGTTTTTTGCCATGGGAGGGAACTTTCTTTCGGCTGCGCCCGATACCAATTATACGGCCGATGCGCTTCGTAAAATGGATTTAACCGTCCACGTTTCCACCAAACTTAACCGGAGCCATTTGGTCCACGGTAAGGAAGCGCTGATCCTGCCTACGCTGGCCCGCAGCGACAAGGACGTAATAAATGGAGTGCCACAGTTTATAAGCTGCGAGAACTCCATGGGGGTTGTGCAATCGTCGAAAGGCGTATTGGACCCGGTATCCGCGGACCTGCTGAACGAGAACCAGATCGTTTGCCGGCTCGCCAAAGCAACTTTAGGTGAGCGCTCGGTAGTGGATTGGGATAAATTTGCGCAAAGCTATGATGCGGTGCGCGAGGCCATTTCGCTTGTGGTACCCGGGTTTGAGGACTATAACGCAAAGGTGCGCCGGCCCGGCGGTTTTTATTTACCCAATGGCCCGAGGGAAGGTAAATTCAAGACCGAAAAATATGCTGACAAGGCAGCCTTCAGCGTAACCAAATTGCCTGCGCATAAACTGGCAAAAGGCGAATACATGATGAGCACCATCCGCAGTCACGACCAGTTTAATACCACCATTTACGGTCGCGAAGACCGGTACCGCGGTATCCATGATGAACGGCGGGTGATATTTATGAATCCGGCAGACATCGATAAGGCAGGATTTAAAACAGGGGATAGGGTGGATATTTTTAACCATCACGGGGGCATTGAGCGCGTGGCGCGGCTGTTTGTGATCGTACCCTACGATATCCCCGAACGGAACACCGCAACTTACTATCCCGAAACAAATGTGCTGGTCCCTATCGATAGTGTGGCCGAAGGCAGCAATACGCCGACGTCGAAATTGGTGGTAATAACGTTGAAGGCGCATTTGGATGAAGTGGATTGAGCGGCCCCACGAAAGTCATGCCGTCCGTCGGCTAGCGTAACGGCACCCCACCGGATATTCACGCCCTTCGTCCGCCATAGCTTCAGCAAAGGCGGAATGTACCTACGACTGTGGCTGCGCCGGCATGACGCCGCCGCGTTCGCATAGGCGCCGTACTTTACCAACTCGACCCGGCGCAGATTAATCCTGTAAAATTATTGCTTGTATTAGGATGCTATCATCCCGATAGATAAATTGCAGAAATTTACCGGGGGGTGTTTCCCGGCTGATAAACCTGTTTTTGGTATTCTTATATTCATGAAACTATATAAAACGCAGCATGGTCCCGTTGCAGAGCATAAGGGCGACTTTTATTCGCTGGATGGAGATTGGGACGAACTGGTTAACCGCGACAACCTTGAGCTCCACCTCCACACGCTTATCAAAAATGCTCCCCATTATAAGGCCGGTGCAAATGAACCTTTTTTGAGTAGCGGATCGATTTTAGCACCGATCGGGCGGCAGGAGGTTTGGGCCGCAGGCGTTACTTATCTGAAAAGCCGGGATGCCCGCATGGAAGAATCGCAGGAATCAGGAGCCGCGAGTTTGTACGACATGGTTTATGAGGCCGAGCGCCCGGAACTCTTTTTTAAAGCGACAGCCGCCAGGGTTGCCGGGCCTGGGCAAGCCGTGTATATTCGGCGTGATTCAACCTGGAATGTGCCAGAACCCGAGTTAACCCTTTTCATCAACTCAAATGGCAATATCCAGGGCTATACTTGCGGCAATGACATGAGCTCGCGTAGTATAGAGGGCGAAAATGCCCTTTACCTGCCCCAAGCGAAAATATATGAACGAAGTGCGGCGCTTGGTCCTTGCCTTTATGTTACATCCGCGCCAATTGCACCGGAAACCGTTATTCACATGGTGATCAAACGGGATGGCATAACAGCGTTTGAAGATTCTATCAGCGTATCGCGTATTAAGCGATCATTTACGGAGCTGGCGGGTTTCTTGTACCGCGAATGCGATTTCCCGTATGGCTGTTACCTCATGACCGGTACCTGCCTGGTGCCTTCATCCGATTTTACCCTGCTGCCGGGCGACCTGGTAGAAATTACTATCGGCGGCATCGGTACGCTAATTAATACAATTGCTTATCATCCCAAACATCAATGAACACACGCATACCTCATTTTTTTATAGCAGTTTGCCTTTTTGGGCTGGCTGCCTGCAAACAACAACCGTCTTCGGGGAGCGTTTTCGAGAGCCCATACCCTAAAGGCACCTTTGGCTACGACCTGGATTTTTTAAAACAACAGGACAGCGTGGTGGTGCTCAATAGCAAAGACGGCAGCGGCGAAGTGATCATATCGCCTAAGTACCAGGCAAAAGTATTTACGTCGACGGCGGACGGCGGGAATGGACGGAGCTTCGGCTGGATCAATTACAAGGTTTTTGCGGAAAAATCGCTCGACCCGCATATGAACGCTTTCGGCGGCGAGGACCGGCTTTGGCTCGGCCCGGAGGGCGGGAAATTCGCGCTCTTTTTTAAGCCGCGAACCAAAATGGAATTTAACTATTGGCATACGCCCGGCGCATTTGATTTTGAACAATGGCGGCTAACTTACCATACCGATAAGATGGCATCACTGAGCAAGTCGACAAGGGTGATGAACTACCTGGGAATGGTTTTTGAACTGAATGTTGTGCGGGATATCAGGATACTGGAACCCGACAGCATAAAAAAGATGCTCGGCATCGACTTTGATCAAAAGGTAAAATCGGTCGCTTTTAAAACAACCAATACAATTATTAATTCCGGACCTGTCGAGTGGAATAAATTTACGGGCGCCCCTTGCCTGTGGAACCTTGATATGTTTACGCCGTCGCCAAAAGTGGTGATCGTGGTTCCTTATAATACCAACGACACCGGAAAGGTTGCTACCACTGACTATTTTGGCGAAATACCGAAAGACCGGATCAAATACAACAACGGGATATTGCTGTTTAAAGCGGATGGAAAATCGCGCGGTAAGCTGGGGGTTCCACCCCGCCGCGCAAAAAACCTGGTAGGCAGCTATGATGCCGAAAACAACGTGCTTACCCTGGCGCAATTCGACATGGACCCCAAAGCTACCTACCTTAACCAGGAATGGCGTACCGACCGCAACCCTTTTAGCGGCGATGCGGTAAATTCCTACAATGACGGACCATTAGCTGATGGTACCCAGATGGGCCCGTTTTACGAAATAGAAAGCGTATCGCCTGCGGCCTTCCTGAAACCGAATGCAGGGCTTACGCACCGGCATTCGGTGTTTCATTTTACAGGTGACAAGGACGAATTGAACCAGATCGCCTTAAAAACTTTAGGTATTTCGCTGCAGGATATACAGGGTGCGTTTAAATAAGTATATTCACGGGGTGGGGAATGGTGAATGGGGGCTTGGTGCGTGTAGTCATTGTCAGACTTACGAAGTTTCAAAAACTTCGTAAGTCTTTGGAAACGAATAACTCTAAATAATCCAATTTATAAACCTGTTTCATGGCCAAGAATAACACATTGATTGCGGTAGCGCTGGTAACTTCTTTGTTTTTTATATGGGGATTTGCCCTTAATTTAAACCCGATCCTGATTCCTCACCTGAAAAAGGCCTGCCAGCTTACCGATCTGCAATCCTCATTCATCGATTCTGCTTCTTATCTGGCATATTTCCTGATGGCGATACCTGCTGCCCAATTCATGAAGAAATATGGGTACAAGGGAGGAATTCTCCTGGGGCTAATTTTGTTCGCTACTGGCGCGTTTTTGTTTTACCCCGCTGCGGGCGTACGTAGTTATGTCTTCTTTTTGGGAGCGCTTTTTGTTTTATTCTGCGGCGCGGCTTTCCTGGAAACGGCCGCGAATCCTTACATCACGGTGTTGGGCGAACCGGAAACAGCTGCGTTTCGCATCAATTTATCACAATCTTTTAACGGTGCGGCGGCGGCATTGGCGCCCTACATCGGTGGAATGTTTATATTGTCGGGGAAAAGCCTTAGCGCCGCCCGGGAGGCTTCCATGCCTGCCGGTCAACTGAATAGTTATCTGAATAAGGAAGCTTCGGCCGTTCAGATTCCATATATTATCATCGGCCTTGTAGTTTTGGTGGTGGCTCTCCTTATCTCAAGGACTTCGCTGCCCGAAATCGAAGATGCTAACCCGGAAGATGCCGAAGAAGAACGCCGCCCGCTCCTGCAACGCATGGGCGGCCTTCTGAAAGAAAAAAGACTAATGTCGGGCGCCGTGGCCCAGCTCTTTTATGTGGGAGCCCAGGCATGCGTTTTTAGTTTTTTTATCCGCTTTTCAGAGAAGGTAGTGGGCATGGCTGAAAAGCCGGCGGCAACTTACCTGGCCGCCGCAACGTTTGGATTCCTGGCAGGACGGATCAGCGGAACATTCCTAATGCGCTTGATCAATCCCGTTAAGTTGCTGGCTGCCTACAGCATGATCAATGTCGTTTTGATTTTGTTAGCAGTGTTATCGCACTCCATAATTTCAATTTATGCTCTAATCGGCGTCGGCTTTTTTATGTCCATTATGTTCCCTACAATATTTTCCCTGAGTGTAAGAGGCCTTGGCAGAAAAACGAAACTTGGCTCGTCTTATGTGATCATGGGCATCGTTGGCGGCGCTATTTTTCCGGCGATACTTGGGGAGATTTCCGACCTTAGCAATATTCAACTTGCTTATCTGGTGCCTGCCGCTTGTTTTGCATATATTTTTTATTTTGCTTACGGGAATTTAAAAGTTAAACAGCTTCAGATTACAGTCGCTCACTAAAGCCGGGTACTTATTTTTACAGACCAGATTAACTGACGTAGACAATGGATTTAGATTTAAAAAACAAGGTGATCATCGTAACCGGTGGCGCCAAGGGAATAGGCGAAGGCATTGTAAAAGTGCTGGCTACGGAAGGCGCTTTGCCGGTAATAGTAGGAAGGAGCGGGGAGGATAATTTAAAATGTGTGCAAGCGGTTGAAACGCTGGGTGGCACAGCGGATCATGTGGTTGCCGAACTGACCGATCCTGAGGCCTGTGAAATGGCAGTTAAAGAAGTGATCAGCCGTTATGGCCGCATTGATGGCCTGGTGAATAACGCGGGCGTAAATGATGGCGTGGGACTGGAAAATGGCACTTATTCGCAGTTTATCGCGTCGCTGCATAAAAATGTGGTTCATTATTATCTGATGGCGCACTATGCCTTGCCGGAACTGAAAAAAACAAAGGGGCCAATTGTCAATATTACTTCAAAAACTGCGGATACGGGGCAGGGGAATACATCAGCCTATGCGGCTGCCAATGGCGGTCGAAATGCGCTTACCCGGGAATGGGCGGTTGAGCTGCTTAAATATGGCATACGGGTGAACGCGATTGTGGTGGCCGAGTGCTGGACGCCGCTTTATGAAAACTGGATAAAAACAATACCCAACCCGCAAGAAAAGCTAAAAGAAATTGAATCAAAGATACCACTCGGCAACCGGATGACCACAGCGGAAGAAATTGCTAACATGGCGGCGTTTTTATTGTCGGAACGGTCGAGCCACACCACGGGGCAGCTAATTTACGTGGATGGAGGGTACGTACATTTGGATAGGGCGCTGGCGAATGCCTGATAGTGAGTGGTGAGTCGTGAGTGGTGAATAGTGAGGGTGAATAGTGAGATGTATTTTTAGGTATATAGGATATTACCAGGTTTTTCTTTGATTTTCAGCCATTATTAAGTAGCATAGCAAAAAATTCTCAAACTCACAATTGACTACTCAAAAAATGATCAAAATAGATTCCCATCAGCATTTTTGGAAATTCGACCCGGTTAGGGATAGCTGGATTGGGAAGGAGATGGGGCTTATTCAGCGGGATTTTATGCCGGACGATTTAAAGCCAATACTGGATAAAAATGGTATCAACGGCTGCATCGCGGTGCAGGCTGACCAGTCGGAAGCGGAAACTGATTTTTTGTGTGCGCTGGCCGATCAGCATGATTTTATAAAAGGGGTGGTGGGATGGACGAATCTGATGGCTTCTGACGTGGGTAAACGGATCGATCATTTCGGTAAGTACAAAAAACTCAAAGGCTTCCGGCATGTATTGCAGGGTGAAAACGACCGTGCGCTGATGCTGAACCCCCAATTTATGAACGGAGTTCGGATGCTGAAACGTTACGACTTTACCTACGATATCCTCATCTTCCCCGACCAGTTGGGCTATACCTTCCAGTTTGTAAAGACCTTTGACGGACACAAGCTGGTAATTGACCACCTGGCGAAACCAGATATTAAGAACCACAACATCGAAAAATGGGAAAAGGGTATCCGCACGATAGCCAAGTTTGAAAATGTTTATTGTAAAATATCGGGCATGATCACAGAAGCTGATTGGTATGGCTGGGTGCTGGCTGATTTTAATCCATACCTGGATGTTATTTTTGATGCATTCGGCAGCAAGCGCGTAATGTTCGGTTCCGACTGGCCGGTTTGTAATGTGGCCGGAGGCTACCACCAGGTGCTGTCAGTGGTAAAGAATTATACTTCGAAATTATCCGAGACTGAGCAGGCTGATTTTTGGGGATTGAATGCGGCGGGGTTTTATGGGTTAAATGAGCTGAAAGCTGAAAGCTGAAAGACCAAAGCGGGATGTTTATAGTTCACCGTCAGACTTATGAAGTTTTCGAACGGCGAAGCCCTCAACGAGGCTTTTAAAAAACAATCAACCGCCGAATTAACGGCGTAGCCCTCAATGAGGCCTTTAAAAAACAATCAAGCGCCGAGTTAACCTTCGTAAGTCTTGCGGATATGAACTGTTTTTGGTTTTGACTATCAAATAAATGTACAAAATATGAAAAAGTTAATTTTACTTGCTGTTACTACTGTTTTTGCCATAATATCTGCCCGGGCACAGGAAAAATTTAACGGGCTGGGCGTAAACCTGGGAAATCTTTATCGAACATCAGATGCCCAAACACGTTCGATCAGCCCGGAGAATTTTAATGGGGAGAAAGGTAAAGGTGGTACGGCCACCACGGGTACAGGTCAGGATGCGGCAAAGGACCTGGGGCAAACCTGGAAGGTGAGCCCAAGCGTGGTAATAAAAAAGCATACCACCTACACCGTTGCAGAAATTGACGGTTCAGGTGCTATACAGCATATCTGGATGACGCCGACCGGCAACTGGCGGTATTCCATCCTGCGCTTTTACTGGGATGATGAGGCTACACCATCGGTTGAAGTGCCGGTTGGCGATTTCTTTTGCATGGGCTGGGGCAAGTTTGCGGCCGTTACCTCATTGGCGGTGGTGGTGAACCCCGGGAGCGGCTTTAATTGCTACTGGCCGATGCCTTTCCGGAAGAAATGCCGCATCACCATGGAAAATATTGATAACGAAGACATGGTGTTGTACTACCAGGTGGATTATACCCTTACCGATGTGCCAAAGGATGCGGGATATTTTCATGCCCAGTTCCGTAGGGTAAATCCTGTTCCGTTTAAAAAGAACTATGTTTTGGTAGATAGCATTAAGGGCAAAGGTCAGTATGTGGGCACTTACATGGCATATGGCTCCAATAAAAACGGATGGTGGGGCGAGGGCGAGATCAAGTTTTATATAGATGGCGACACCCAGTTCCCCACTATAAACGGCACAGGCACCGAGGACTATTTTTGCGGTGCCTACGATTTCGACAGCATGCAGAAAAAGCCTGATGGCAGCGAGAGCAGCGAATACACCGTGTTTAGCGGCCCTTATACCGGCCTCCCCCAGGTGCTCCGGAGCGACGGGCATTATGATATCGCGCAGCGTTTTGGCCTGTACCGCTGGCATATTGCTGATCCCATCCGCTTTGAAAAGGACCTAAAAGTTACCATACAGGATCTCGGCTGGCATGCCGATGGGCGCTACATGCCGCTCCAGGATGATATTGCCTCAACCGTTTTTTGGTATCAAACGGAGCCTCACGGAGCATTTCCACCGCTGCCCTCAAAGGACCAGCTGGAGGTGAATTAATTTTATTTCGGATTTCGGATTTGAGGAGGAATTATCATCCCGAAATCCGAAATCGAAAATCCACATTCGGCATTCCGCAATCCGCATTCAAATCATTCCGGACTAAACATCCCGCATTCGACTCCCGATAGCTATCGGGACCGACTTCCGCATTCAAACAATTCCGAAATCGAACATCCGAGACGGCGAAGCCCTCACCCATCCGAAATTCCTCAAATCCTTCTCTTCAACGTTATAATCACCTGGTCCACCCGTTTATCATGATAGATGCCCAGTAGCAGGCTGCGGTCATCCTGAGACTTGAAGATATCATCGACTTGTTCGAGGCTCATATCGGCGATAGGTTTGAGGTTGATGGACACAATCTCATCGTCTTTTTCCAGGCCGACGCGGTCGCCGGCCGAGCCGGGCTCCACCCGGCTAATGATGATCCGTTTAAAATCATCGCCGGCAGCATAGTATTCCAACCCGCTCATATCGTGTTCAAATGGATCTTTGTAATGCGGGCCGCGTTTAAGGTAAATTGCATTTGCCGAATAATCAAATACCACTACGAACCGTTTGAGCAAACCAATCCCCAGGTTGCCATCCCGTTTTGTTTCAATCGCCGTTTTCAGCGAATCATCTTTAGGGAAGGAGGAAATGAGGTTTTTTATGTCGTATTTGCCAATATCGATTTCGTTTATCCGGCTGATGAAACCGCTTATCGGGCCGTTGAAGCCGATGCCCAGGTTGGCAGCGATACACTTTTTCGGCAAATCGCGCGTCTCGGACAAGTTTTCGAGCGAGAGCGGGTGGCCGGCGCCTAAATCAATAACCAGCTTACTCTCTTTTACAGTGCCGTCGGGCAGGTGCAATGTAGCCTCGACATAGGGTTTGCCTTTTTCGATAGTAATAGGAATTCTGTCGCCCTTGTTAAAAAGGCGTTCGTCTTTCGGCCGGTAAACCGTGATGGTAGAATCGCTGAAATCCACCTTAACCGCCAGGTTGCTGAAAAAGTCGTATCCCAACAGGCCATGTATCGGCATGCCTACGAAATTTGACAAGCCAAAGTGATCTGCTTTAAGGATGGCGGCCGAAACATTGTAACTGGTTAAACCAGGAATGTCAACCTTTAGGATACCGGTTACATAGGCATCATAGTCGTTCCGTTCGGAACATGCGCCCGTCAGTTTTATCGTCCGCTTTGAGGGAATATTAACGGAGTCGATCAAGGCAGGGTCGGTGATCACCATCAGCCCGGCGCCGGTATCCATAATAAAATTAAACGGCCCTTTGTCGTTTATCTTCAGCTGGATAATAACCAGGTTACGGACGAGGTGAAACGGTATACTGACCCTTTTTTTATGGCTTGTAATATCAAAATACTGAGCTTGAGCTGCCAGGGTAAAACAGGGGAGGACAAGCCATAAAACACAGCGAAAAATTGCTTTGTATGGCATAGCAAAAAAATTTAGTTCACATCCTAAACTTTGATGATACGCTGCAATTAACTATAATCTGGCTTTTACCGGGGCACAGGCAATAAAGGCGTTTCAATAATTCACACAGCACAAATCCTGATGCTTTTAGCTTTTGTTTGGTTTTTTATAAATTGGTTATAACTGGCTGAAAAGCAAAGAGATTTTATCATCTTTATAATACAAAGTTATATAGAGTTAATGAGAAATAACGATTCAAGAGCCATACAAATTCAAACAAGTTTAAACACGGGAATGGGGTGTCGCTTTACTTCTTATTTTTGTGTAACTGACCTGCCTGGGATAAGCATTGGCCTTGTATCAATCGCTTTCAGTTGTACGTAACGATAAAAAGAAAACAAAAAACGAATAACACTTTATGCAAACCGACGAATTCCTGATTGAGAAGACGAAGCAGCTGTTCGAGGAGAATACAGGCTGGGGGGACAGCGATGACTGGACCAACCAGGATTTTGTGATCCTGAGCGAAAAAATACAGGAGCGCACCGGTGTGGCGCTAAGTCACGTAACGCTTAAACGGGTTTGGGGTAAAGTTAAATACGACAGCCTGCCCAATACGCACACTCTCGATACGCTGGTGCAATTTTTGGGTTACGATAACTGGCGGGCCTTTAAATCGCAGAACGGTAACGGCGAGGCTGCTAAAGCGAAGCTGGAACAACTGCTGACAAACGGCAGCCATTACGAGCCTGCC
>Ga0302307_10001810_pt1 | contig 13285 bp, 7 predicted proteins | sample III_Palsa_E3_2_FD_200530 | JGI IMG/M metagenome (GOLD analysis project Ga0302307, IMG submission 200530) | Peat permafrost microbial communities from Stordalen Mire near Abisko, Sweden - III_Palsa_E3_2 | ecosystem: Environmental > Terrestrial > Soil > Palsa > Peat permafrost | place: Sweden... | reverse complement strand
CCCTTTGGGCAATATGGTGGATGCCTCGCTCATTAGCTTTGTGAACAACAAAACGGCCACTTACAAAGTGGTTTTCAGCTATATCACCCTGCAACTGTTCCTCAGTATTGATGAAAGCGACAAGATAGACTACTTCCTGTTTCAGCCTTTGGATAACCCGCCTGCAAATAAGAGCAATGCCGTTGCCAGCACAAACCCCCTAATAACCCTAACCGATAAAGAGGTTGATACCGCTGCCCGTGCCTATATTCAAAAGATAAATACCGTTGGCCTAAGCATCGGCGTGTTTAAGGATGGTAAAGTCACCACCTACGGCTACGGCGAAACTACGCGTGGTAATGGCAAAATACCAACACCCAACACCATTTTCGAGATCGGCTCCATCACCAAAACCTTCACCGCTACGTTGCTGGCATGGTATGTAAACCAAGGCAAGATTAGCTTAACAGACCCTATAACCCGGTTCCTGCCCGATTCCGTTGCCGCCAACCCTGCCCTGCAGGCCATTAAACTGGTGAATTTAAGCAACCATACCTCCGGCTTGCCCAGCCTGCCCTCCGATTTTTTTAAACATGCCGCCGATACCCTGAACCCGTATAAGGATTACGACCAGAAACTGCTATACGGCTACCTTAAAAACTGTACCCTCAACAGCAAACCCGGCGAAACGTACGCCTACTCCAATATGGCAGTAGCGCTGTTAGGCAGTATACTGGAGCAGATCAGCAGGAAAAGCTATGATGAAATGGTAGCGGAGATCATTACCCGGCCCCTGCAAATGAACAGCACTGTGGAGCATTTAACGCCTTTGCTTATGCAGCGCTTTGTTACCGTTTACGGCGAGGACGGCAAAGCAACCCCGGCCTGGAATATGAACGTATTTGCCCCGGCAGGCGGCTTACGATCAACCGTGAACAACCTGATGGTATATGCCCGTGCCAACATGATTGGCGGTGATAGCGAGCTGGCCAAAGCCTTTGAATTAACCCACCAGATAACCTTTAGCAAGGATGTAAAAGTGGGCCTCAACTGGCATATCAGTACCGTTAACGGCGTTGATTACTACTTCCACAACGGCGGAACTTATGGCAGCACCAGTTTCCTGGCCTTTAATGCTGAAAAAAACATAGCGGTGGTGGTACTATCGAACTGCGGCGCCAGTGTGGATGGCGTTGGGGTGAGCATACTTAAAAGGCTACAGTAAGTTTTAAGTCGGGAAGTCCGGAAGTCTGAAAGTCAAAAGTCAAAAGCCAAAAACCAAGCGAAAAGAAGCATAGCCCTTGCCTCAATATTATTGCTTAGTACGTGGCATGTGTTCGTTTTTTGTGGAATACCGAAAATAGCCATCCGGGCAATAGCCCGAACAGAACCCGAACACTTAATCTACTGATATACAACAAACTAACAAAAACAAGCGTTTCCGCAAGCGAACGGCTGCGCACTGTGTAACACTTTGCTTATCAATAGCTTACAAAACGAGTGTTTCCCGCCAAAAAACGCTTTTCGGTACACTAAGCCCCGTAAGTGGTGATAGATGATGAGGAAAATTAATAGTGTCCGGTAGTGTCCGCACCCTGAGCGGACGAACGGATTTTAAAAAGATGGAAAGACGGAAAGTCGGAAAGTTTTTGCTTCCGGTCTTTCGGCCTTTCCTACTTTCGGACTAAAATTCAAAGGGCAGGGTGACGTTATTATTTCTTGGCCACCGTACTGTCGGGCTTAACCGAATGTTGGGCACCGGCCGCGCCTTCGGTAACCGGCGAGCCGTCCCTTATTTCTTCAGTTGCCGATTTTACTATCTCGTCGCCCGATTTAATATTGCCGTAAACTTCTATCACGTCGCCCGATTCCAATCCCTTTTGCACATCAACCCAAACCGCTTTTTTGTCGACCACCTTTATCACAAAAACCTTTTCGGTTGATGTTACTACCGATGTTTTAGGTACAATAAAAGCGCTGTCGCGTGCGGGCAATGGTATATTAACATCGGCATACATATTGGGCAGCAGTTTGTTGCTGGTATTGTAAACATCCATCTCCAAACGTTCCGAGCGTAATTTATCATCAAGCGCGCCTGCCAGCCTATCAACCTTGGCGGTAAACTTTTCGCCCTGCAGCTCTTTTATGGTAAAGCTAACTTCGTCTTTATCATTCAGGCCGCCCGTAAAGTTTTCAGGTACCGAAATCACCAAACGCAGGTGTTTATGATCTTCCAGTACAAACAGGGGCTGGTTGCCACCGCCTGCGGCCGGGCCCACATAAGTACCCTGGTTTATGTTACGTACGGTTATAACGCCATCAAACGGTGCCCTTATCTGCAAATAATCCAGGTTGGCGGCAACCTCTTTGTATGATGATTTTGCAGCTTCCACATTAGCCGAATCTGACTGCATTTTGGCCTGGGCCTGCTCCAGGTCGTTTTGCGATACGGTTCCGGGCGTTTTGCTGGTACTGTATAACCTATCATAAGTTGCTTTGCTGGCAAAATAAACAGCTTTTTCCTGTTGTATTCTTGATTTGGCTTCTTCCAGCTGCGAGTTGATCTCCGGAGCCTCTAAAGTAGCCAGTAACTGCCCCTTTTGCACCTGCGAGCCAATATCAACCAGTAAGCTTTTTACATAGCTGTTTATTTTGGCATACAGATCCACCTGCTGAAATGGTTCCAGCTCACCCGGAACGGTAATGTTGGAGGTTAGCTTGCCCTTTTCGGCAGGTACCAGCGCCACGGTTGGCGTATCCAGCGCGTCTTCCTGCTGATCGGTTTGCTCCTGTGCCTCTTTATCTTTTTTACTTTCGCCGCACGAGCTTAGTAAGGCTGTACCTGTAACCAAAATGGCTAAGGCAAAAATTAATCTATTTTTTCTGATGTTCATGATGATGGTGCAATGGGACATAAAATTTACTTTCCTTATCTTCAGGGTCTAATGATACAGAATCTGTGGTGGCGTTGCCTTGTACCCAGGCAAAAACCAATGGCAATATAAACAATGCCGCAAATGTGGAGGCCAGCAGCCCGCCAATTACCGCGCGGCCCAGTGGCGATGTTTGATCGCCGCCTTCGCCCAGGCCCGATGCCATCGGGATCATACCCACTATCATGGCCAAACTGGTCATTAATATAGGGCGTACACGCAGGGCAACCGCTTCACGTGCCGAGCGCAGCGCGTCGCCGTTGTGCATTCTTAATTCCTCGGCGTTAGTTATGAGCAGTACCGCGTTGGATATGGACACCCCTACCGACATGATCATACCCATGTACGATTGCAGGTTGAGCGTTGCCCCGGTTATCTTTACCAAAAACAGCGAACCGAATAATACCGCCGGTACCGTTGATAGTACCACTAACGATACCTTGAACGATTGGAAATTAGCCGCCAGCATCAGGTATATTACCAATATGGCAACCAATAAACCGGTTTGCAGGCTATCCAGCGTATCGGTTAATGTTTGGCTCATGCCACGCAGTTCAACAGTTAAGCCGCGCGGGGGTTTGCCCAGCGATTTGATGGCTTTCTGCACATCGTCTGTAGCTGTACCGAGGTCCATTTTGTTGATGTTGGCCGTTACCGAAAAGGTTGGTACCGCGCCAATATCATCATTCTCGCCATAAGTGGTATCTACCTTAATATCGGCAACATCACTTAAAACCGGCCGTGGCTGGTTGGCCAAAACCGGAATTTCGCGAATATCATCCAGGCTCGACATTTTGTACTCGGGCACTTCTACCTGCACCTGGTAGCTTAAACCGGCTTTTTCATCAATCCATACGTTCTTTTCGGTTAAGCGCGATGAGGAGGTTGATGCCGTAAGCGTACGCGATATATCGCTGATGCTTACGCCCAATTCCGCAGCACGTACCCTATCTATATTAATATCGATAGATGGATATTTGAATGATTGCGGTATCTGCACATCGCGCAGGTAGCTTATCTTGTTCAGCTTGTTCATTACCCTGAAGGCAAAATCAACATCCGCCTTTTTGTTTTTACCGGTTAGGGCAACCTCGATAGGTGTTGGCGATCCCTGGCTCAAAATCTTATCGGTAAGCTCAATCGGCTCAAACGATATTTTGATCTCGGGCAATACCTTTTTCATGGTATCTCTGAAACGTTCCTTCAAATCGTCCAGGTTCACTTTATAATCTTCGGCCAGCTGCACTTCCATAACGGCTTCCTGCGGGCCGGCCATAAACATGTAAATAGGGTTGGTGGAGAATGATGCCGGGTGCGTACCTACTAATGACGAGGTGATGGTGATGTTTTTTTGCCCAACCAGGCCATTCAACAGGCGCAATGCCTCCAGGGTTGTGGTTTCGGTACGTTCCAGCCGGGTACCATCGGCACCGCGCAAACGCACCTGGAAGGTACCGGAGTTAACTTTGGGCAATACATCGCGCCCTATAATGCTGAACAGCAAAAACGCCAGGCCAAATGCCACAATTATATAAACAGATACAATCAACTTGCGCAATGGCATCATGCCATCTATCACACGTAAAAACCAAACCCTGAACTTATCAAAACGTGTTTGATCTTTTTCTTTTACGTCCAAAGCCTTCTCGGCAGCGCGTTCTTTTTGCTCCCAATGGTCGCCCTCATCATCCATGGTATAGCCGTCTTTATGGCTTTTATCTTCATGCTCATTTTTCATTATCCAGTTGGCCATTATGGGCACAAAGGTTTGAGCCAGCAAATAGGATATGATCATGGCGAAGCCAATAGCCAATGATAACGGCAAAAACAGCGCGCCGGGGATACCCGTCATGGTAAAGGCCGGCGCGAACACCGCCAGTATACAAAACAATATCAATAACTTAGGGAAGGCAATTTCCTTACAGGCATCCCATATAGCCAATGCCTTTGGCTTGCCCATATCAAAATGCTGGTGAATATTCTCAATAGTTACTGTTGATTCATCCACCAAAATACCTATGGCCAGCGAAAGGCCGCTCAGTGTCATGATATTGATGGTTTGATGGAACAGGTACAGGAAGAATACTGCCGATATAACGCAGGTAGGGATGGTTAATATTACAATTAAAGCCCCACGCCTATCGCCCAAAAACAAGAGCACCATTAAGCCGGTGAGTACGGCACCAATGGCACCCTCTTCGGCCAAACTTTTAACCGCGTTTATTACATATATGGATTGGTCGAACACGAACGACAGCTTTACATCGGGCGGTAGCAATGCCTGGAAACGCGGTATGGCCGCTTTGAGGTTTTGCACCACTTCCCAGGTTGATGCCGATGCCGATTTGGTGATAGGCAGGTAAACCGACCGCTTGCCGTTGATTAAGGCATAGCCGTTGGTAACATCGGCGCCATCTTCAATAGTGGCCACATCCTTCATAAAAACAGTTTGCACACCGTTGCGGTATAAGGGGATGTTCCCAAAATCGCTTATCTCTTTAATAGTGGTATTGGTAGGCGTTAGGTAATTGTAATCGCCTATGCGCACGTTACCTGCCGGTGTGTTCTCGTTATTATCGCGCAGGGCCACCACTAACTGATCGGGTGTTAAATTATGCTGGCGAAGCAGTTCGGGGTCGGCTTTTATTACAACGGTACGCTGGTTACCGCCAAATGGTGCCGGCGCCACCAAACCTGGTACAGTGGTAAAGGCCGAACGCACGTAAACCAGTGCAAAATCCAATAGTTCGTTATTACTGCGGGTGGGGCTGCTTAATACCAGCTGGCCAACCGGCAGCGTGGAGGCATCAAAACGTAAAATGAACGGCGGCTGTGATCCCTGCGGGAAGCCGGCCTGGGCCCTGTTGGTGTACGCCGTTACCTCCGCAGCGGCCTGGGCCATATTGGTACCTTCGTAAAAAGTAACTTTAATAAGCGTTAAACCCTGTATGTTTTTCGATTCGATGCTTTTTACACCCGATACGAACAACAGTAAGTTTACGTAAGATTTGGCGAAATACGCCTCCATTTGGTTGGGTGTAAAACCGCCATAAGGGTGCGATACATAGATAACCGGCAAATTCAGATCGGGGAAAATATCTATCTTGATGCTGCGAACAGCATTTATACCAAAGAAAAACAATCCTGCAACTATAACCAGTATGGTGATTGGCCTTTGAAGGGCCCCTTTTATCATTCCCATTAGTTCGTGTGTTCTGTTATTTAAAAATTATTTATAAATATCCCAAAATCGCCCGTAGCGGCCGACTTGTACAGCAAAGCCTGCCAAACGCTGTTCGATGCTATATCCTGGTCAACCTCGGCGCGGTTCAGGGTATAAAGCGCGTCGGTAAAATCAACAATATTGGCCAGGCCGTTTTTATATAAGGCAAATTTTTGGGTATACGCGTCGCTCGATGCCTTTACCTCAACCGGCGCTTCGTTGTAATTTTTCAGGGCGTTCATGATCTTGGTATCGGCCAGCACCTGCTGATCGTGCAGTTGCTGATTTACTACTTCATATTCATCCTGGTATTGCTCCGAAGTATATTTTTGCGATTGTACCTGGTAATGCACCCTGAATGGCGTGGTAATGTTCCATATTAAGCCTATGCCCAGCAAATAATTGTAGCGGGTTGGGTCGGCACCGGCACCGTAGCTTGAGCTGTAGGCATTCTGATCGCTATTGTAATTAGAATCAAAACCCGTTCCCCTGCCCTGGTACAAACCAAACAGGCTAAAGGTAGGGTAAGCGAAGGTGCGTAAATATTTTGCCTGCTCATCGCTAACGCCTATGCGGTTACGGTAATATTTCAATACCGGGTGCTCATCGCCGTTTACCGCAGGCGGTGCGTAAATATTAGCTGGCGTTTTGGTAACAAAGGCGCTATCGAGCAAAAAATCCTGCGGCAGTACGCCTAAGTACTGGGCAAGCTGGTTGCCCTGATCCTGCACCACCTGCTGCGCGTTGGTTAAAGCTATCTTGGCGCTCGAAACCTGTGCATTAGCCAATGATGAATCAACACCGGGGTTTAAGCCGTTCTTTACACGGGCTATAACCACCCGTTGCAGATCCATGCTGCGGTTCAGGTTATCCTGCTCCGCTTTGGCCAGTTGCTGCGCCACCAGTAAATTAAGGTAGGCACTGGCTACCCTTATCTCGTGCTCAAATTGCTCCTGGGCAAGGTCGGTTTCATCCAGATTCACTATCGATCTTTGTACACTCACTTTTTCCCTGGCTTTGCCAAAGGAGAAAAAATCCCAGTTCACATTGGTAACATACAACGATCCGAAGGCGGCGTTCCAGTTCTGGTTGGCCAGCACCGGGCCCGATGCCGCGGTAGCCAAACCATGATAGCCCGATATAGGGCCATACTGGCTGTTTGCCGTACCATAAACCTGCTGCGCCGAAACATTAACATCGGGCAGGTATTCGGTCTTGGTTTCCGACAGATATGATTTTGCTGAATTTAACTGGCTTGCCTTAGCCTTTATAGTGCCGTAATTTGAAAGAGCGGTTTGCTCGGCTTCTTTCATGCTCAGTGTCTTTTGCTGGGCCTGGGTATTAAACAAATATAAAATACCTGGTAAAACTAAGAAGAGACGTTTAGAAATTGTAACTAACATATTCGGTATTTGTCCTGCAAAATTAAAAATATATCGTATATGAAAAAAATGAATTAAATTTGTTACAATCATTAATAAAAGTAATAATGAATATAGCACTCCATCATTTCAGGTTAATTGATACCATTTCTAAGGATGGTACACTTACAAAAGCGGCTTCAACGCTGCATTTAACGCAATCTGCCCTTAGTCACCAGCTAAAAGAGCTCGAAAAGGAGTTGGGCATAGATGTTTTCAACCGCCAGGGCAAAAAATTACATTTGTCTGAACAAGGGTACCGCTTTTTGCGCAGCGCCGAGAAGATACTGGCCGAGATCAAATCGCTCGAAGAGGATATTAACAACTATAAGCAGGGCAAAACCAGCAAACTGACCATCAGTATGCAATGTTATACGGCCTATCACTGGCTCCCGGGCATTATTAAGTACTATAAATCGCGCTGGCCCGATATTAACATCCAGATACTATCCGAAGCCACCCGCCGCCCATTAGAATATTTAATGAACGGCGACCTCGACATCGGTATCATCCGCACCCAGATGGTGAACACCAAAATACGCTACGAACCTATTTTTGAGGACAGGCTTACGGCAGTTATATCAAAAGATCATCCGCTGGCTAAAAAGGATGTGATAGAGATAGCTGATTTTCAGGATGAGGAACTCATATTGCCGCTGTACGACCCATCGTACCAGGATACGCCGATGATAGAATCATTGATACAGGCGCAACAGGTAAAACCAAAAACCCTGCACCGCATACATTATACCGATGCCACCATTGAGATGGTGAACGCCGGCCTGGGCATAAGCGTTATGGCCGACTGGATTGTTGAGCCCTACCTTAAAAATAAGAACATTGTGGCCAAACCCATGCACCACAGCGTTGCCAAGCGGGCCTGGTTCGCGGCTACCTGCAAGCAAACCCCGGCGATAGTTAATTTTTTAGAGTGCCTTAAAATGTATTTCTCCGGTGCCGATATGAGTATTGATGAAACCGAAAAGAAAAGGATAATACAGGAATATGCCACACCGCTGCCTTTGCAGCCCATCCCTTTAGTACGCAAAGAGGTGATGGCCTTTAGTTCGGTAAGGGATTTTAAAAATTATCAATATTGATGTGGGTTTTAACCACAGTGCATAAAGAGGCATAGATATTCAGTTTGATTTTATTTGAGAAGGGTTTTTTAACCCCAGAGTTCGCAAAGAGAAAAACACAGAGGCCTGGTTTAATAGTTTACAAATACTGATATTAAGCTTGATTTTAATTTACGAAGTTTTTGAAACTTCGTAAATTTTATTTCGCATCAGTCGCCAATCATAAAAGCGCTGTGTTCCTCTGTGCAAACCTCTTAAATCTGTGTGGTTAATTATTAGGAAATCAAATTTTTCTTCAGATAAAATTTGTTAACTATTGATGTGTTACATGGCGTTTCACCTGTTTCATGTAACACCCCCCTGGTTTCATTTTTATAGTATCAAGGCCTTATCAGGTGTGCGGCCTTTCGGCCCGCAGACTAATATTTTACGGTAAACAGCTACAAAGTTTAATAATCCGGTGCTAAAAGGCAGGTTGTGATGGGTGAATAAAAGGCCTGCCAGTTTAGGCGTTCGGCAATGCCGCGTTCGTTACATAGTTCGGAAGCACAACAAGTGCCCCAATAATAATGCGGGCTATATTGTTGTATAAACCCAAAAGTATTACAATGTGCCCTTTGATTGTGATAATAGCTTATCATAATTTTGGATGATGTTATCATTGTCTTCTTCTACCGGATGCCGTCTCCAGTAATTGGCCAATATGGAACCGGAGATATTCATCCAAGGGCTGAACACGGCTGAAGCAAGGCCTACGGTGGCTAATTTCCCCATGGTACCAGCCAATCCTGATGCCATCCCGCCATTTTGCAAACCAACTTCAAACGCAATGGTGCGGGCCGAGCTTTTATCGAGCTTAAACAACCGACTGAGCCAGTAGCCAAAGAAATATCCGGCACCGTTGTGGATAACCGATGCCATGAATAACAACAGCCCAACATTCAGCAGGTTATTGCGGCCGGCAGCCGTAGTAACCGTTGTAAAATACACAATACCAAACATGGATAGGTAGGGAACATATTTATCAATGTTTTTGTTGCGGGAGTAAAGCAGGTGATATGCAGATCCGGCGATGAAAGCGCCTGTGAAGAAATTAAATATCTGGGCCGATTGTAAAGCATCCGGCGTTAAATTAAAAGATAACCAGCTCCATACGCCTATGGCCTGGCCCGCGAGCCACAACACACACATTACCGCGATGGTATAGGTATTTCGCTTGCCGGTTGCTGATGCCCTTTTAAGGTAATCATGTAAAAATGCCGCGCCGATTGGAACAATCACTATCTTGATGATTTCCATCATCATTGATATAAATTTAACTTCTATCAGTGTGCCTGCCAGCAAACGCATTAGCAGCGGCGTTAAAAATGGAGCAACCAACGTTGCCATTGCTGTAACCGTAACAGACAGTGCAAGATTTGCACGTGCCAGGTATACCATTACATTAGAGGCTAAACCGCTGGAGCAGGATCCTATCAAAATAATACCGGCAGCTATCTCCGGGTCGAAGTGGAATATGCGGGTGAGCATAAAACCCATAAGCGGCATGATTGAAAAATGGCAAAGCAAACCTATTAACACGCCTTTCCCGGTGGTGGCCAAGCCCGAGAAATCGCGGATGCTCATTTGGATGCCCATGCCGAACATTACCATTTGCACAATAGCAAGTATGAGCCATTTATTGCGAAGATCGATAGGGCCCAATTTTAAAAATGCATTAGGGTAAGCCATCGCCGCCACAACGGCTACTATTATCCATGCGGTGTACTGGTAATTTTTTAACGATGCAACAGCGCCTATGCCTATAGCCAATAACACAGCCAAACAAACCGAGGCAGGTATCCATAATTGGGGGTTCGCCATAAGCAGGCCTATTAACAAAATTATTAATGACAGTGCGCTTATACCCAGGCAAATTTGCTGTAGCCGTTTCATGTAGCCTAAATTATGGAAGCCAGGTATTTTATAGCATTTGGCGGGCTGGCAACTATCGGTACAATTCTATCTGTTTCTGAAAGTGTATCAACCACCCTGGCCATGGAAGCCTGTGCCAGTAATATTACATCCACTTGTTTCGACAGATCGCGCAGGGCATCTGCAACAAGCGCGTCATGCGTTGCCGTATCGCCGCTCATCAGGGCTTCAAATGCACCTTCGCATAATTTCGATGTTAACTCAATTTCTTTCCCGGCAATAGCTGCCCGGCGTTTTACCAGGTTGGCGGTTGGCTCCAGCGTAGTTGGTAAGGTAGCCACTACGCCAATCCGTTTGCCGGTTTGCACCGCCATATCCGCCATAGGCTGGTCAACCCTCAATACAGGAACATTGGCGTTTACGGCGGCAGCTTCTACCGCGGCACCTATTGAAGAGCAGGTAACCAATATATAATCAGCTCCCGAATCCTCGGCGGATGCTACGTAATCTGCAACACGTTTTGCAATGGCGGGTGTCAGTTCGCCACGCTCGCGTATGTTTTTAACCAGGCTGTCGTCTACAATATTAAATGTGTTTACGCCGGGCAAATACTGTTTGCAAAGTTCCTGGAATACCGGGATCAATGTGGCCGACGTATGTATAAGGCCTAATGTTTTTGGTTTCATGATGTATTATTTATGATATTTTTCCTTGTAGTACTGTTTCAAAATAATTTTCGCTGCCTACCTGGCCGCCCTTAAAGTTTACTTGGAGGCCGTGCGCCGGTGAACCGGGGGCATAAGCCTTGCACAATGGCGCGCCCGGCGATAGCGGCGCTATCATTTCAACCGCTTCTATTCCCATTGCCCGTGCAACATAGCCCGAGGTATCGCCCCCCGCTATTATCATCCGCTTTAACGTTGTTTTACCCGCAACACCCAGGGCCATAAGCCCTAATGCCGTTCCAAAAAGTTCGGCGGTTTTTGTGCCGATAGTATTTGGGGTTAAGCCTTTAGCTGTAAATATCTGATAGGTTTGCGCAAAACGCGGATCATCATTGCCCAAACTGGTATGGATGATAACAGGGGTACCGCTATTAAGCAATTCAGCTATCATGTTAACGTAAACAGCAACGGTGCTTTCAAGATTGGTTGAATTTGCAATTGCCGGTGTATCAAGCGCGATTTCTGCAAAGCCGTGATTAAGCGCGTAGGCTATCTGCTTTGCAGTTACCGGGGAGCAACTGCCCGATACTACCAGCATGTTTTCAGCCTTACCTGCCCTTGGCCAATTGTTTTGGGCTTGTACAATTCCTTGCTCTGTAAAATGCTTACCAAGCGCCATGCTAATACCTGATGATCCAACAGAAAATAACGGCTTATCGCAGGCAGCATATTCGTTGATCAGTTTTCCTATGGCACTCAAATGCTCTTGGGTTAAAGCATCAAATAAGATCACTTGTTTACCGCTGTCAATCTCTAAAACCAATTTCTCGCGTGCCGATTGATCGCTTTCAGCCAGTACCAAAACATCAATAAGGCCTGTAGTTTTTTCGGTTTGGCGCGAGAGGTGTAAACGCAAGTCGCTTTCATCAGCCGGGGTTACAGGATGGCGGCTCATGGAGGGATGGCGGTCGAGCCGGAATATTTCGCCCTGGCTGCCTATACCCATCCGTGCAAACAAGTTGCCAAATACGCAATACCTGCCTAAGGCCGGCGCCGCCACCAATAAGGGGATAAATAACGCGTTAAATACTTCGGCACCTACGTTTATGGCTTGGCCAATGCTGCCTATTTGCGGAGATGAATCAAATGTTGAACAAACCTTATAGTGTACATGTGGCGCACCCAGCGCCTTTAATGCTTCAAAGGCAGGTTGCAGTGTTAATTTCATCTCGGCAGGCGGCATGGCACGTGTTATACCGGCAACTCCTACGGCCTGCAAACCATCATATCTTGCCAGCATCTGTGGAGTTGGCGGTTCAATAAATAATACGGTTTTTATCCCGGCACGGCTCAGAAACTCAAGCGCGTCGGTCGATCCTGTAAAATCATCGCCATAATAAGCCAGTAAAAGGTGACGCGTATTTTCCATTTATTTATCACCAAATTTTTTAGCCGACTGTGCAAATTGCGGGTAGATTTTTACAGCATCTGCCAACGACAGGCCATTTACCGCACCCTCCCAGGCCTGCTGCAAGGCACGTACACCATTTGCCGGCCCACCGGGATGCGCCATAATACCGCCCCCTGCCATGTAAAGCAAGTTTGTAGTTTGGGTGCGCCTGTAAGTTTCAAATGCCTGCCCTCCCCATTGGCCTGATGATACTACAGGCAATACGGTACGGCCAAAAAGCGGTTTTAAACAAGCCCCGATTGAACGTACCACCGAATCGTCCGACTCCCAGAATTTATTTTGGATGCCGTTTACATGTATTTGATCAACCCCGGCCAGGCGCCATAATTTTTGATATGCCGGAAACTCTATCCCAAGTAAGGGATGGCGATTTAACATACCCCAGCCATTGCGATGCCCGTGGATAACCAGCTGCCCCTGGTCGCAAACTTTTTTTGTGCCGGCTAAGCCCACACTGTTCAAGCTGATCATGGCGCAGGTACCACCGGCGTTTACAATATGATCGTATCTATGCAACATACTGTCAACCTCATCGCTAATGTTAAACCCGTACATTACTTTTTTACCTGTTTTATCGGCATGCGCGTTAATTACCTGCAT
>Ga0302307_10001803_pt1 | contig 13319 bp, 10 predicted proteins | sample III_Palsa_E3_2_FD_200530 | JGI IMG/M metagenome (GOLD analysis project Ga0302307, IMG submission 200530) | Peat permafrost microbial communities from Stordalen Mire near Abisko, Sweden - III_Palsa_E3_2 | ecosystem: Environmental > Terrestrial > Soil > Palsa > Peat permafrost | place: Sweden... | reverse complement strand
GGTCTGGAGCATTGCCTGCAGCACCGGGGAAGAGGCCTATTCCCTTGCTATGCTGTTTGCCGAATGCCTGGACAGCCTGGGCCGTAATGATACCGAGATCAAGATCTTCGCCACCGATATCAGCCAGACCGTCATCGAGACGGCCTCAAAAGGATTGTATTCCGAAGACCAGGTCAAAAACCTGTCTAAAGAACGGCTCAACCGCTTTTTCGTGGCCGAAACGAACCATTATCGGGTCTCGCCGCTATTGAGAAGAATGGTGGTGTTCGCCAGGCACGACATTGTCAAAGATCCCCCGTTCAGCAAAATCGACCTGGTGGTTTGCCGGAATATGCTGATCTACATGAACCCCTTATTGCAAAAAAACATCCTGCAAAAGATCCATTTTGCCGTCACTGAAGAGGGCTTTGTTTTTCTCGGACCAAGCGAGCACCTTGGCATCCTGAAGGATGTGATGTCAGATATTGATAAGAAATGGAAGATCTATCGCTGTATCACCAAGACCAAGGTAGCAGACCTTGAATCCTTTTCCAGCCCGACTGACCGCAATTATCAGAGCATATCCAATACCGGCGCAAAGTCGAAAAATGCCCTCAATAACCTGACCGAGATCTTCAAAGAGACCCTGCTGGAAGAATACGACTATGCCGGCATCTTCATCGATAAAGACTTCGAAGTCAAGCAGGCCATGGGGAATTTCAAGAAATACATGGACTTCCCCGAAGGCAATTTCAATTTCAATTTATTGAAACTCGTTCCCGGCGATCTGTCCGTCGCGCTCAGCACCGGCATCCGGAAAGCCATCAAAGGCAATGAACGGGTGGTGCAACGGCATGTCAAGGTGGATAACGGAATAACGCAACGCAGCGTGACCATGATCATCAAACCCTACCTGATCCAAAAGATTTACCTGCAACCTTTTCTTTTTATCATTTTAAAGGACGACGAAATCGAACAGAAGGTGTTCCCTGCCTCTATAACGCCGGAAGGCTACAGCAATCAAAGGATCGAAGAACTGGAGCGGGAACTGTCGAACACCAAAGAAAACCTCCAGGCGCTGATTGAAGAAGTGGAATCATCCAACGAAGAATTGCAATCGAGCAATGAAGAGATTGTCTCCTCCAATGAGGAACTGCAAAGCACCAATGAAGAATTGCAATCCCTCAATGAAGAGCTGCATACCGTCAATGCCGAACACCAGCTCAAGATCAAAGAGCTGGTCGAGCTCAACGACGATCTGAACAATTACTTTCGCAATACCGATATCGGGCAGATCCTCATCGATAAACGGCTGATCATCCGGAAATTCACTCCGGTCGCCACAAAGCAGGTCAACCTGATAGCCGGCGATATCGGTCGGTCGATCGTCGACATCTCCACGAATATGCCCGACCTTAACTTCGTCAATGACATCAAAGGCGTCATGCAGAGCGGAATGGCGATGGAAAAGGAGGTGCAGATGGAAGGAGATAGGACATACCTGATGAGAATTGCTCCCTACCTGAGGCAAAACTTAACGGCGGACGGGGTAGTCGTCAACTTCCTGGATGTATCGGAAGTCAAAAAGCTCAATCATTTCCTCCAGGCCGTCCTCAATAGTTCCGCCAACGGGATCGTTGTCCTTAAGCCGGTCAGAAATGCTGCGGGGGTCATCGAAGATTTCGATCTGAGCTCCTTTAACAGGGAAGCCATTTCCATGCTGGCGCTGACTAATGGAACCAGCTCCCCGAAACTCAGCCATGTATTCGGCGCCTTCAAACCCGGGCTGGCAGAAGAATTTATAAAGGTGACAGAATCCTCCGAATCGGTCATTTTTGAAGACCGCAACAAAAACACCGGTCAATGGTTTGAATTTATCGCCGTAAAAATGATGGATGAGGTGGTCATCACCGTCAGCGACATCACCGACAGGAAGTCCAGCTCGGAAAAGATCGAAAAAGGATTCGAGGACCTCAAGGTCGCCTCGCGCGAGTTGGAACTCTCCAATTATAAGCTGCAGCAATCGAATTTCGATCTGCTGCAGTTCGCGTCGGTCGCATCTCACGACCTGAAGGAACCCTTGCGGAAGATCCAGGTCTTCGGTAATATGCTGAAAGGAAAAATTGCAGATAAACTGGACAGGTCCGAGGTGAACTACCTCGATAAAATGGTCAATTCTTCCAACCGGATGCAAACGCTCATCGATAACATTTTGGTCCTGTCCAGGTTATCCCAGCAGGATACAAAACACGTGGAAGTCGATCTCAATTCCGTCATTGGCCAGATCATCGACGACCTGGAGATCAGTGTCAGGGAGAAGGGCGTACACATGCAGGTTGAGCATTTGCCTCTCATCAAAGGAATACCGGGACAAATGCACCAGTTATTTCAAAATCTGATCAGCAATGCCATTAAGTTCAACCAGGGAAAACCTGAAATCTGCATCCGTACGGCGAAAATACCGGACGAATCGTTCCGGGAACTCAATATCCATCCCGATACCTACCTGGCGATACAGGTGAAAGACAATGGCATCGGATTCGACGAACGATTTGGCCAGAAGATATTCGGCGTTTTCCAGCGCCTCGATCCCACCCATTACGAAGGAACAGGCATCGGCCTCGCTATCGTTAAAAAAATTGTCGACAACCATAAAGGATTCATCAGAGCCAGAAGCAAAAAAGGCGAGGGCGCACTCTTTACGATCCTGCTGCCCCGCTGAAAATGACTCCGTGGAAAGGGTAGAAACCCCTTCCGTTGGAATCACATCACATGAGAAAACGATTTATTTTGCCGGCAGCAATTCCAGGCGGATATAATTGTCGCCGCTTAAATATTTGACGGCCGCTTCTTTCAGCCCGGCAGGCGTTATCCCATCCACAATGGGAGAATAACCGTCCAGCTGATGCAGATCTTCCCCGTTTTCCAGCTGTCCGTTCAAATAGCCCATCCACCAATTGTTGGTCTTCAGCTGTGTTTCTCTCGTCGCTTTATCTTCCGCTCTCCATTTGTCCACGTTCTCCTGCAGAGGTCCAGTCGAACGGAGTTTGCCGACTTCATCCAGGGCAGAAGTCACCAGCTTGTCTGCATTCTCCGGAGCGCAGCCGAAATTGATGATGAAGGCATACCTGGACTCAGGCAACTTGCCCATATTGACATGCACACCCGGGCTGTAGACACCGCTTTCGTCTTCGCGTAACCGCTGGATCAAACGGATCTCCAGCGCTTCTTTCAACGCGTCCAGCTTAACCCGGTTTTCCGGGCTGTAATCGAATGTACCCGAAAACACCAGATCGACCGTAGCCTTCGGTTCCGTTCCCTTATACACGATTTTGGTGAGCTGTCCCGCAGGGATATGAATGCCGAGATCCTTGGCCTGTTCACCTGCATGCGTCGCAGGCAGCGAGCCCAGATACTTTTCCAGCAGTGGTTTGATCGTCGCCACGTCGAAGCTGCCCACAAAGGTGAAGGTTACGCCTGACGCGTCGCTGAAGCGTTCTTTATACATACGGAAGGCCTTGTCGAGGTCGATCTGATGCAATTTTTCCAGCGTAGGGCCGGTCCTGCGTACATTGTAATTCCCAAGGATGGCGCTGACCGTATCGCTGAAGACGCTGCCGGGGTCATTGCCCCTGTTCGCCAAACCCGCTTCCGACCGTCCGATGAGGCTCTTGAAAACATCCTCATCCTTCCGGGGTTCCGTGTAGTAGGCATACACCAATTGCAGGGCGCTTTCGAGGTCTTTGGGCGTAGCGCCGCCGCTGACTCCCTGGCTGCGTTCTCCTATATAGGGCTTAACGCTGATCTGTTTGCCGGCCAGGTATTTTCCCAATTCCGTCACATTATAATTCCCCGCGCCGCCTGCCGCTATGACCCCCGCCGCGCTGACCGCCGACTGATAATCCGCGTCAGGATACAGCGAGGTTCCGCCCGGAGCAAAGGAACTGAAAAGGATCTGGTCATTTTTGAAATCCGTAGGCTTGAGTACCACCTTCACTCCGTTGCTGAGCGTCAGCCGGGTGATGTGCAAGACCGTATCCTGTTGTTCGTCCGTGATGGTACCGGGCACGGGCTGAATGCTCAGGAAGGGTTTGGCGCTCATCTCGTCTTTATAAGGCTGGAGGTCTTCCGTCTCCACTGCGTGCAGCCAGCCAGCTATCGTAGCCGAATCCGGCAGCTGCGCCTTATCCTTTTCCGGGGCCAGCAACAGGATGTCCCGGTCAGTCGCCGTCACATACTTTCCGGCCAGCGCATCCACCTCTGTCAGGGTAACGCCAGGGAGGTCTCCCTGGACTAGAGCATATTCCTTTTCAATTCCAGGCGCCGCCTCCCCCTTCAGAAAATACTGCTGATATTCCTTCACATAGGCTTCCGATTGCGTCTTGTCTTTTTCCTTCAGCGCGGCTTCCATGGCGCTCAGATAGCTTACTTTAGCCCGGTCCAGCTCAGACTGTGTAAAGCCAAACCGCTTCACCCGTTCGGTTTCCCGCCACATAGCCTTGACTCCTTTCTCCAATTCTCCGGGCCTGGCTGTCATACTCGCATCATAGAGGTCCAGCCCACCCATAAAATCGCCGATGCCTGCGCCGCCCTTTACAAAGGGGGGATCGGATTGACGCGACAATTCTCCGTAGCGGTTCCCGATCATTTCGTTAAACAGTTCCTGCAGCAGGCTGTTCCTATAGTCGGCATCCGTCTTCAAAGGCAGCGCCTTGTGCTTGATCAGCACCTCGACCTCCGTGGAGGTCATTTCTTTATCCGTTACAGCCACAAAATGATTCTTCCCGGTCAGGGGTACCCTATACGCGGTCCTCACCCTTTCGCCTGCCGGGTTCTTCAGGTCCGAGAACTTTTCTTTGATCGTGCGTTCCATCTGGTCCACGTCGATATCCCCCACCACGATCACTGCCTGCAGATCCGGGCGGTACCAATCGTGATAAAACCGGCGGATCGTCTCCGGTTTGAAATGGTTCAGGACGGTATCCAGGCCGATAGGAATACGCTCCGCATACCGGGAATTATTGAGGATGACCGGCCAGTAGACCCTGCGCATGCGTTCGCCTGCACCTTTGCCCAGGCGTTTTTCTTCGAGCACCACACCGCGTTCCTTATCGATCTCTATCGCGTCGAGGGTCGCATCCTGCGCCCAGTCCCGCACGATCTGGATGCCATTTTTCAACACGTCAGGCTTATCCGACGGAATGGGCAGCTGATAGACCGTCTCGTCAAAACTGGTATAGGCGTTGATGTCGGCGCCAAAACGTACGCCCGACTTCTGCAGGTAATCTATCAGGTCATTTTTGGGGAAATGGGTGGTCCCGTTAAAGCTCATGTGCTCCATGAAATGGGCCAGGCCGCGCTGGTCTTCTGACTCTAATACAGAACCCACCTTGTTCACCAGGTAGAGGACCACCCGGTTCTTTGGCTCGGTATTGCGGCGAATAAAATAGGTCAGCCCATTAGCCAGCTTACCTGTCCGGACCGCCGGATCGAGTGGCAAAGCCTGCTGGGCCGCTCCGGTCAGCGACAGGGCGAAGTCCAGCCCCAAAAACGCGGTGTATACAAAGATCCTCTTGACGATTGATAACATAATTAACTTGTAAAAAAATGAACAATATTGGGGGCGCAAATTTAGGTTCCCCTTCAATTCAGATGAAAAATGAATGATGGTCGGTAAATCTCGCTTAACTTAGAATGTCTAAAATCCCCTCATTCCCGATGATCAGCATCCCATGCCGGTCATTCGTGATCCCCTTTTGAAGGATATAAGGATACCGCGGCGTCATACCATCCATGACCGTTGGCAGATAGGCGAACTGAAGGTTATCCGATCGTTGCCGCAACGTCTCTCCCACTTCGATGATATGCGTCGAGATGACAAACCAGCACCGGCTGTAAGCCGCCAAGGCTTCCGCCACTTTTTTCACCCGCAGCACCTCTGCATAAAAATGACTGTACCCCAGGCTGAGATCGTCCGGCACATTGATCGACGAATAAAGGCCTTCCCTGACAGAGAACTCCATCTCCTTCGCCGCCACGGGGAAACCCATGTGCGCCAGGTAGACAGCGATGCCGAAGGATTTCATCAACGTGGACTTGCCTGCCATATTGGCTCCCGTCAGGAACAGCACATTGCTGTCGCCACTGAAGGTCATGCGATTGCCCACTGCCTTGTCCAATCCGGGATGCCGCAGGTCTGCGGCATGGAAGACGTTGTCTTCCGCCCTTCGGGCCCCGGCCCACGTGAACCCTCGTTCCCTCCCCACGTCCCCCACCGCAATCCCAAGATCCAGTTCATACAGGATGGAGCACAGCCGCTGCAACCGCTGGTTCAGCACCTGCCCGAAGACGTGATGATAGTAGGCAAGGGCCGTCGCCCCTTTTTTCCATTCCCTCAAACGCGCATCCCCTAATATCTCTTTCGCTTCCTGCACCTCTACCTCCCACGGCCCCGCTCCTCCATCGAACTGTTGGAAAAACGCCCGGCAATCCCGAATAAAATCCATCACCGCCAGCACTCCTCCCTCCACCAGCGCATACCGTTCGTCCTTCACCACCACCGCCAGCATCTTCAGCCGGAGCAAATACGTCATCACAGCCGGCCGCCCGCCTGCACCCGGTTGAAAAGACTGAAAATCGAACCGGGCCGGTATTTTCCCGCAAGGTTCAGATCCGCCAGCGTCTGCTGATCAGCCTCAAATCCGCCGCCCCCGCCCTTGCTCGCCACTCCACCGCCGCGATCCCCGTCCGCGTCCCCCACGCCCGAATTACGCAAAATGCGTAATTCCCCGCCCCCTTGATCCGCGTCCGCGCCCCCGCTTGCCCCCGCGCGAAGCATCTCCAATATCCCCTCATTATTAATGATAATCATCCCATGGCGGTCCGCCGTAATCCCCTCCTCCAACTGGTAGGTATACACCGGCTGATTCCCCTCCATCCGCGTCGGCAGATACAGCGGTCGAATGCCCCCGTCCTGCGCCGTCAATACCTCCCCCGCCTCTATAATATGCGTCGAGATCACAAAAAAGGAACCACGCCGCCGGGCAAACGCCGCTGTAAGCGCCACCGTCGCCTCATATGCATCCTTGACATTCGTGCCCCGGAAAAGCTCATCAAAGATCACGAACAGCCGACGTCCCTGTCCCAGTGCATCCGCCACTTTCTTCACCCGCAGCACCTCCGCATAAAAATGACTCGCGCCCATACCGAGATTATCGGGCAGGTTGATGGTAGTATAGAGGCCATCGAACACCGAAAATTCCATCCGCCGCGCCGGCACCGGAAAACCCGCATGCATGGCCGGGCCGGGCACTTTGCTGCGACATTTATATGGGCCCCCGTTGTGTTAAAATCAATGTGTCTTTTAGTGATTCAATCCGATAAGTATTCATAATGCCGCCCTGGGGGAATTTGATATAGAGATATCCGTCATTAATTTCATAAGAGCTTTCTGTTCCTTGCTCAAAATAAGCTAATGCGGTATTTAACGTGCCAGAACGAGAAAATTGATATTTAATATAGACGTACTTAAGAACGTGTTCGTCAGGTAATGACCTGCCATCTTTATAGGTTACCTTGCTTGAATTCCATGTTCCATTAATACTATTTTTGGTTTGAGCAAAAAGAGTGTTAGGTAATAAAGAAAAAAATAATATATGCCAATATTTCATTGTGACAGCTTAAGTTTTATAAAAATAGATCCTTTTTGGAGACGCCCGGCTGTTCACAGGCAGTCATGAGTTTTTATTTAGTATTACTCTTATTTTTAACAAAGGGCAATTTGAGTAAATGCATTGACATCTTCTCTGTCAGACTGGCGGTGGTTGTAGTGCTGCCGATGTTGTCACGCATCCCTATAATCTTGCAGGAAGAGGCGGAAGGACTGTCTTTTTTCATGCAAGAAGGGGCAATCAGCGCACAAAAAAGCGGTACTAACAAAGTCAGGCGAAGGTTCTGCATTGCGAGTTTCATTTGCGTAATACTTATTTTATAAGCTAGTAGAGAGTTTTGTCATATCTGTCTCTATGGCGTAACAAACTTTAATAGCAAATCGTATTCTTCGTCGGTTAATTTTTGTTTCAACTTATGTAGCTTCCCTTTTTTGTCCAAAAATTTAATCACAAATATTCTTATTCTTACTTTTGGCGTTGGCATTAGTGGAATTGTCCAACTGAAAAAAAAGTCTGAGTCCATTAAATAAGCATCGTTGTCAGATTCAAGTTCAATGTCAAATGAATCAATTTTTAAGTAGTCGTTTTTATTAAACGCCCAGGAAAACGGCATTAAGCCAAAGAAGTAATATTTTTTTATGCGGAAACGGTCATAGTTTATTGTCAGCGCTGTTAAAGGAAAAAGGGAAAAACAAAATGTGAGCAATACTATAATAATAATATAGTTAGTCAAGCCACGTTTAAATAATTCCAAAGTCAGAATACCAAGCACTATAATCAATGCTCTTCTGAAAATAAGTCTTGAATTAATTGCTCGACTATAATAAGTCATTACAAATGTTTAGCCTGGAATAAAAGCCATTTTTGAAGGTACAAATTTCCTAAATTGGTTTCACGGTTAAATGTGCCTTTTATCTGAATAAAATAGGTTATCATTAACGACTGGGAACTGGATTTTCCAAAAGAGAGAAAGATCAAACTTTATGTATTCAACAGCATTTTTGTTCCGCATTGCAAAAGCGACCTCTGTAGCAGCTATCGGCTTAATGGCCTTGCTGGTTGCGATAGGTAACACTACAGACTATTATACCAATTATTTATTTGTGGAACATGTCCTCAAAATGGATACCACTTTTCCCAATAGCAGCATTCATTACAGGAGCATCAAACAGCCTATTCTATTTCATGCCGCCTATATTGTTATCATAGTTATGGAGATCGGCATGGCTTTCTGTTGTTTGAAGGGTGGTTGGCTATTGTTCAGGAACCTCCGAAAAGATGCCCATTCTTTCCATGCGGCCAAAAACTGGGGCATTGCCGGGATCACTATTGGAATAATCGTATGGTTCCTGGGTTTTGAAGTTATCGGCGGAGAATGGTTCGCCATGTGGCAAAGCTCCACCTGGAACGGCCTTGCGGCCGCTGAAAGAATCCTTAGTTTCCAGGTGCTGACATTGATCTTTTTGCATCTCCGGGAGGAACCCGCCGAAAGCTGATACCGGTCAAAACAGCTTCCAGTGGCCCTCGGAGACGACTTCGACGGTGCCGCCGGTCACTTTGATGGCGGTCTCATCGTCAATTGCGTACACTGGAACCGGCAGCCTCGCAGCCCATTTTTCTGCATTAGCCAAGGAAGCGTCCGGGTGATCCACATGATCAACATGCGGAATCAACCCAAAGTCAACCAGTCCCGCTCCCTGAGCCGTGACAAAAGTCTTGGTGACTTCTCCCTGGGGTGTAGCGAACACGACGTCTTCCGATGTAAGCGGATTGCCGCTGCTGCTGCGCGGGTGAGAATAGCTCTCGCCAAAGAGGGAGGACACCGCCATGCTGCCGGCACTCACGCCCACATAAACCGCTTCGCGCCGCAACGACGGCAGCAGGTCGGTCAGTCCGGACTGCCGCATCCAGTAGCTGAGGTACAGGGGATCTCCGCCCCAAACTAGCAGAGCGTCCGTCTCCTCCACTGCAGGGACCCAGGCTTTTTTGTCGATACTGGGCAGTGCAGTAAGCTCCAGCAGACCCAGAGACTTCCAACCCAATTGACAGAAGGGTGTTCGGGCCTTTCCACAAATCTCGTCCCATGCCATACGGCCCCCGCCGGGGAAAGGATAGATCCCGGTGGGAATGAAGAGGGCCTTGGATTCGGCAATCGGCTTGCCCAGCAAATCGACCAGCGCGTCGTGGATACTCTTGTTCGTGATGCCAGCGGAAGTGAGAAGAAAATTCATGCCTTAAGTTTTACGCCCATAGACGAATAGATCGATATCTCAATAAAGATAAAAATCGCTCCGCTTGAATAAAAGGGCGGAATACGGCATTGCTAGGGTAGAATACGGCAAAGAAGGGAGTTAACTCACCCATCCACCAAACTCAGCAGAAACACAACCATCACCCCATGCTCTCGCAGATAGATCCTGATCTCCTGCAGGGCCTCCGCCACGTGGTTCCGCACGGTATGTTTGGAGATTTGCAGCCGGTCGGCGATCTCGGCATGCGAAAGTCCCTCCTCCCGGACCAACTGGTAGACTTTTCGCCGCTGGGCGGGCAACTGCCGGACGGCCTCTTTGAGCAAGGCCTCTACTTCGCGGAAATCCTGGTCGGTGTCCGGGTGGTTCGCATCGGGCGCCAGCTATCGCGCCGCATAGTATTGCAGCTTCACATCGCGGGCATTCCGCTTGATATAGTCGAGGGTCCTGTTGGACGCCATCTGATAGAGATACGCAGAAGGATGGTCGATGGTCCCCAACTGCAGCCGGCTCTGCCAAAGTCGTAGGAAGACATCCTGTACGATCTCCTCTGACCAACTGTCCGATTGCAATAACTGGGTGACGAAGGGCGCCAGGCGGGCGGTATATCGAAAGAAGATAATAGTGAACGCAACTTCATCGCCTGCCGCGATGCGTTCAAATAGGGCCTTATCCGTATTTATTCCTGTTTCCTCCAATTGTTTCCTCCGGGCAGTGCTGGTAAAAAGATGCAGGGATAAATATACGAAGAAATTATAACCCGCTATCTTCGCCGGGACGAAACCTTCCATCCATGGCCCTCTATAATATATTTGCAGTCCTCACCGTACTGGCCGCCCTCTTCGGCTATATCAACCACCGCTTCATTAAATTGCCGGGCACCATCGGCATCATGATCATTTCGCTGCTGTTTTCGTTACTGATCATCCTGCTCGGCGAGCTGCAGCCTGCCCTCCTCGCGGAGATCACCCGGCTGATTAAAAGCATCGACTTCTATACGATCCTCATGAAGATCATGCTCAGCTTCCTGCTCTTTGCCGGGGCCATTCACCTCGATGGCAAGAGCATGAAATCGCAACGGACGCCCATCCTGATCTTTTCCACCATCAGTACCGTCATCTCTACCTTCCTCGTCGGGGCCATGCTCTTCAGCGTCTGTTCACTGCTGCATTATCCCATTCCCTTTCTCTACTGCCTCTTATTCGGAGCACTTATCTCTCCCACCGATCCCATCGCCGTCCTCAGCATATTACGACAGGCCCATATACCCGCTTCGCTCGAGACAAAGATCAGCGGCGAATCGCTCTTCAATGATGGCGTCGCTGTCGTCATCTTCCTGACCATCTACGAGGTCGTCGCCCGCGGTACCGCCAACCTTCACCCCGGAGACATTCTCTGGCTCTTCCTCCGGGAGACCGGCGGCGGTCTCCTGCTTGGCACGCTGTTGGGTTATGCCGGGTTTTTACTTCTGAGGTCCATCGACCACTACCAGGTGGAGGTCATGATTACCCTGGCCATCGTCACCGGCGGTTACCTGCTGGCCGATCGGCTCAATATCAGCGGTCCCCTGGCAATGGTCGTCGCCGGCCTCATCACCGGCAGCAAGAGCCGGGTGGAAGTCATGAGCCAGACCACCAGGGATTATATCGATAAATTCTGGGAGATGATCGACGAATTCCTCAATGCCATCCTCTTCCTTCTCATCGGCCTCGAAATGCTGATCCTTCCTTTCAATAAATTATACCTCCTGCTGGGCATACTCAGCATTCCTATTGCCCTGGCCGCCCGGTACCTATCCGTGTGGTTGCCCATCAGCCTGCTGAAATCCCGGACCGCATTCGAGCGCAACGCCATTTCCATCCTCACCTGGGGCGGCCTGCGCGGCGGCATCTCTGTCGCTCTCGCCTTGTCCATTCCATCCGGCATGCACGGCCAGCTGTTCATCTCCATCACGTACATCATCGTATTGTTCTCCATTATCGTCCAGGGCCTGACCATCGGAAAAGTCGCGCGGCGGCTGGCCTGATCGGGTCGCCGCCGCGACCGCCGCCCACTGCCTCCCCGGGTCGCCCCAAATCGACAACCTTTTTTCATATTGGAAAGGCGGTCGCCCCCATCGCAATCCAATTTGCCGTCATTATTGCGGCTGCAGCGATAGCGGTCGTTTTAGCCTATATTTTTATTATCAGGCTAAAAGTGCCTTGACGTATCTTTCCTCTATGATCCAAAACGCCACAGGAAGCCTCCTACTTTTTTTGACCGCCGTATTCCTGGCGGTCCCTTTAGGAAAATACCTGAGCAAGGTCTACAAGGGAGAAAAGACCCTCCTGGATTTTTGGCGACCCGTAGAAAATATCATCTTCAGGATCTGTAAAATAAAGACCACGGCCGGCATGAACGCCCGGCAATACCTCACGGCCATTTTCATCATCAGTGGCATATGGCTCGTCTGGGCCATCGTCATTCTCCTCTTCCAGGGTAAAGTGTTCGGGAATCCCGCCGGCAATCCGTCCATGGAGTGGTCACTGGCGTTTAATTCAGCGGTCAGCTTTCTGACCAGTACCAACCTCCAGCACTATGCCGGCGAAACCGGGGCGACCTATCTGTCACAACTGGCCGTGTTCACGTTCCTTCAATTTGTCAGCGCTGCAACAAGCCTGTCAGCAGGCATAGCAGTCGTCAGAGGCCTGGCCAACAAAACAACCTCGGACCTCGGCAATTTCTATAAAGACTTCGTCCTTTCCCTGACCAGGGTGCTGCTGCCCCTGTCCTTCATCGCCGCGCTGCTGTTCATGCTGAATGGAATGCCGATGACTTTTGAGGGGCCCCATACGATCACCGGGTTGCAGGGCGATACCATCCATGTTGCCAAAGGCCCGGTCGCGGCGATGATCCCGATCAAGGAATTAGGCTCGAATGGTGGCGGCTTTTTCGGCGCCAACGATGCCCACCCTTTTGAAAATCCCAACTTTTTCACTTTTATCATTCACCTCGTTATCGTGTTGCTGTTGCCGATAGCTTTCATCTTTTGTGCCGGGAATTATCTGGGCGACCGCCGTTTCGGCAAAATGATCTTCGCCGTCATGACAGCGGGCTTCCTGCTGGTGACCGTTCCCATCATCCTGCAGGAAGTAAAGGGGAATCCCTCAGTGACAGCCATGGGGATCGACAACCGCGCCGGCAATATGGAAGGCAAGGAAACCCGGTACGGCAGCTTCTATTCCGCTTATTACAGCGGCGCCAACATGGTCATTTCAGCCGGCACCACCACCGGATCGCATGACAGCTATATGCCGCTCAGCGACATCTGCATGTTGGTCGGCATGCAGATCGGCGCGTTCTACGGCGGCGTGGGCAGCGGATGGATGAATATGTTCATCTACCTGATCGTGGCCGTTTTTATCGGCACATTGATGATCGG
>Ga0302307_10001789_pt1 | contig 13383 bp, 9 predicted proteins | sample III_Palsa_E3_2_FD_200530 | JGI IMG/M metagenome (GOLD analysis project Ga0302307, IMG submission 200530) | Peat permafrost microbial communities from Stordalen Mire near Abisko, Sweden - III_Palsa_E3_2 | ecosystem: Environmental > Terrestrial > Soil > Palsa > Peat permafrost | place: Sweden... | reverse complement strand
CTGGAACGTACTCGGTGAGGAAATGTCTTCCTCCGGCACCGCCCGCTACGTCGATTCCTCCCTCGAAAAAATAGAGATCAAACTCAAAGGCCTCAACGGCTCCCGATATGCATTACTATGCAACGGCCTGCGCGTTCCACTGGTTGCGACAGGCGTCAAAGAGGAATATGTCTGTGGTATCCGTTACAGGGCCTGGCAGCCGCCGTCGGCCCTCCATCCCACTATCGGCGTCGACGCACCGATCACTTTCGATATCGTCGATACCTGGAACAGCCGCTCTATCGGCGGTTGCACCTATCATGTCGCCCATCCCGGCGGCCGCAGCTATGAAGTCTTCCCTGTCAATAGCTACGAGGCGGAATCCCGGCGGGTCAACCGTTTCACTACGACCTCATTCACCCAGGATCCGCTGCAGCCAGAGCCAGGACCAGGCCTCTCCGCAATAAGACGCTACATCACCCAGGACCGATTGCCCTTCCTGTGCGACCCGCCTGAAGAATCAGTCAGTAAGGAATTCCCATATACTTTGGATCTCAGGCGTTTCCGGAAGCCAGGCACAACTCATGGATAAACCGCAGCTTCTCTATCACCGCCGCAGAAAGAATAAAAGGATAAAAATCGGCATGCCCCATACTGCGGTTTAGGCTATTTACCGCAAAACATAACGGCAGCCATCGTTTGATTAACCGGTCGAAATTGACCCGGTCATACGGCTCCTGCGTAATAGCAGCCTTCAAACCATCAGCCTCGACAGGATCGATCCGTATACCGAAAGCCCACGCCGTTTCCAACGTATCCATCATATGTAAATAATGCGCCCACGTTTCTGCCCAATCCTCCCAGGGATGCGAAGTAGCATAAGGACTGATAAAATGTTGATTCCAGTTGGCCGGCGCACCCGCAGCATAATAAGCGGCCAGCGCCTCACCATAATCCTTCCGCTCATCACCAAACAACTTCCGGTATCGCTCGATCACCTTGTCATTGTTAGAGATCAGGGCATCCCAATAATAGTGACCGACTTCATGCCGGAAATGCCCCAGCAACGTCCTGTACCGCTCCCCCAGGTCCAGTTTATGCCGTACCCGCTCCGCTTCATCCGCCTCTTCAATATTGATCGTGATAATACCGTGGTCATGCCCCGTCATCACCCGCTCCACGGGGGAGACATCCTCCTTAAAATCGAATACAATGGCCTCTTCCACGCCACCCCGGTTCACCCACAGCGGCAACCGCAATCGCAATAAGGAATAAACTAACCGGTGCTTGGCCACCTCAAGGTTTCTCCATCGTACCCGGTTCTGATCGCTGGTCAGCGTAGGGATCACCCGGTTCATCACACAGGCGATGCAGTAAGGATCGCCGGATGCAAATGGTACCAGCCAGTTGCATACCCCATATTCCGCATTCTTACAATATCGGTAGTCATCACCGCCCAAATTCATCATCGTCAACGTCGCCGGATCGAAACCCACCTGGTGATGACACTTCAAACACTCACTGTTTTCAAAATACAATGGATTACCGCAATGACCACAACTATACACTTTCATACTATTCTTTTTACATCCACCGACACCTTCAACCCATGCGATCCGCTGCTCAGGATAATCCCCTTCATAGGCGCAATATCCGCATAATCTCTTCCCCAGCCGATCGTAATATGCTGGTCCCCAGGTATCATATTATTGGTAGGGTCAAAATCCATCCAGCCCATAACAGGATCATACACACTGAACCAGGCATGGCTGGCGTCCGCGCCGATCAGCTTCTCTGTCCCCGCCGGCGGGACGGTCTCGATATAGCCACTGACATACCGCGCCGGCAAACCGACGGACCGGATACAGGCAATCGCTAAGTGAGCGTAATCCTGACATACCCCCTTCTTCTCCTTCATCACCTCCGCCACCGGAGTAGAGATCGTCGTAAACCCCGGCGTAAATTCAAAATCCGTATAAATGCGCCGCATCAGATCGGCGGCCGCTTCCGGCATAGGCCTCCCGGACTGGAAGGAGACCCGCGCATAGGCTTCTATCTCTTCATTCCACTCGGTCATCGGCGTTTCGAAAATAAACTGCCTGATCTCCCCGGAATCTCGCATCCCACCCAGCTCCCCAATAATATCCACCTCCGATCGCACATCCACCGTCAGTCGCGCATGCTCCTTCTCAATAGAGAAGTAAATCACCTTATTCCCGAAGAAATCTTCGTACTCCCGCATGGTGTCTGGCTCCGGGCTGATCTTGACGGTAACGTGCCTGCAAACTTGCTGCGATGTATTCCGCGGCGCCAGCCGCAACACATTGTGACATACACTCACCGGTTCGAAATAGGTATATGTCGTCCGATGCGTAATATTATATTTTCGGCGCAAGCTCATGTTTGAAATACGTTTTCGAGATCACGTCCGGGATACCCGACAGTAATCCATACATTTTAGACAGAAAATTATTCAGTACCCGGTATTCCTTGTCCGCAGGGCCGGCCAAAGTCAATTCATCTTTATCAGCCAGCTTCAACAAGGTATCAGCCTCCAGGATCAGTCGCTCATATTCCGTCAGCCAGTAAGCACCCGGATTTTTCGGAAGATTGGAAAGATACACCTTCAATCTGTTCACCTGGTAGATCAGCGACCGGGGATTATTCGGGTCGAATAACATCAGGTCCAGTACCAGCCCGAGCGTGATCGGCATCCTATACTTATACCGGTAATTCACAAGGCTCTCATTGCTCATCAGAACGCTTTGTTGCAAATGGTATTCCACGGGGTCGCCGGACCTGTTGACAAGCGTTGTCCGCAATAAGGTGATCAGCAAAAGGCTCGTCTCGATCTTTCGCCCCACATCCAGTAATATCCACCCTTGTTCACGGGAAATACTTTCCCTGTTCAGTCCTATAAAAGCCACAATATAGGTGATCAGGTTGTCCAGCGTCCGCAACATCTGCAGATGACCATGATGCGTTAACGGGATATCCTGCCGGAACTCTTCATCCATGATCCTTAGCACCCGCCAGGTGTCCGTAGACCAATGCTCCCTCACCTCATGTATCGCCCGGTGAAACTGCAAAAAGTTAAACTTCAGGCTGCCCGCCCTGTCCCCGTTCAGCAAGACATCTCTCAATTCCGCCCAGGGATGGCCGAACTTAACTTCGCCGCCCTCACCCGCAAAGCCAGGGTACGTATAGCTATACCGGGTCAGCGCCACCAACAGGCTCCGCTCTGTCTGGCTGGTTGGCTCCGTGAGCAGCTTGTTGCCCTCCGCCATGAACTGCATGACAGTCCGCAGGAACCGGGCATTCCCCAACACCCTTTCCGTATGCCGGCCTACCCAAAACAGATTTTCAGCCGCGTGGCTCGGCAACATGTCGATATAGGACATCTCCGGTCTCTCCGACGCTTCCTTCAGCACAGTCAGTATCCGGCCTGGCTCTGGCGACAGTACCCAGGTATCTTTGCTCACACCCCCCGTTTGATTCGAGATGACAAAATTCCCCTCATCGGACGAGGTCCTGCACAATCCACCCGCCATCGTCTGATAGCCCTCCTTGTTGCTCACCAGGAAACTCCTGAACAGCACCCGCCTGGATTCGATCTTGCCGCTGATCAGCGCCGGAGACGATGCTATGTCAACCTTCTCCTGCCCGACATACAGGCTCGGATGGGCCTTGATCCGGTCCCTCAGTTCACTCAGTTGCCGCGCGGACAGCGCTGCTGCATCCACGGACGAGGTACCCGTCGGACTGCGATAGATCTTCTTGATGACCAGCGACGGCAGATGCGCCAGCACATAATCCAATTCTTTGGGCTGCCCGCACCACCAGGATGCAATCGTCGGCATCAAAAGGTCTTCCGACAGGAAATATCGCGCAATGGGCTGCAGAAAAGGCATCAGGCCCGGGTTCTCCAGGATGCCGCTGCCGATGGGGTTGGCAATGCTCACATTTCCACTTCGGACGGCCTGTAATAGGCCCGGTACCCCCAGTTGCGAATCTTCTTTCAGTTCCAATGGATCGCAATAGATATCGTCCATCCGGCGAAGGATCACATCGACCCGTTCAAGACCACCCATGGTCTTCAACCACACATGATTGTCTTTTACGATCAGGTCATTCCCCTGCACAAGCGTCACACCCAGATAGGACGATAGATAAGAATGTTCAAAATAAGTTTCATTACTCGAGCCTGGCGTGAGGATAACGATCCGGGGATTTGGCCGGCCGTGCGGAGCGATATCGTTCAGCCCGTTACGCAGGGCATGAAAGTACGGCGAAAGATGTCGCACCTGCAATCCTTCGAAAAGCTCCGGCATCACCCTCGTCATGGCTGTCCTGTTCTCCAGGGCATACCCTGAACCCGAAGGAGCCTGCGTCCGATCATTCACCACCCAGATGCGCCCGTCTTTGCTCCGGGCCAGATCAGCGGCATACAATACGAGATGATGCGCTCCCGGCAGGCGGATGCCCGAACACTGCCGGAGAAACCCGGCATGGTTATACACGACGTCGACAGGCAGGATGCCGTTCCGGATCAACCTCCTTTCACCGTAAATGTCTGCTAATATCAGGTCCAGCAGCCGGGCCCGTTGTAAAAGGCCCGCTTCGATCACCGGCCATTCTTCCTGGCTGACCAGGAAGGGGATGATGTCCAGCGTCCAGGGCCGGTTCAATCCGGCCGGATCTCCATAAATATTATAGGTCACCCCGTTCTCCTTCAGCAGCCGCATCATATCCTCATCGCGACCGGAAATTTCTTCGGCGCTCAGCCTGCCAACCTTTACCAGTAATTCATCAAGCACCATACCTAAAAATAGGTAATTTTATTATATGCCTCCCATAGCCACCTTTCTACAGGACGCACCCTCCGCGTCACCCGGCACACGCCCATCCTATTGGCTCACCCGCTTCCTCATCCTCCGCCTGCTGGGTGCCATCTATGCCGTGGCCTTTCTCGCTACCATCAACCAGATCGTCCCGTTGATCGGTACACACGGCCTCCTCCCCATCGGCATCTTCACACAACGCGTCCGTGACTCGCTCGGATCAACGGCCAACGGCTTCCTTCGCCTGCCCTCGCTCTTTTGGTTCGTCCATTCCGACACAGCTCTCCTCACCGTCGCATGGATCGGCTTCATACTATCGCTCGTTGTCCTCGCCGGTTTCGCGAATGCCCCCATCCTCACTATACTCTGGTTCTTATACATGTCCTTTGTGCACCTCGGGCAGGAATGGTATGGCTATGGATGGGAAATCCAGTTACTCGAGACAGGATTTCTCGCTATCTTTCTCTGCCCCCTTCTCGACCTCCGCCCCTTTCCTCGCCGGGCTCCGCCCATGCCAGTCATCGTGTTATTCCGCTGGCTCACCTTCCGCATCATGTTCGGCGCCGGAATGATCAAGGTCCGCGGCGATGAGGTATGGCGCAATGGGACCGCCCTCTACTATCATTTCGAAACACAGCCCCTGCCGGGACCGCTCAGCCGCTGGTTCCACTTTCTGCCCCGCGGGGTATTAAAGGCCGGTGTTTGGTTCAACTGGTTCGCAGAGCTTATCGCGCCCTGGTTCGTATTCTGGCCACGTTTGGCCCGTCACATCGCAGGGGCCATCATCCTCCTCTTTCAACTCAACCTTATCCTCAGTGGCAACCTGTCCTTCCTCAATTGGCTCACCATCGTCCCCGCCCTGGCCTGTTTTGATGACGGATTATTATCCAAAATTTGTCCCCGTTCACTCGTCCGTAAGGCAGAAACCGCCGCCGCCAATGCCCTCCCCTCCCGGCCTATGCTGGTCACTGCCTGGACTGTCACCGGCATCATCGCCCTCCTCAGCATCCAGCCCGTACTCAATATGCTGTCCTCCCGGCAGATCATGAACACCTCTTTCGATCCGCTTGAGCTCGTCAATACCTATGGTGCATTCGGATCGGTAGGACAAGAACGCCTCAATGTAGTATTTGAAGGAACGATGGACTCCATACCCACCGACAGTGCCAAATGGATCGAATACCCATATAAAGGCCTGCCCGTCGCCCTCAATAAACAACCACCCCAGATCGCCCCCTATCAGTTGCGCCTGGATTGGCAGATGTGGTTCGCTGCCATGTCTACCCCCGATGAATATCCGTGGACATACAACCTCGTCTGGAAGCTCCTGCACAATGACCCCGGCGCCCTCGGCCTCTTTGCCGCCAATCCCTTTCCAGGCAAGCCGCCCAGGTATATTCGCGCAGTCCTGTACCGCTATACCTTTGCTCCGCCGGGCAATCCCGATGGTCGCTGGTGGAACCGCCGCCAGGTCGGGGCCCCATGGCTACCCGCTATGTCTGTTGATGATCCGCAGCTTATCGAATCAATTCCACAGTTCCTTTCTTCATCACCGTCTGATGAGTAAGAGGGTCATAATAACTTACGATCCACACATAAGTCCCGGCAGGCTCAGCTTGTCCACCCATTCTTCCGTCCCATCCAACCAGGCTATTGTTGGTCGTAAATACCAGCGCGCCCCATCGGTTGTAGACAGAGAACCGCTCGATGGTCAGGTTCAGCAAAGGGGGTATCCTGAATAGATCATTATGTCCATCAGCATTAGGGGTAAAGGCATTGGGCATCGACAAATTATAGAAAACCTCGACCTTTTCGCTCGCCGTCGCAACGCACCCATTCACATTCTGAACCTCCAGTTGATAAACAGTCGTCTCGATCGGCGAGGCAATAGCCTGCAGCACCAAAGGATCATCGAGGCCCGTCGCCGGTGTCCATTGACTAAAATCGATGGCACCAGTGATCACCGGATGAAGCATAATGCGGCTGCCCGGAGCAATGATGGTGTCGGGCGTCAGTTGGATACCAGGCACATCATATACGGTCACGGGAACAGGCGTGGACGTGCTGGAGGAAGAACAGGGCTGGCCGCTATACAAGATCACAGTCACCACATCGCCGTTGTTCAGGCCCCGGGAAGAATAAACCGGTGTATCACTCCCTGTCGCCTGCCCGTTAACCTCCCAGGTATAAGAAGGATGGCTTCCCCCATTCGTAGGGATGGCTGTAAAGATAACCAGGCTGTCCTGGCAGATGCCAGTGGCAGACGTCTGGACACTCACTGATGTAACAATGTCGGGAAGAAGGCTCAAGGTGATGGTATTGCTGACCGCAGTGGCGGCAACAGGACAGATGGCATTACTGGTCAGGGTACAATTCACCTGGTCATCATTCGCCAGCATTCCGCTGCTATAGGAAGGTCCACCTGCCGCAACTGGCACGCCATCGACATTCCATTGATAGGTAGGCTGCGTACCGCTATCGACCGGTGTGGCAACGAACATCGCCGGAGAGTCGACACACAAATAGTTGCCGGCAGCTTGTATGCTGATGGCCGGATGCGTTTGGGGCAACACCACGATCGTGTCCGGGCTGGAGGCAACCTGGCAGGCCGGCAGTCCGATATTGCCTGACTGGGCCGCGGCCAGGCGGTATAAGTATTGGCCTGTCGCAGCAGGATTTGCATTCAGCAGGGGATTGACCGCGCCGGGAATATTGGTCCACGAACCGCCACTGTCGCTCCTCTGCTGCCATTGAAAAGCGGTTGTCGGATAACAGCTCCCCACGGTACCGGTTAGTTGCAGGATATTGCCGGGGCCCGGGCATAAATTCGCCGTATCTCCGGCATATCCGGTAATGCTGATGTCCACGGAAGGGCCCGAAGTCCTGAAGGTAATGTCATCTATGCCCAGGTCATTCCCATATCCTCCGGGAGCGTTGTTATACATAGAGATAACCACCGATGATATGCCTGGCGGCGTAGAAAAGTAAAATGCATACTGATTCCACTGAGCAGGATCCAGAATGGGTATGGGGCCGGTATCGAAGCTTTGAAGTACAGTACCGTCGGTCTGTTGGATGCTAAAGGTGATATCGGGATTTATTTCACCCTGCTGTGAAGCCATGTTAACAGCCCAGGCGCTGAATTGATAGGAGGTAGACGGACAAAGCCCATCGATCTCCTGTTTGTAAAAATTGTCTGGCAGGGTCGAAGCATTGATCAGCATGAAATAGCCGTTGGGATCGCCGGTATGATCCCCCGTGAAATTCACCCAGTCGCCACCATAGCAATTGAAGCCCGGCGAATGAACGATGGCATAGCCCCCTGGAGTACCTGGATCGCTTCCCTGCTGGGGACATGAATCCTGCTCGTATGTCAGGCCGGTGACGCCGGGCGCCAATGAGGGGCCATAGGTGGCTGTTCCGGACCCGAAAGTAATATCGACTATCGGGTCTCCCAGACCGCCGCTGCATACCTGCGCACGGGCGGCCATGCTGACAAAAAGGATAAGTAAGGTTAGGTTAGCTCTCACCTTGTGAATGTAATAAAAACTACCTGATTTCAAAAACCTTACTCGCAATATCATCCTTGATCCATCCCTTTTTTACATCCTCCCAATAATGCCGGGTCGACGAATCCTTCAGCATGTCCGGCAACGAAGGGACCTGAGGATTAAACACGTAAATAAATTGCTTCACCCCATAGCTCTTCAGCAACGGCAACAACCGCCGCAGACTATCGTCGCCCGACTCGGCAAAAAAATAGTCCTTGTTGAAGAGGTATCCGAAGTCGTAGGTCATATATTGATAAGAGACGATGACCACACTTCCCGGTTTGCTGTTGATCAGATTATACGTCGGCGTAATCCGTTGATTATACCTGTACCGAAGTTCTTTATACCCGCCTTTATACGCATTGCGGTAAAATGAACTAAAACCAACGACCAGGATGACCACGGTGAACCACAACGGGATACGCCCATGGCTGATATTCCATTTCTTCCCTGCCAGAAACAATGCCATTATAGCCACAGGGATGATAGCCAGAAAATATCTCGGCCCCCACTGAATAACGCCGTCATTAGGCAGCATAAACGGGGCCAGCAGGGAATATAAAATGACGATAGCCGCCAGCAGGAACGGACGCAGATCGCTCTTGTCCTTGATCGATTGGTAAATAACCGGAAACAAAAGCAGGATGAATAAAAAGCATTGAATAGACAGCTTATTGATCGCGATCAGGTTTTCCCATCCATGCTTCAGCCCCATTTTGGTATCAGGGTCATTGTCGGATAGTACCTGCTTCCCATGAAGGCCGAATATAGACCCGTACTCGGCATAGTTGAATGCAAGCCATGGGACGATAGAAAAGGCAAGCGCCACCAGAAAAGCGATATGCACACCCCTCCTTTCCCGAAAATACAACACCAGCACCGCCGCCCCATATAAAAAATTCATCATCAGCGCTTCCGGCCGCAGCCAGATCGCCAGCCCGGAAACGAGGCCCAATGCAGCAGCTGCCCAAAGGCGCCGGGGAGGGCTGACAATAAAGGCCAGTCCGGCAAACAACAACAGCACCGCTGGCAAATGTTCCCAGAACATCACTCCGTACAGCATCAGCGGCGAACAAAACACCATGACAAAGAGAGCCAGCGCAATATTCAACGGAGTGATCCCTCTACGCTTCAACAATAACGCCGTCCAACCCAGCAGCATCAGCGTGCACAACATCGGTAAAACATATAATCCCGTGCTCCCCAGCCAGGTATAAAAAAAACTCGTGATGATTTGGAACATCGGAGGATAAACAATAAGATACCCATTCGGCGAAGGATAAAAAAATGGCGGCTTCAAAGGAAAATAGCCGGCCTGCCATACCGCCTTCACCCACGCAGGTTGCGGCAAATGCAGGTACTTGAACCCATAGCCCGCCGCAATCTGTTTGACCTGCAACGACTTAAGGGCCTGGTCCCCGGCATAGAAAATCCCCTCATGAATAGAAAAGGCCAGGTAGGCAATATAACATATGGAAAGCAAAAGGATGAAGTAGACGACGTAATGATTCTTGTTGAGCCGTTGGATTACAGCTCCAGGATAGGTCCTAAGGTTGAAATTCATAGATCTTCAAATTTACCCATCTTTTTATATGCAAAATTCACGCCGATGCATCTCATCCCATATTCATTAACAAATATGAGAATCCCCCTTCTTATCCTCCTGGTCTCCCTGACAACAACAGCCAAAACCGGCATAGCTCAATCGACCCTTTACTTCGAATGGATCCACCAGGCCGACTCCCTTACCAACCGCAAAGAATATAAAAAGGCTGCTGCTTTCTACGACAAGGCACTCCCGCAGGCCAATCGGAAATATATCACTTATGACTGGTACAATGCCGTCTGCATCTATGCCCTGGCCGGGAAGAATGACAAGGCCTTTCAGGTATTGACTCAACTGGCAAATATGTCCCGTTTCTATGAGGGCAGGTCATTGCTGGCGGATGCTGATCTGACGTCCCTTCACCAGGACACAAGATGGGAAAACCTCCGCCGGCTCTTTCTTCATAAGGATAGCGTGGCCGACTTGAAGATCAACCACACCCTGAAGTCCAAATTAAGACATGCCTTCGAAGAAGATCAACGATACAGGCGACCCCTGGACTCTGTCATTCAAAAGTATGGAGCTAATTCCCCACAAGTCGATTCATTGGAAAATAACATGGCGAAGGCAGACAGCCAGAACCTGATCCTTGTCCGGTCAATCCTGGATAAATATGGGTGGCTGGGGCCGGATATCATCGGAGGGATTGGCAGTAGCACGCTCTTTGCCGTCATCCAGCATGCCGATTTGGCGCCCGGAGTACAGGAGAAATACCTTCCTTACTTGCGCCGGGCCGTAGAAAAGGGGGACGCCGACCCATCAGATCTGGCGCTCCTCGAAGATCGTATATTGGTCGGTCAGCATAAGCCTCAATTATATGGCAGCCAGATAAAAACAAATGACCAGGGTATAAGTGCACCTTTTCCTATCGCAGATTCATCGCACGTCGATAGCCGGCGCGCAAAAATGGGACTGGGACCGCTGAAATATTATGTACAATTATTTAATCCTACCCCCACCGCGCAATAGAAAAAGGCGCCAGGTCAAACCCCACCGGCCGATCGCACGCCCATTCACTGAGGATCTTGCCGATCACACTGCTAAACTTAAAACCATGGCCCGAACAGGGGCTGGCAACAAATATCCGCTCACACCCGGGATAAACATCCAGAATAAAATCCTCATCAGGCGTATTGGTATACATACAAACAGAAAAACGCCTGAATTCCGGATCAATAGCTAAATAGCGTCCGGCAATGCCTTTTAAAGCGTCGATCTCTCCCGCACTGGCATCGGGCTTCAACTCATCTGCAAGGATTCGCCTGCCCGCATGATGGAACCCAATCTTGATACCCTCCCCCACATCAGGAAATCCATAAAACATTTTGCCCGCCTCATATTCCCAGATATAAATGGGCATGCCCGACGGACTTAACTGTCCCCCATTCGCTTTATCCGCAAACCAGCACACAACCTGCCGCTCGATAGCCAGTGGCAGACGCAGCTCCGGCAGGAGCGCACCCACCCAGGCCCCGGCACTGACGATCACCTTCTCTGCCGCATACTTCCCTTGTGAAGTCGTCACCTCCACCACCCTGCGGCCCGCCTGAGGGTTAATCGCCAACACCGTTTCATCGCAATGAAGCGAGGCCCCATTAGCCATCGCCCCCTTTAGGTGCGTCCTGATACACTCCTCGGGAAAAAGAATGCCCGCCTTTTTCTCCCAAACGGCAACAGTGTCGCCGGCAGGCCGGAAAGCGGGAAATCTTCGCCTCACTTCCTTCGCATCCAGATAGTCATACTCAATCGCATGCTTGTCAGCACTCAACCTGGCTCCGGTGACGACAGTACTGTCCTCTGCGCCCAGCAAAAGACCGCCCGTTTCGATCAGCAGTTTTTCTCCCGTCTCCCGTTCGATCTCTTCCCACAAAGCATAGGCAGCCTTGACAAAGGGGACATACACCGGGTTCTCATGATAGGCTTGCCTGATAATCCGGCTTTGCCCATGCGAAGACCCCTGCTCGTGCGGAGGCGTATACCGATCGATCCCAAGCACCTTCTGCCCGGTTTTGGCCAGATGATACAACGCCGAACTGCCGTGCGCCCCCAGGCCTATGACGATGACGTCAAATGTTTCTTTACTCATGATGCTCAATAATCAACTGCATAATCCTTTTTAAACGGCTTCCCGCCCCACGCCTTCACCGACGTCCATGCCTCATCCTGCCCTGCCCAGAAGGCATGCTTGGCCGGCAAACCCAATGGCAGAAAAGCCAGCGAGGTAAGATAAAGGCTCCCCGTATTCGTATAGTTATCCGCAATCCCCTGCTGTTCATCCCCCACCAATCCCAGTTGCAAATAACCTTTTGGAGTAAAAGTCGAAGGAATAAATATTCGCTTCATGACTGCCGTCAACGCGCAACGTACCTGCGCGGGATGGATTCCCTTCGGCAGCGAATCTTCCAGCGCCAGCTGCGCAAGAGGTTGAAAAGCACCCACCCGATAGGTCGACGACCTGCCGAAAACCGGGTAAGTCCCTTCCGGCGAAATATACCGCTCCTGGAATTCGGCATATCGCTGCATACGACGATAGGCAAGCTTGTATTCTTCCTCCTTACGACGTCCCGCCCCCACATTCACTTTCAGCACATCCACCATCATCGGGTGGATAACGTACCCATTGTAATGATCGAAATGAAACCGCTCGCCGTCGCTATACCACCCATCGCCCACATACCATTTATTCATCGTATCGATGGCATTGTCGATCCGGGCCGCGTCGATGTCCTCGCCAATAGACAGCAGAAAGGATTCTACCATCGCGGCAAACAGCAACCAGTTCGATCTATAGGGATCGATATTCCGGAGACCTTTGAAGGCATGGACGACCTGCTGTTTAGTACTTACACTCAAAGGTTCCCATAATGCCTTCGGGGCGCGTAGAAAGGCATAGGCCAGGTAGGACGCATCGACCAGCGGTTGTCGCGCAGTAGGTGTGCCCCAGCAGAAATAATCCGGGCTATGCGGGTCCGCTCCCGCCGCTATGCCCAGCAACGCCTCCTCACGTAGCCGCTTGCGCACTTTCCCCTCCGCCGTCTCATCATCAGGCAGCGCAAACCAGGGCGCCATGCCTGCAAGCAACCTGCCGACCGCTTCCAGATAAGCCACGCAAATATCCCGTCCGTCCCAAACCGGGCTCACCTGCACCTCCATATTTTTCCGTAATTCTCCCTTCGACAAAGGACTCAGTATCGGATGGGCGATTTTCTCCATCAACATAGCCCAATATACACGGTCATCTCCCACCCCTTTCCCCCGGCCGTCACCCGTTCCCCCCAACCCTCGCACAACATTTCGTACCGGCCCCAGGCACACAGCCCCCACAGTAGATAATCGATGAATAAAATTTCGTCGTTGCATGGAACTAAATTTAATACGATTATTTTAATCCCCATGAAGTAAATTT
>Ga0302307_10001788_pt1 | contig 13383 bp, 13 predicted proteins | sample III_Palsa_E3_2_FD_200530 | JGI IMG/M metagenome (GOLD analysis project Ga0302307, IMG submission 200530) | Peat permafrost microbial communities from Stordalen Mire near Abisko, Sweden - III_Palsa_E3_2 | ecosystem: Environmental > Terrestrial > Soil > Palsa > Peat permafrost | place: Sweden... | reverse complement strand
CCCGCGCGAACTGGCCGACCTGCCTTATCAGTCAGGGAATGTGCACGAGTTATTCCATCAGTGGTTCGGGGACTACGTGACCTGCGAAAGCTGGAGCAATTTGCCGCTCAACGAGTCACTTGCCGACCTGGGGGAGATCTTATGGGCGGAATATAAATATGGCCAGGAGGTAGCGGATGAACATATGTACAAGGGCATACAGGGTTACCTCAACAATACCGCGGAGTGGAAAGAAAATCTGATCCGCTTTGATTACGCTAAAAAGCAGGATATGTTTGACGGGGTAACTTATCAGAAAGGCGGTCGTATTCTTAATATGTTAAGACACTATCTGGGTAATGCAGCTTTTTACAAGGGGCTGCATCTCTATCTTACGACTCATGCATTTGGCAACGCAGATGCCCAGCAACTTCGCCTGGCCATGGAGGAAGCCAGCGGCCTTGACCTGAACTGGTTCTTTAACCAATGGTTCTATGGTTCAGGTCACCCTGTCCTGGATATCAGCTATTACTGGAATACCGCAACGAAAACGGAAAGCGTTTATCTCCAACAAACGCAGGACGGCAAAGCGTTTATCCTGCCCATGGCTGTGGATCTATATACAGGCAGCAAAAAGCGGCGCTTTCAACTATGGATGCGGGATAAAACGGATACACTAAACTTTCCCATGCGGTTCAAACCCGACCTGGTTAATGTCGATGCAGAAAAAACCACCATCGTAAAGAAAACCGATCATAAAACGCTCGGCGAATTCGCTTTCCAGTATGCGCACGCGCCATTATACGTGGACCGGAGCGAGGCAATCGATGCGGCAAGTGCAAGCCAAACCGATACCATTGCGCAACATATCCTGATCAGGGCCTTAGACGACCGCTATTATGGCCTGCGGATCAAAACCATGCGGGCATTGGATATGACCAATACCGCGATCAGGAATGTGGCGATCCCGGTCCTGCACCAACTCGCCGTAAGCGATTTCAGTAACCTGGCGCGCGCTGAGGCGATCGCCACCCTGGCGAAATTACGGCTGCCGGAAAATAGGGCACTCTTTGAAGCGGTGCTTGCTTCCAGCACTTCCTATGCGGTGCAGGCAGCGGCCCTCCAGGGAATTCAAATCACCGAACCAAACGAAGCGTTTACGCTGGCCAAAAAATATGAACGTGATAGTAAGGGAAAACTACGGGATGCCATTATCGGCATTTATTGCCAAAGCGGCGGCGACGCGGAATGGACCTACGTCTATGACAATTTTGACGATCCAGCTTCAGTTTTACAGTATAGCTTTACCGGCAAGTTTGCGACGCTGACTGGAACAGTCCCCAATCCCGTCTTTGCACAGCAGGGCATCAGGGCCATAGGCGACCTGGTGATCGAGCTGAAAAAGTACGATAAACTGAATAGGTTCATTGAAATCCTTAACCAGGTTAAAGCTGATCGGCTGAAGTTAAATGACGCTGTCTCGGCGGCATTTGCAGACCAGGCGATCATCAGGCTGAAAACCGCTATCGCGTCATCGGCGAAGTAAAGCCAGGCGGTTAATGTCAAATAATGGGTTAAGGATCATTCGTAGGTTTTGACCGATAATGCATTGAAAGAAAATAATGTTACAATTATTAACAGGGGTGTGAATAATGTGACATTAACTTCGCTTTCTTACATTTGAAGGGAACAAATTATAGCTCATCGTATTCCGGAGAGTAGGAGAAATGCAAAAAATAACGGAGTTTTGATTGATGAACTCAAAGATAATTCCTATCCTTCGGATCTTTGATTACGGTAAAATGGTTGAATTTTACGTGAACTGGTTGGGCTTTACCATCGACTGGGAACATCGCTTTTTCGAGGGCGCGCCCGTATATCTCCAGGTGACGAAGGGCGATATTACCCTGCATTTAACCGAACATCTCGGAGACGGCTGTCCCGGGGCGCGACTTCGGATCGAGACCGCCGGGGTGGAAGCTTATCAAAAGGAACTTATGGAAAAGAACTATCGATGCAGACCGGGACTTAAAAAAGATTGGAATGGCATGCCCTGCGTCACCGTGCCCGATCCTTTTGGTAACCAAATTACTTTCGTGGAAGCAAAAAATCAATAATTTGCGGTGTGAGAAATCGAGCTATCGCAGCCACGCGCAGGCAACCAGCAATACCACGCCAGTGTAGCCTGTGGATTGCTTAAGATGCTTCAAAGCCATCGTCAACTGGTTCTTGATGGTTTGTTCCGACAGGTTCATTGATTTGGCGATCTCGGCGACGGAAAGGTGTTCCTGCCGGCTCAAATGGTAGATCTGCCGGGTTTTATCGGGCAATGACTTTAGCGATGCTGCAATAACTTCCTGCACCTCCCGTACGCGAAGCTGCTCGTCAGCAGCCGCATAGCGTTGTTCCAGCTTAAGCAACAGACCGGCATATTCCTGCCTGGTGACGTTCCTGCGTATTTTATCGACGATGCGGTAACGAATAGCCGAAAATAGGTACGATTGCAAATTTCCGGTGATCTGCAATTGTTCGCGTTCCGACCACAATCGCGCGAAAACGTCATGCAGCACATCTTCCGCATCGTCTGCGTCGTAGAGCTTGGCAGCGGCAAAGCCGGCCAGCTTTTCGGAATAGCGCTCATAGATCAAGCGGAATGCCTCCCGATTGCCCTGGTTTAGCATGGAAACCAATTGTTCGTCGGGCAATTCAGCAGCAGAGGTTATGTTTTTCAAGCGAATTCGTCCTTTCCCTGGATTTCGGCGGTTCTATGGTCAAAGATAGTAAAGATGACAAAACATGCAAGGAACCCAAGCAGTGCAGCAGGGCAAACGCATCTAAATAACGGACCGTGCGTTGGGTTCCCCTCTCGGAGAGGGGCCAGGGGTGTGTATGCGGTTTATACGAGGAATTTCCTTCGGGCCACCCCTTTAGCTTAACAATGACGTTGTCGTTTACCGGGAAATACATCCCTCATTAGCTAACGGCTCTCATATTTCCGCGGAGGAAGGCATGTATTGTACTGCTCTCACAACACTTCAAGACATATTATTTAGATGCGTTTGCCCTGTACAGTGCAGGATCACTTGCGGGGACAGTGGAAATCAGTTGCTGGTTGACGATTGTCTCATTCAGCGTGGAAGCTCATATCTTTGTTTAGTCAGTTCAAATTAATTTTCCATATTTAATTTCACGCTATAAAGCATAATTATGAAAGCCAAAATTAAGTCCAGGTATTTTTGTTTCCTGTTTGTGCTGATGGCGTCACCCAAGGGCTACGGACAAGACCGGACGCCGGCAGTTTCCATCAATGTAAATTTATTGCAAAGCCAGGGAGACCTGCCTCCCATATGGGCATTTTTCGGATACGATGAAGCGAATTATACCTATATGCAAGATGGGAAAAAATTGCTGAGTGAAATTGCTGCTTTAAGCATCGTGAGGGTAAATGTAAGAGCGCATAATATGCTCACGTCGGGCGATGGTACCCCCGGTTTAAAATGGAGCTCGACCAATGCCTATACCGAAGACATTAACGGAAAACCGGTTTATAACTGGAAAATCACCGACAGTATTTTTGATACCTATGTTCAGCGCGGTATGAAGCCGCTTGCTGAGATTGGTTTTATGCCGGAAGCTTTGTCGGTTAATCCTGGTTCGCTCACTGATTCTAAGCCAAAGCACTATTCAGGATGGCCATATCCGCCAAAAAGCTATGAAAAGTGGGCGGAACTGGTTTTTCAATGGGTGAAACATTGTGAACAGCGTTATGGCAAAACGGAAGTGGAGGGGTGGTATTGGGAAGTGTGGAACGAGGCCGATTTAACCTTTTACTGGAAGGGAACCCCCGATGAGTACCTCAAATTATATGACTATACCGCCGATGCGGTAAAACGGGCATTGCCCACTGCAAAGATCGGCGGCCCCGAAACAACCAGCCCCGACGGAAAATCGGGTGGTGACCTTTTAAACAAATTTTTGATCCACATCGTTAGCGGTAAAAATTATGTCACCGGTAAAACCGGAGCGCCGCTTGATTTTATAACGTTTCACGCTAAAGGCTCTCCCAAACTGATCGATGGAACGGTGTGGATGAATATGGGGAATCAACTGAGGAGTATCGATAAGGGATTTGAGATCGTTGCATCGACACCTTCCTTAAAAAACCTGCCCATCATAATCGGGGAATCCGATCCTGAGGGTTGTGCGGCCTGCCCCGGAGACCTTCATCCCGAATTTGCCTACCGCAACAGCACCATGTATGCCAGCTATACTGCAGCGGTTTTAACACGCACCTATGACCTGGCAAAAAAAAGTGGGGTTAACCTGGCAGGTGCGGTAACATGGGCATTTGAATTTGAAAACCAGCCTTATTTCAGGGGTTTTAGAGATTTGGCCACCAATGGCATTGATAAACCTGTTTTGAATGTGTTCAGAATGCTGGGTATGATGCAGGGCAATCGCGTAGCCACAACATCGTCTTCAAAGCAAAATTATATGACCATACGCGACTCCAGCGTAAGAGGCGAAGAACCGGATGTAAACGCATTAGCCACCAAAAGTACAAATGCCGCCAGCATAATGGTTTGGAATTATCATGATAAAAACGACGTCAATGTTCCGCCGACCACGGTTTCTGTTGTGATAAAAGGACTTCCGCAGCAACGGGTCTTGCTCACCCAATATATGATCGACCAGGAACATAGCAACGCTTATACCGCCTGGGAAAAGATGGGTTCGCCAGCGGAACCGACGGCAGATGAATACAAAATATTGGAAGCCGCGGGCCAGCTGCAGCAAATTTCCTCTGCAAAATATATTACCCCAATAAACGGAGAAGCGAAAATTGATTTTGATTTAGAAAGGCAAGGCGTCACTTTGTTAAGGATGACATGGTAACCCGGGCCGGGTTGACCAGCCGTTTTGGAAAAGGAAGCCGTCAACCCAGGGGGATAACGGGTGGGTGCCGATGCATGAGCCAGCTGACGACATGACTTTTTGATCTTCATCGTGTTGCATTTTTATTGCAAACCACCAACTGCCGCTCAACGACGCTCCGGCCATGAACCATGAGTTATGAACTATGAACAAACTGCCAACTGCGCACAGCTACTGCCAACTGCTACGCGGCCAGATTTTTTTCAATCTTGGCAAGCAGGTCATCAATTTCAAATGGTTTTGCCAAAAAATCATTCGCACCGGCGGCTAAGGCTGATCGTTCGATATCGCGGCTGGCCGAGATCAGGACAACGGGCAGCTTACTGGTACTCAAATTCTGTTTAAGTTGTTTACAAATATCCCTTCCATCAAGGCCCGACATCCAGATGTCCAGTAGCAGCAAATCCGGAAGGTTGCTTTCCATGTTTAATAGTTCTGCGCCGTCGGGTGTGCAATACACGTCGTACCCTTCAAACTCCAGCATGATGCACACGGCGTCAAGAATAGCCGGGTCATCATCAACCACCATTATTGTTTTTGTTCCGCTCATTTTAAAATCCCTTCACCAATTATAAATGTCTTCAATAATTATTTCTTTATTTTTTTAACGGCAAAGCAAAGCAAAAGGTTGAGCCCTCGCCATGTTTGCTGCTTACCCATATCCGGCCGCCTTCGCGTTTAATGATCTCCGACGAGATATATAAACCCAACCCGAGCCCCGGAAAGGTATGCTGCATATCGCCGCTTACCCTGTAAAACTGCTCAAAAACTTTGTCCAGCTTATCTTTCTCGATGCCGATGCCGAAATCCTGCACGCACAGGTTAACCTCGTTATTTTTCAAACTGGTATGCACGATGATTTTATCAGCCTGCGGTGAGTACTTGATGGCATTGGTGATGAGGTTGGTTATCACCTGGCCAATCCGCTCCTTATCGCCGTGAACGATCCCCGTGGGAACAAGATTTTCCACCAGCGTATGCTTGTCGGTGGTCCGCTGAAGGTCTTCGATTAATTCTTTTACCAGGTCGTTAAAGTCAAAGTCCCTGTCGTTGAACTGGAGCTTGCCTGAATTGATCTTGGTAACATCTAACAGATCACCTATCAAACTCGTCAGGCGGTTCAATTGGCCGTCCATTTTGTTGATCATTCCCGCTTCCCGCGCTTCGCCTTTTTTCAAAAGCATTCGCTCCAGTACCTGTGTATAGGCTTTAATGCTGGTAACCGGTGTTTTTAGCTCGTGACTGGCAATTCCGATGAAATCGTCTTTTTGCTGCTGTAAATTTTTTTGTTCTGTTATATCCACACAGGCGCCGATATAACCCGTGAACGTCCCGTCGTTACGGTATTGAGGACTGCCGGTGACAACGCACCAGTGCATGATGCCATCAACGTGATTGATCCTGAATTCAGCTTCGTGAAAATTTCTATTTGCTAAGTCGCTAAGGAATTTATCGCTGGCTTTTTGCCTGTCCTGTGCAACGATCGCATTGGTCCATCCCTTGTCCAGGCTTTCCTCAAATCCTAAGCCGGTCCAATCTATCCAGGTTTGGTTTACATAGGTTATATTTCCCAACTCATCGCTCATCCAAAGGCCGGTCGGCGCTGCGGTGGTTATATTTCGTAATAATTGTTCACTGTCTGCAAGCAAGGCCATCAATTTCTGCTGATCTTCTTTGGCCTGTTTTTGTTCGGTAATGTCCAGCAGCGTGCCCAATATGCGGACCGGTTTTTTGTTTGCATCATAATAGGTCTTTCCTTCTACCCGGGCCCAATGTATGGACTCGTCCGGCCAGATCACCCGCGCTTCATAGAATAATTTCCCGGTAACCGCGGCGTCTTTGTGGGCCAGGTCCCGCAACTCACGGTCGTCCGCGTGAAAAACGCTTACATAATCCGCCCTGGGCACAGGCTCAGCAAATCCAAAAATGTTCGCGAAGATTTTTGTGGTTATCATTTCGCCTGTTTCCAGGTTTAAATCGTAGGTGCCAAGGCCAACCGCGTCCACTGCTAATCTTGTCCGTTCCTCCGCCTCTTCTATCAGTTGTTTTGCCGTGATCTGTTCGGTCACTTCTGTTGCCACCGCAATTACCCCGCTGATCGATCCGTCCATTTCGCGAAAGGGCTCGTAAACAAAATCAAAGTACACTGTTTGCAACTCCCCGTTGCGCAACAGCGAGGCAGGATAACCCTGCCCTTTAAAAGGGATCCCGGTTATCCGTACCTGGTCGAGCAGCTTATCAAAACCTTGCCCTTCGATATGCGGCAGCGTATCAAAAATCGATTTGCCCATCATTTCGTAGGGAGTTTTTGCATAAATCTCGCATAGCGAGGGATTGATCAGGTCGACAACATAGTCTGTTCCGCCAAAAATTGCAATGCCGACAGGCGCCTGCATAAAGGTGGAGAATAATTGCTGGCGCTGATTTTTGAGCGCCTCAACACTGGTCTTTTCTTTTTCGCGCAGCTTGATCAGTTCGGTAACATTTGCGGGCGAGTGGATGAAATACGCCACATTTCCATCATCGTCCAATACCGGTGAGTTGGTAGTGGTCCAGTAGCGTTCTTCAAATTGATCTGTGCCCCTGATTGGAATATCATACCGGTAGTCGCTCATGGTATGGGGCATTTTGGTATGAATCGCCTGCTCGAACGAAAAGATGGTCATTTCAATATTTTTGGCTTCTTCGTCCGATGGATTAGCGGGGAACGCACCAAATACCGATTTGCCCAGCAGGCCTTCGCGGTTACTGTTTGTCGCCTTCAAATAGGCGTCATTAACATCAAGGATGGTATAATGGGGAGCGTCGGTATCAATCAGAAGCAGGGCTGCAGAAATGTTATTAAAGGTCGCTTTATACCCACTTTCAGGAATTATTTTGGCCATACCTCTGTCTTGGTTATAAGGTGATTTACAGAAACCCGGATTAACTTACAGGATTGCTAAATTATCAAAATTTATTATTAAACAATTATTTCGTTGCAGCAGGCTTATTATCGTACTATTTGCCCTAAAAAGCCAATTAATAAGCACTAAACTATCAAACCCGGACATTGTTTTATAGTAACCTTCGTATAATAACTTCGTTGGGAATAATAGAACCTGGTTAGCTTGAAACAAAAAGCCATTCAACCTTTTGGAGAATGGCTTTTTTATCCCTGTTAAGGATGCGGTTGCTGGCGGGGGGGAAAGGATCACTTAGCCGCCAGGTTTTTATATTTATCGTCAATGGCTTTAATGGCCGATAAATGAGCCTTTAGCGTCGGCAGCATTTTTTGTGCAAAAGCCTTCACCCGTGGGTCTTCACCGGTGACAGCATAAGTTTGGAACATTGATACCGTACTGCGGTGGCCGTTTAGCATTGCATGGATATACATGCGGTCAAAATCGCTGCCTTTGGCTTTCGATAACTCAAGGTCGGGCACCGGTGCGGCGGTTGCCTCAGGCGGGATCTGGTAGCCGCGGCTGTTTGCCAGCTGCATCAATTCATCCTGGGCTTTGCTGTGATCGGTGACCATCATTTCACCAAACGATTTTACGTCGGCCATGGTGGCTTTCTTTTCCGCAAGCTTGCCCGAACTTACCTCCTGCAGGTTGCCGATGCTGGCCATGATGATGAAATGCCTGGCGGTGGTATCCGGGTCGGGCGCCTGCGCCTTACTTATGTTGGTTGCTAAAGCGCCAACAAATATTAGCAGAATTAATTTTTTCATAGCTGTATTTTACAATAGGTGAGTGATTAGGGTTGGCCAACCCCGCCTGAGGAACCGTATATCTGTCCGCTGGCAAAACTTGCATCGGCGGCAGCAAGCTGCACATAAATAGAGGCCAGTTCGGCAGGCTGACCTGGCCGCCCCAAATACGTCCAGCCGCCAAAGGTTTGCTGTTTATCGGGCGTGGTGCCGCCGCTAACCTGCAGGGCGGTCCATACCGGGCCCGGGGCAACACCGTTAACACGGATGCCTTTTGGGCCAAGCTGCTTGGCCAATGATTTTACGTAGTTCATCGTCGCGGCTTTGGTTTGCCCGTAAGCAAAAAGCCAGGGATCGGGGTTATAAGCCTGCTCCGATGTGGTTGCCACAATGGCCGAACCCGGAGGCAAACTGGGTACGGCCTCCCTGATGATCCAGAAGGGCGCATAAATATTCGTTTTCATGATCGCGTCGAATTCTTCGTCGCTCACGTCCAGGAGGGATTCGGCCGACTGCTGGCGCCCTGCATTACTTACAATAATGTCCAGCCCGCCCAAAGTACTGATGGCTTTTTGAACCAACGATTTACAAAAGGCTTCATCCCGAAGATCACCGGGTATAGCCACTCCTTTACGGCCTTCTTTTTTGATGAGCGCTATCACTTCCTGCGCATCGGGCTCCTCGGTAGGGTAGTAGTTGATGGCTACATCGGCCCCTTCGCGTGCATAAGCGATAGCTGCTGCCCTCCCCATGCCCGAATCACCGCCGGTGATCAGTGCCTTCCTCCCCATTAATCGGCCGGAGCCCCTGTAGCTGGTTTCCCCGCAATCAGGCACCGGGTCCATCTTGCTTTGCAGGCCCGGCCAGGGCTGGGGCTGATAGGTAAACGGTGGTTTGGGATACATGGTGGTAGGGTCCATAATTTTTGCGGTCGTATCAGCGAGCTTTTTTGGTTCGCCAACCACAGCGAATGCCGGGGTGACTGCAGCTGCGGCGATCGTCGCTCCAAAACCGGCGATAATTCTTCGCCGGCTGAGTTTGTCTTGTTCGTTCATGGTTTTTGTGTTTAGGGTGATGTTATTTTTTCTTTGGCACTTTAGCGCCTTCCTTCCGTGCTTCGGACAAACCGATCGCAACCGCCTGTTTTTTTGAAGTTACTTTTTTACCGCTGCCGCTTTTTAAGGTGCCCTCCTTCATTTCGTGCATTGACTTTTCGACCTTGTCGCCAGCCTTTTCTGAGTACTTTGCCATAATTGTTTGTTTAATTGGTGTATCGCTAAATTGTTGTATTGATTGATTGTTGTATTGATCGATTGATGTATTGTTAGTCTTATTGTTATTCATTCGAATCAAGCATATGTTCTTCACTCCTGGCTCTTGACTCTTCCTACTGCCACTGCTACTGCCACTTCCTCCCTCTTGGTTCTTCCTACTGCTACTGCCACTTCCTTCCTGGCTCTTGATTCTTGACTCTTCCCCCTGCTACTGCTACTGCCACTGCTGCTTCCTTCCTGGCTCTTGATTCTTGACTCTTGGTTCTTGATTCTTCCTCCTGCTACTGCCACTGCCACTGCCACTTCCTTCCTCTTGGTTCTTCCTCCTGCTACTGCTACTGCCACTGCCACTGCTACTGCCACTGCCACTTCCTCCCTCTTGGTTCTTCCTCCTGCTACTGCCACTGCCATAGCTGGCCGACAGATCCTTTGGTTTCTTCGCTTTAGTTTCCATGAGGCGTTTTTTTATAATACCATTTTTGGGATTGAAGGTTTGAAATATTATTTTTTTTATTAGACAATGATTAAAGTAAACATGTTGTTGGTTAAAATAATTATCTGGTAGTTTATTTAATCGACCATTAGTATGAGCAAGCAAGTCAGTGATTTTGTAGTGGAACGTCTTCATGCCTGGGGTGTCAGACGGATATTCGGCTATCCGGGCGATGGCATCAATGGTGTAATGGGTGCGCTCGACCGCACGAAAATGGAAATGGAATTTATCCAGGTTCCGCATGAGGAACTGGCTGCCTTTATAGCCTGCGCCCACGCCAAGCTCACCGGCCAAAAGCGCCAACGCGACCCGTGCCACTGCTGACAGGGTGCAAACACTACGTTTTTAATCCCCTCAATTTCTTGCCCCTAAAAACGCCCAAAAACCGTCAAAACAACCCGCCAGGCCACAAAACAAGTTGTTATTGAGCTATTTGACGAATGAGGTAGTGCGATTTATTCACTTCCAAAACTCGCACACCCCAACATTTGACCGAAACACAGGGTCGTGAGCGGGCGTGGGCACTTTGCGGATATTTTCATCCGTACGGGGCCTTTCCCCCGGTTTGCCATAGTTCATATCATATTCCCGCCCGTCCGGGTAAGCGCCGATGCAGCCCACATCATTTTCGGGCCCGAGATTTTTGTGCGCCACCCCTGCCGGAATAACCAGTACATCGCCCTTTTGGACAAATACTTTTGGGCCATTCGCCCCGCCTAATTGCAATTGGGTATGTCCCTTATAAACTCCCAGCACCTCGTGGGTGATGCTGTGGTAATGGTGGTATGTAAAAATTCCTGCGTCCCAGCTATTTGTCCATTTATTCCGCTTAAACAAGCTGCTGATATGGGCAGCGGGGAATAACACAGGAAGGTCCAGTACCCCTTTATACAGCAAAGCAGGGAGGCGGCTATTGGGGAATATGCCGTCGTCCTGCAAAGCTATCTGTTCGATGTGTTCCGTGCCTGACGTACCCATCCTGAAAATTCTCCTGCTCACTATTGATGATCTATAGGTTTTTGTTGTATTCGGGCCTGGGATACATGCGGTGTTCAATTCCAGGCTGGCGGTGCTGCTTTTTGGCTTTTTTGATTGCTGTTTCCATGGTAAAGGGTTTTAAGTTTGTTGAATTGATCAGGAACCGGGTTTTAATACCACTTTGACGCAGTTATCCTGTTTTTTTCATCAAATATTTTGTAAGCATGGCTAACCTTGCTCAAAGGGAGGGTATGGGTGATGATGTCATCAAGCACCACTTTTTCTTTTTTTACCAGGTCGATCAGGCGGTCGATATAAGTCAATACCGGCGCCTGGCCCATCTTTAGGGTTATGCCTTTGTCGAAAAGGCGGTGCAACGGAAAATTGTCATAGGTTGAGCCATATACGCCCATTATACTGACGGTACCCATGCGGCGTACAGCCTTGAAGGCCATTTCGAGCACTTTGATACTTCCCATCTCGAAGTGAACGGCAGCCTTTACCTTATCTAAAATATTTCGTTCGGGTTCAAAGCCTACGGCATCGACGCATACATCCGCGCCGCGGCCGCCGGTCATTGCCCGGATGGCTTCCACCACGTCCACTTCATGCGGGTTTAGGGTGTCGACATTGTTTACGGCTTTTGCCTTTTCCAAACGGTAGTTTAAAGGATCGATGGCGATCACCCTGCCCGCGCCGTTTACCCAGGCCGCTTTTTGGGCCATTAATCCAACAGGGCCCGAACCGAAGACAGCTACCACTTCGCCGCCTTTCAACTGCGCCCAGTCGATGGCCGACCAGCCGGTAGGGAAGATATCAGTTAAAAATAATACCTGTTCGTCGCTCAGGTTATCGGGAACAACCCTCGGACTGACATCGCCGTAGGGCACCCGCACATATTCGGCCTGCCCGCCGGAGTAGCCGCCGTACAGATCAGTATAACCAAATAAGGCTGCGCCCTTTTGGTCGAGTAGGTCGCCATCAGGACCATAATGCTTATAGTTGGAATGCTCGCATGCAGGCGTGGCGCCATGCGTGCAAAAAAAGCAATGCCCGCAAGCTATCGGGAACGGCACCACCACGCGGTCGCCCTTTTTCAGCCGTTTTACTTCGGCGCCAACTTCCTCAACTATCCCCATAAACTCATGACCCATGATCATGGGTTCCTTTTGGGGAACTGCGCCACTGAGAATATGCAGGTCGGAACCGCAAATCGCCGTGGAGGTGACCTTTATAATAACGTCGGTTGCGAGCTCAAGACGCGGATCGGGCATCGTATCATAAGTGATTTCGCCCGGTTTGTGGAATACTGCTGCCTTCATAGTGGATTTAATTTATAATTAATATTATTGATTTGTGGATGGATTTATTTGTTACCATAAATTATTCCAATCGGTTTTGAAAAAATATTTTTTGATGGTTACGCTTAAACCGGCTGGCCCGCCAGTTCAGATACGGCTATTTTTTGGGATGGAAAGTATTCATGGCGTTTAGTAAACCATACAAACCGGCCGGACGAAAAAGAAAACCGGACAAACAATTTAAAAGACAATCTATTTATCTTCTCCAAACGATTAACATTTAAAAAATGAAAGACCTTGCGCGCCGTTTTCCGGAAAACCCTTTACTGATGCCTAAAGACCTGCAGCCCGAAATCGCCGGGTTGCAGATTATCAGCCTGCTCAATCCCGGCGTTTTTGAATTTGAAAATAAGACATGGATACTGGTAAGGGTTGCCGAAGGAACAGTCGCAAAAGAAGGCGTGATCTATTTTCCGGTATTGAATGAAACCGGCAATATGGAGGTTATTGAGGTGCCGTTGAACGATCCGGACCTGGTTGCTACTGATGCCCGTATAGTAAATTATAAAGGGCTCGACTACCTGACCACCATCTCGCACCTGCGGCTCCTTTGCAGCGATGATGGTATAAAATTTTACGAACCGGACGGATATAAACCGCTAACGGGCACGGGTTACTCCGAAAGATTCGGGATTGAGGATTGCAGGGTTGCGCAAATAGGCGATACTTATT